>MDSV01048496.1_pt1 | contig 10869 bp, 11 predicted proteins | sample 810851 | NCBI WGS metagenome assembly MDSV01 (sample SAMN05326640, study PRJNA326480) | marine metagenome | isolation source: seawater | place: Atlantic Ocean: North East | collected 2012 | reverse complement strand
CCAGATGATGAACGTTTATTTAATGATTTAAAAATTATTAAAAATAAAAAAACATTTGTTGTGAATGGTTCAGGGGTAGATTTAAATTTTTATGCTCCAAAAAGTTTACCTTCTAAACCAATATTTTTAATGTTATCTCGCTTAGTTGCTGACAAAGGAGTTATTGAGTATTGTGAGGCTGCAAAAGAAATTCGAAATAAATTTCCCGAAGTAGAATTTCAGTTAGCAGGGTCTTTTGATCAAAATCCATCTGGTCTAAAGTATAATCAAATAAAACCTTTTATAGACTCAAAAGATATTAATTATTTAGGTTATTTGAATGATGCTAGAGAGGCACTAATAAAATGTAAATTTTATGTTTTACCTTCTTACAGAGAAGGAACTCCTAGATCAGTTTTAGAGGCAATGTCAATTGGCAGACCAATAATAACAACAGACACAACTGGTTGCAAAGAAACAGTTGTAAATGGTGTAAATGGATTATTAATACCAATTAAGGACAAAAAATCTTTAGTAATAGCAATAAAAAAAATGCTTGAGTATGACGAAAAAAAAATAAATCTTATGGCTAGTGAAAGTATTAAATTAGCTAAAGAAAAATATGATGTTATTAAAGTGAATCAGAACATAATCAAAATTATTAAAAGTTTTTAAACCATGCGAATTAAAGAATATCCTTATTATCCACCACAACTAATTCACAAAATTAGTAAAATATTAAAATCAGGTAAAGTTAACTATTGGACCGGAAACCAGGGAGTGTTGTTTGAAAAAGAATTTTCAAAGTATGTAGGAAACAAATACTCTATTGCCGTATCGAATGGAAGTGTTGCATTAGAAATGGCATTAAAAGCATTAAATTTAAAAAAAAATGATAAGATAATTGTTACGCCAAGGTCATTTATAATCTCCTCGAGCTGTGTAATTAATTTAGGCTTTAAGCCTGTATTTGCAGATGTAGATTCAAATGGGAATTTAAGTATAGAGGGTATTAAAAAGTCATATACAAATAAAGTAAAAGCAATAATTGTTGTTCATTTAAATGGTTTTCCTTGTAATTTAGATCCTATAATTGGTTTTGCTAGAAAAAAAAATATTAAAATAATAGAAGACTGCTCACAAGCGCATGGTGCTAAATATAAAAATAAACCAGTGGGGTCATTTGGAGATATCTCCACGTGGTCATTTTGTCAAGATAAGATAATTTCAACTGGAGGTGAGGGAGGAATGATTTCAACAAATAACAAAAATTTTTGGAAAATATGTTGGTCGTTAAAAGATCATGGAAAAAATTATTATAGTGTTTTTAACAAAAAACATAACTTAGGTTTTAAGTGGCTTCATGATAACTATGGAACTAATTATCGAATGACAGAAATACAGGCTACAATAGGTAGATATCAATTAAAAAACTTAAATTCTCAAATAAAAAAAAGAAATCAAATTGCAAAAAAAATAATTAATTCATTAAAAATATTTTGGAATAAATATAAATTAATTTCTGAACCAAACTTTAAATGTTTTGAATGTAAAGGAAAAAATTTTCATACAAACTGTAAGTGTACTCATGCTTTCTATAGATTAAACATTTATGTTAATGTTAAGAAAAAAGAAAAAATTGAACTGTTAAGTTATATGAATAAGAAAAAAATAAACTGTAATGAAGGGCCGTGTCCAGAAATTTATAAAGAAAAAATTTTTAGGAAATTAAAAATATATCCATCACAAAAACTTATTAATACAGTTGAATTAGGTAAAAAAAGTATTGCCTACCATATAAACCCATATATTAAATCTGGTAAATTAAAAAATGATATTAGAAATTTAAAACTAATATTTTCGAAATTTGTTTAAATGTATAGGACTTTTTTTAAAGATCTAATAGATTTTTATCTAGCTATTTTTTTATTTTTACTTTTATTTCCTTTGATAATAATCATTTATCTAATTTTATATATTTTACTTGGTTCGCCAATTTATTTTCAAAAAAGGCCAGGATATATGAATAAACCATTTATAATATATAAATTTAAAACTTTAATTGATAAAAAATGTAGAGCCCGTAAGTCAAAAAAAAAGAATTTTAAATTTGGAAATTTTTTGAGAAAAACTGGGTTAGATGAAATCCCACAATTAATAAACGTTTTAAGGGGTGAAATGAGTTTTATTGGTCCGCGCCCACTTTTAATGCGATATTTAAAACTAAAACCTTTTATTAATCATTCAAGAAGTAAATGTATACCTGGAATATCGGGATTAGCACAAATCCAAAGAAATAAAAAAGATAATAAAGGCAAGTGGAAGTCACAGCTTGATTTTGATAAATATTACTTTGAAAATTTATCTTTATTTTTAGACTTAAAAATTTTTTTACTTACATTAATAAAAATATTTTTATTAAATAGAAAAGAGGATTATTTAGTAGAGAACCCATTAACTAAAAAAAGTATTTAATTTAAATATAGATATTTGTATTTTTTTACTTAAAAATGAATATAAGAAAGTATGTCTAAAAATCCAAAAAAAATTTTAAATCATTTATCAAAAATCCTTGAAAAAAAAAATTTAAAACCTTCAGATAATATCTCGGAACTTAAACTCTTTGACTCAATTATAATTTTGCAAATAATAAATATGTGCAACTTGCACTATAAAAAAAAAATTGATGGTTTACAAATATCAAAATGTAAAAAAATAATTGATATTATAAATTTGATCGAAAAAAGTGATTAAAGAAATAAACGGTATAAAAATTGAGGGTATATCTTGCTGTGTCCCCAAAAAAACAGTTTTAAATAAATATTCTAAAGAGAATAGGTACAGAGCAAGAGCAATAAAAGCAATTGGTATAGAAAGAAGACCAGTTGCTAATGAAAATATTAGCACTTCAGATCTAGTTTTAAAGTCCGCAAAAAGCATTTTAAAAAAACTTAAATGGAAAATAAATGATGTTGATATTTTAATTTTTGTTACACAAACTCCAGATTATTTAACCCCGGCAACATCTGGTATTTTGCAGGATAAGTTAAAACTTAAAAAATCTACTTTCGTTTTAGATATTAATCTTGGTTGTTCAGGATATACACATGGTTTGATTACAATAAGCTCCTTGATGCAAAATTTGAAACTAAAAAAGGGACTACTAGCGGTTGGTGATGTAACAACGCAACTCGTAAATAATAAAGACAATGTATCAAATTTACTTTTCGGAGATGCAGGAAGTGTTACAGCATTATTAAATACTAAAAATAAATCAAATAAAATATTATGTAATTACTATTCAGATGGATCTGGTTTTGAGGATATTATTGTGAATGCTCATTCTTTATCTGGGAGAAATAAAATTTCAAAATCTGATTTTAAAAAGATTAAATATGAAAATAGTAACATAAGATCTAATATAAATATTAAATTGAATGGACCTAATATTTTTAGTTTTGCAATTAATACAATTCCACCAATTTTAAAAAAAGTCTTAAAGAATATAAAAAATATAAAATATTGTTTTCTTCACCAAGCTAACAAAATGATTCAAGAAAATATTTCTTTACACATTAAACAAAATTACAAAAATGTTATCTTTCCTTCATCACTTAAAAACTTTGGTAATACTAGTTCTGCTAGCATCCCCATCACTATATGTAGCAATTTTTCAAAAAAAAAATAACAGGTAATTCAATATTTTGTGGTTTTGGAGTAGGTTTATCTATATCTACTGTCGTTGTAAATTTGAGTAAAACAAAAATTTTTAAAATAATTAAATCATGAAAAATGTACTTGTAACAGGAGCAACTTCTGGAATTGGATTAAATTATGTAAAAAATAATTTAAATAAAGGTTACAATTTTTTTTTACTAGGTAGGAATTTTAATAATTTAAAAATTTATATTAAAAATAAAAAATTTAAGTCAAAAATAAAATTTATTAATTTTGATTTTAAAAAAAAAATTGGATTATTTAATTTTAATAAAATACCTAAACTTGACTATATTGTATTATCAGCAGGTATAGCTAAATATAATTTGATAAAAGATTTTAATGAAAAAATTTTTGACGAAGTAATTAATATTAATTTAATTCAAACGTCAAAATTTGTTGGTTTTTTAGTTAAAAAAAATAAATTAAATGAATATGCATCAATAGTGGTTATTTCATCGATTAGTGGTTCTAAAATGGCTTTTAAACTTAATTACGCTTATTCAATTTCTAAAGCTGGGTTAAAAGCAATGGTAGAAACATTAGCTTGTGAGTTAGCAAGCAAGTATATAAGAGTTAATTCTGTGGCTCCAGGGATGGTAGAAACTCCATTAAATAAAAAATTGAGTAATGATGATTATTTCACCAAAATTGATAAATCTAAATACTTACTGGGTAAAAGATACGCAAATGTCAAAGAAATTACTGATGTGATCAATTTTTTATTGTCACAAAATTCATCTTTTATTACTGGTCAAACAATTATTGTAGATGGTGGTTTTACACTTACGAAATGAAAAAATTTTATAATAAATTTTATTTTGTTGGAGCTGGTGGTTACGGAAAACAACTATCATATATGACAGAGAAAAATCAGATTATTAAATCCTCAATATTTGTTGATGATAAACTTTATTTAAATATTAAAAAATTTTATAAATTAGATCAAAATATTCACTATAATATTTTTGTTGGAAAACCATATAAAAGAGAAAAACTATTTAATTATTTGAAAAAGAAAAAAAATTTTAATTACAGTACTTTAATTTTACCAAATTCATTTATTTATACTAATAAAATAAAGAATGGATGTATTGTTGAGCATCATGTCCTTATTTCTACTGAAGTTTCAATAGGTAGTGGCAGTTTAATTTTAACAGGTTCTGTTATAGGGCATAACTCAAAAATAGGAAATTTTTGTAATGTTGGGTCAAATGTGACCATCTCTGGGAATGTTAAAATAGGAAAAAAAGTTGAAATAGGAAGTCAAACCTTTATTTCAAATAATTTAAGCATATGCGATAATGTTATAATTGCACCTGGTTCTGTTGTATTAAAAAATATTACAAAGCCTGGTGTATATGAAGGCAATATTCTTATTAAGTTTTGATGCAAAACATACAAGAAAAATTAATTTCAACTAAGCTAAAATCGAACGGCTTTTTTGTTATTAAAAATTTTTTAAATAAAAAAGATTTAGATAATAATTTTTTAAATTATTTAAAAAAAAAAGAAAAATTTGTTGATGGTGTTATACATGGAATAGACAACAAATTTTATAATAAAATAAACAGTAAAATCAGAAAATTAGCATCAAACCTTGCTAGTAAAAGCCTAGAAATAAGTAATCAAAAATTTTGTTATTTTTCTATAAAGATAAAAAAATCAAATAATAAAAATCCAAAATTAATAAAACCTTTTAACGTTAATAAAGATCCCAAAGTTTTGCCAGGAGGTATATTAAACTGGCACATAGATCATTACACTTATTATTTTCACAAAGATCACAAAAATTACTTAATTTGCTACCTTCCAATTTTAAAACCAAGTAAAAATTATTCAAATGTAGCTTTAATTCCATATGATATTTTAAAAAAAAAGGATGTGAAAACTTATAACAGGATTAAGTATAGAGGTGCTGTAAGATTTAGAAAAGTAGAAAAAGATACAAAACCTTGGTTCGATCTAAGATTTAAAAAAAATACAAAAATTGGAAATTGGTATGCAATTGATGATTATTTAGACGAAGTAAATGGTTGGAAATTAAATTTAAATTTAGAAAAAAATAAAATTGTTCCAAAGTTAGGTCTTTATGATTTGTTGATTATGAGAGCTGATGTAATACATAAAACAAATGATGCAGTAACTGATAGGATTGCAATAAGATGTGATATATTACCTGATAAAGCAAAATATGAACAATCATTTACAGGCTTTATAAACATATGTCTTAAATATTATTTTGAAACTAACAAAGCTAAATATAATTTAAAAAGATATATTAAAAACTATATTTATAAATTTTTTAGATATGAATAAAAATAGCTTTATAAAAAAGACTAAAAATTTGATTAAAAATAAAAAATTTATGGCAAAAACTATAAATCATAATATTTTAGAAGATTTAGGATTTTTTGTTATTAAAAATGCTTTTCCTTCAGATACAGTAGAAAAATTTCGTGTGAAATTTTTAAACTTTTTAGAAAAAAAAAAATTATATAAAACAAAACAACATCCAGTAGAAGTTAAAATTGAAGGCAGGAAATCATTTGAGGAAATTTATAAAGATAAAAATTTAAAAAAAATTGTTAAAGGTTTTTTTAAAGGAAGAGTTGGTTCAGATTTTTTTAGAATAGTTAAAAAAGATTATAAAAATTCGTCTGCAGTTTTCTGCCATCAAGATACAGGTTATCAGATGGGTAATTTTGATAGATTTTCATTATTTATAAGTTTAACTAACAATAATCACTTAAATGGAGGGATGGTTGTTTATCCATCTACTCATAAATTTGGTTATCTAGGTGATGCAGGAGAAATTTCAAAAAAAATTACAAAAAAATACTTAAAAATTTGCCCTGACTTAAAATCAGGTGACGTTTTAGTAATGCACTCAGCTCTTTGGCATGAATCGGATAAAAATTTTAAAAAGGTCAACAGAATTTACTTAGAAATACATATCCAAAACCTTGATGATCCAAACACTAAATATAACATTATAGGAAAAAGCAGAAAAATTATTAAACCTCTATTTGATAGAAATAATATTTTTTCAAATTCAAGAGTGAGTAGAATTATAAAATTTAAAAAACAAATTCGTTCATTAGAAAAAAATTAGATTTAATTAATGATAAATAATAATTGTTTGATTTGTGAAAATGAATGTAAAAATTACAAACAATGGAATCAATATAAAATTCTAATTTGCAATAATTGTACATTTTCTTATATTCATTCATTTAAGTCTCAAGATGAAGATGTGTTTTCTCCTTCAGAAAAATCTTTTATTGATAGGTCTATTGAAAATGATAAAGCAAGAAGTGATCTATTTACTAATAAAATTGTTAAAAATAGAATTAAAGTTTATGAGAAAATATTAAAAAAAAAACCATTAAATATTCTTGAAGTAGGTTGTGGAACCGCAGTCTCTTCAAATGGGTATATAAAAAATCATGTAAATTATACAGGAATTGAATTAGACGAGAATTTGTATAAGTTTGCTCATAATAAATCTAGAAATGTTCTTTATGGCGATTTTTTAAAAACTAATTTTAATAAAAAATTTGATATAATATTTGCAAGTCAGGTTGTTGAGCATATAGATAAACCAAATTTTTTTTTTAAAAAATGTAACGAGAATCTAGAAAAAAATGGAATTTTACACATTGATGTTCCCAATGACTTTTCAATTATTTCATTAGTAAGAAAAACTTTTAAAAATAAAAAATATTATGGTGCAATTAGACCTCCTTATCATATGCGTGCCTATTCCCCAAATTCTATAAATAAATTATTTTTAAGAAATAATTTTTATAATATAAAGACATTTTCAAAAATAAATTGGGACAGAACATTTGGTCAATTGGTTGAAAACATCGGTTTACAAAAAGCTTTATTATTTCGTTTACAACAATTAACAGGCATGAATAGTCTTTTAATTGGATTAGCTCAAAAAAAATAATAGCTTTTTTTACTTAAGATTATATTTTAATATTTATTATAATTTAGTTGATAACTAATAACTAATACCATGCTTATACAATTTTTGTTTAATTTCTTTCTAGCAACTATTTTATTATATTATTACTTAATAAAAATAAATTTTGTAAATTTATTAGATAAAAATTTATCAGGTTACGGAAGTAAAAAAAAAACAAAAACTGCTGCTGGAATTATATTTTCACTAATTGTATTAATTAATTTTGTATATTATCATATAAGTGATAATTATGGTGAATTACTTCCAAATAGATTTTACGTATTTATTTTATCAATTTTTTTATTGAGTTTAATTTCTTTTTTTGATGATATAAAGTCACTAGATCCAAGATTAAGATTAATTGCACAAACAATTATAACTTACTTTTCTTTAACCTTAATTAATTTAGAATATTTTAATCTACCTTTAAAATTGTTAATATTTTTATCTTTATTTTTTTGGATTTATATTACAAATATTACTAACTTCATTGATGGATCTGATGGATATTTGGCTGTTAATGCAATTTCAGTTTTTTTAGGATTAATAATTATTAATCAATTTACCCATAATATTTTTTTTTCATATCACATTGCTATTATATTAATTCCAATTTTGCTCAGTTTTATTTATTTTAATAGACCTAAAGCAAAATTATATATGGGTGATACTGGAAGTATCTTAATTGGATATATTCTTGGTTTTTGTCTGTTAGAATTAATTTTTAGCGAGTATTGGTTTATAGCAATTGCTTTATATTCCTATCCAATTTTTGACTGCACTTTAACATTAGGAAAAAAAGTTTTCTCTGGAAGGAACATTTTTAATAGAGATTTTGATTATTTCTTTTTAATACCAATAAAAAAACTTCAGAAAAATAATTTTAAAGTCTTGTCAGTTTCAATTATTTTTAATTTGCTAAATTTAGCTCTTGTTACATGCATTATGTACTTTGAAAACCCATTACTTATTTTAATAAGTATAATTCTTACCTTGACTAAATTAAGAGTCTTTCAGCATTTATAAAAAATATTAGTTAATCTTAAATTAAATTCTTTTTAAAACTAAGTAAAATTTTCTTCCCAAAGTTGACAATATTTATCAACCATTTTTCTAATACTAAATTCATCATAAATTCTTTTTCTAGCTTTAAGGCGTATATTTTTTCCTTTATTTGAGTGAAGATTAATTAGAGCTTTCTGTATTGCAACTGCAAGTTTTTTTGAATTATTTGGCTGAACAGTCCAACCAGTTTTGTCAACAATTAATGATGCATCACCAACATCAGTTACAACAGATGGTGCACCACAAGCCATTGCTTCCGCAACTACATTCGGAAATGCCTCTCCATATTTACTGGACATAACATAAATATCAATAACGTTCATTATTACATTAATATTTTTTTGTGTACCAAGTAGTATAACTTCATTTTGTAATTTTAACTTTTTGATCATTTCAAATAGTTGTTTATTTTTTTTATTTATTTCAAGACCTACAAGCACACATTTAAAAACAACTTTATTTTTTTTCAAAAAATATAGTGCTTGTAATAGATTTTTATGATCTTTCTTAGGATGGAATCGAGCAACATTTCCTAAGATAGGTACTTTTTTACTTAAATTATATTTCCTTTTTAATAATTTCTCTCGAATTGGATTTGATGTAAATTTTTTTAAATCATATCCATTAGCTATATAAATACTTTTCTTTTTATCATAACCAATTTTCTTGTGAATTTTAATTGACCTCTTTGAGCAGAATATTATTTTTTTAGGTATTATATAAGAGAGTTTTGCTAAAATTTTGACCAATATAAGTAAACTTTTTTTTGTTTCATTTTTATCAAAATCTGAATGACGAACATTCCATATTATATTTTTCACTCCAGCTAATTTGGCCGCTATACTTCCAAAAAAATCTGCATGATATAGCCAAGTTTGAGCAATCTTTGGTTTTTCTTTTTTCAAAATTTTTATTAATTTAAATAAAGCGATGACTGAAAATTTTTCTGGCTTCATGTCAAGGGTATAAACTCTTGTTTGGTTTTTTAACAAAAGTTTACCATACTTCCCTTGATCTATTAATGACACCACAACATGCTCATTTTTAAAATCGTTACAACAAAGTCTATATAAAACACCTTCAGCACCGCCATCTCCTAAAGAAGTGATTATGTGTAAAATTTTCATAAAAGATTTTTTATTGATTAAAATTTATAACTTTTTTTTATTATTTTCAAAAAATTATTATCAATAAACTAGAATATATAAGACAAAATGAGTAAGAAATCATCCTCATTTTATGATTGTATAAAATTTTCTGTGATTAAAAAAATGAAATATAGTTTTTTATGATAAATATAATATAGATATTATAATGAGTATATTAATTACAGGATCAGCAGGATTTATTGGCTCAGCATTATGTTTGCGGTTGTTGGAACGTGGAGAAAAAATTATTGGAATAGATAATCATAATGATTATTATGATCCTGTATTAAAAGAATTACGTCTTAAAAGATATTTAGATAACACAAATTATACTCATCTTCGTATTGATTTGAATGATCAAACAGCTATAGAAAAAGCATTTTCATTTTATAAACCCAAAAAAGTAGTTAACCTTGCAGCCCAAGCGGGAGTTCGTTATTCTATTGAAAATCCTTTCGTGTATATTAATAGTAATATTGTTGGTTTTATAAATATATTAGAAGGATGTAGGCATTATAAAATTAAACATTTAGTTTATGCGAGTTCATCAAGTGTTTATGGAGCAAATACTCTTATGCCTTTTAATACAAGTCACAATGTCGATCATCCTTTAAGTTTATATGCTGCAACTAAAAAATCTAATGAACTTATGGCTCACACATATAGTCATCTTTACGGTATACCTACAACTGGTTTACGTTTTTTTACTGTTTATGGCCCCTGGGGTAGACCCGACATGGCCCTATTTAAATTTACCAAGTCAATTTTAGAGAATAAAGTGATAGATGTTTTTAACCATGGAAAACATCGTAGAGATTTTACATATATTGATGATATTGTAGAGGGTGTTATTAGAGTACTTGACACGCCAGCATCACCAAATCTTAGCTGGAATAGTAATAAACCCAACCCTGGAAGTAGTATGGCCCCATGGAGCATATATAATATTGGAAGAAATCATCCAGTTGAACTAATGGATTATAT
>MDSV01232530.1_pt1 | contig 10870 bp, 12 predicted proteins | sample 810851 | NCBI WGS metagenome assembly MDSV01 (sample SAMN05326640, study PRJNA326480) | marine metagenome | isolation source: seawater | place: Atlantic Ocean: North East | collected 2012 | reverse complement strand
TTTTGGTAATCCATGTACATGACTTTTCAAATTATATTCTTTATATTCTTCTGAAAAAGTTATTCCCGATTTTGAATTTAATAAAGATTGATAAACTTCTTCTTGATTATTTCCTAAACAAGAAACAACTCCCATGCCTGTTATAACTACTCTTTTCATTATTTAAATAAACCTACTTTTAAATTTTCTGCTGAATATATTTTTTTATTATCTGCAAATAAAACCCCATTAGCGAGTCCAACAGTTGTTCCTTCTTTAGACATAATTTTTTTCATATCAATTTGGTATGTAGCTTTTTTAATATTTTTTAATACTTCTCCTGTAAATTTTACAGAATTTACTCCTAAGGCTCTTCCTTTTCCAGGATTACCTAACCATCCTAAATAAAAACCAACTAGTTGCCACATAGCATCTAATCCTAGACAACCAGGCATAACCGGATCTTTTTTAAAATGACAATCAAAAAACCAAAGATTATCTTTTATATCTAGTTCAGCTTTAATGGATCCTTTTTTAAAGATACCATTACTATCATTGATTTCGGTTATTCTATCAAACATCAGCATTGGGGGAAGTGGTAATTTAGCATTTCCTGGTCCAAAAAGTTCACCATTTCCACACTTAATTAAATCTTCATAAGCGAATGAATTTTTTTTCATAAATAATGTAGACCTTTAATACTTGATTTAGTATCATTATAATATAGAAATAGTTTAGAATAATTATAAATTATATTAACATGAGAGACAATATAAGTTTTACTGAGAAACTAAGGAATTCTGGAATAAGACCCACAAAACAAAGAATAAAGATATGTGAGGTATTATTTAATCAAAAAGAGACATTTCATTTTACTATTGGAGACTTGGCAAAAATGATAGAAGAAAAACAAAACCAAAAGATATCTTTAGCAACAGTTTATAATACAGTTCATGCTTTTAAAGAAAAAGGATACTTAAAAGAAATTACTATAAATTCAAATAAATGTTATTTTGATACCAATACAACCGATCATCATCATTTTTATGATGAGGATAAAGGTAAATTAATTGATGCAAAAAGTGAAGATATTGAGACAATTAAAATAAATAAAAATTTAAATAATAAAAAAATAAAATCAGTTGAAGTTTTAGTTAGAGTTGCAACTGATAATCACAATCAAAAATAATTTATTAGTTTATAATTCTTCTAAACTATTGACTTAATACTTTAGAATACTTATAAAGTAAGTATGAGCAGCGAATTTAATAAAGAACAATCAAAGTGTCCATTCACAGGCGCAGGAACACCTCCAAAATTTCCAACTGGCAGAGGAACATCAAACAGAGATTGGTGGCCTAATTCAATAAATCTAAAAATTTTAGGATTACATTCCTCTCTAGTCAATCCTATGGATAAAAATTTTAGTTACAAAAAGGAATTTAAAAAATTAAATTATAAGTCTCTTAAAAAAGATCTACAAAAATTAATGACAAACTCTCAATCCTGGTGGCCAGCAGATTATGGACATTATGGTCCTTTATTTATTAGATTGGCATGGCATGCAGCTGGAACTTATAGAACAGGAGATGGAAGAGGTGGAGCTGGTACCGGAAACCAAAGATTTGCACCATTAAATAGTTGGCCTGACAATGTTAATTTAGATAAAGCTAGATTATTACTCTGGCCTATTAAAAAAAAATATGGAAATAGTATTTCTTGGGCAGATCTATTTATACTTATTGGAAATGTAGCTTTAGAGTCAATGGGTTTTAAAACTTTTGGCTTTGGCGCTGGAAGAGAAGATATTTGGGAGCCAGAAGATGATATTTATTGGGGATCTGAAAAAGAATGGTTAGGTGTAAATCGTTACAGTGGTAAAAGAGATCTAGAGAATCCTCTTGGAGCTTCTCATATGGGTTTAATATATGTTAATCCACAAGGTCCAGATGCAAATCCAGATCCTTATTTAGCAGCTCATGATATTAGAGAAACATTTGGTAGGATGGCAATGAATGATTATGAGACAGTAGCCCTTGTTGCAGGTGGACATACATTTGGTAAATCTCACGGAGCAGCTTCAGAATCTAACAAAGGCCCAGAACCAGAAGGATCAAAAATTCAAGAACAATCAACTGGTTGGAATAGTAATTATAAAAGTGGCTTTGGTGCAGATACGATAAGCAGTGGTATAGAGGGAGCTTGGACAAGCAATCCTATAAAGTGGGATATGGGATACTTTGATAATTTATTTGGTTATGATTGGGAACTTACAAAAAGTCCCGCAGGTGCTCATCAATGGAAACCTAAAAAAAATGGACATGATATTTCAATGACGCCAGATGCCCATATTAAGTTTAAAAAAAATTTACCAATGATGCAAACAACAGATTTATCATTAAAAATGGATCCAAATTATGGACCTATCTCAAGACATTTTCATAAAAATCCAAAAGAATTTGCTGATGCTTTTGCTAGAGCTTGGTTCAAACTTACTCATCGTGATATGGGCCCTAGAGATTGTTATTTAGGCCCCGAAGTTCCTAAAGAAAAATTAATATGGCAAGATCCTATTCCAAAAAATAAGTATAAGTTAAAAAATAAAGATATTAAAAATTTAAAAATAAAAATTTTAAAATCAGGCCTTTCAATCTCTCAGTTAGTTTCTACTGCATGGGCATCGGCATCTACTTTTAGAGGATCAGATAAAAGAGGTGGAGCAAATGGGGCTAGAATAGCATTATTACCTCAAAAAAACTGGGAAGTAAATAACCCGACTCAATTAAGTAAAATTATAAAATCTTTACAAAAAATAAAAAAAGGTTTTGATAAAAAAAATAAAAAAATATCACTTGCTGATTTAATCGTGCTAGGAGGGTCTGCTGCAGTTGAAGAAGCAGCTAAAAAGGCTGGACATAAAATTAATGTTCCTTTTAAACCAGGACGAGGTGATGCTTCTCAAGATCAAACTGATACTAATTCTTTTGGTTTACTTGAACCAAAAGCTGACGGATTTAGAAATTATATAACAAAAAAAACTAATGGAAAAACAGCTAAGCCAACTGTATCAGCTGAAGAGATGTTAATTGATAAGGCACAATTAATGAAACTTACTGCACCTGAAATGACAGTTCTAGTTGGAGGAATGAGAATGCTTGATACAAATTTTGATAAATCTAATCACGGTGTTTTTACAAAAAAGAAAGATCAACTTACAAATGATTTTTTTGTTAATTTACTTGATATGAATACAACTTGGAAAGAAACAGATAAGAATGAAGAGTTATTCAAAGGTATAGATCGAACAACAAATAAACAAAAATGGACAGCTACAAGAGTAGATTTGATTTTTGGTTCAAATTCTCAATTAAGAGCAATAGCTGAAGTTTATGGAACTGAAAGTTCGAAGAAAAAATTTGTAAAAGACTTTGTAAATGCATGGACAAAAGTTATGAACTTGGATCGTTTCGATCTTAATTAACTTCACCCCAAATATTAGTTTTATCTATCCATCCTGTATGTTCATCAGTTTTAATGTTGCACCAATTTAGATTGCATTTTTTAACCACTAAAAGTCTTCCTTTTTCTATTTTGGCTAATGGTTTTGAATATTTAGTTGGTTTTTTGAAAAGAATTTTATTTGAAGTTGTTATGTATGATTTTGATTTTGTCAGCTGAGATCTATGAATCCATCCACTATTTTTTTTAAGATCAACTATCCTTCTAAAGTTTTCTTTTTTATCAATGATTTTAACAGGTAAATTTTTTTTTTTATAAATATACTTAATCGGAGAGTTAAAATTAGGTCCATATCTTACATTAACCTTATCGTATTTAAGAGTTAAAAAATAAGTATTTTCTTGAGCAAATGCAAAACTTGAAGAGATAAATACTATTATTAGTGTATAAAAAGTAAGTTTCATTTATTACAAATACATTTTTTATACTTACTAATTTTTACTTTTCTAAAACTTAAATTAAAGAAGTTTAAAATTAAAATATAATTATTTAGTTCTTTGCCAATCTTTAGTATTTTCTTTAAAATTTCATTTGTTAATATTATTCCAACTGCACCAGCTGTTGTTCCTAAAATTCCTTCACTTTCACAATTTAAAAAATCTTCTGAAGGCTCAAGGTCTTGAAAGAAACATCTTAAGCAAGGAATTTTTTTTTTAAAATTAAAATTAAAAATATGTCCATCAAATTTACTGACTGCTCCAGTAAATAAATTTTTTTTATATTTCAGGCATGTATCGTTTAATAAAAATTTTGTTTGAAAATTATCAGACCCATCTACAATATAATCATATTCATTTATAATTTTTTCAAAATTTTTTTTATTTAATCTAATTTTATAAGCTTTTACTTTTGTATTAGAGTTAATTAATTTTATTTTATTTTTTACTACTTCGACTTTTAATTTTCCTATATCTGGAGTTCCAAAAAGACTTTGTCGATGAATATTTGATAATTCTATTTTATCATTATCTACTATACCGATTTTTCCTATCCCAGCTCGCGAAAGATATTCTGCAACGGGACACCCCAATCCACCGGCTCCTATAATTAAAACTTTTGAGGAAAAAATTTTTTTTTGTCCAATTATTCCAATATCTTTTAAAATTATTTGTCTTGAAAATTTTTCAATTAAAATTTTATTTAATTCATTCTTCATTTTCCTGTAGAACCAAATCCACCTTTTCCTCTAAGACTATCAGGCAAATCATCTGTTACTTCAAATTTTATTTTAATTATTGGTGTTAAAATCATTTGAGCTATTCTATCTTGATTTTTAATAATAAATTCATCTTTTCCTAGATTAAAAAGTATTACTTTTATTTCCCCTCTATAATCACTATCTATAGTCCCCGGAGTATTTAGGACTGTAATTTTGTTTTTTGCTGCTAGTCCTGACCTAGGCCTTATTTGAATTTCATAATTTTCTGAAAAAGCAACAGAGATACCTGTTGGTACAATACACGAGCTATTTGGAGCTAATTTAATAGGTTCTTTTATAAAAGCCATTAAATCCACACCAGAAGCGCCAGAAGTTTTGTAAGTTGGAATTTGTACTTCAGGATTTAGTTTTTTAATTAATACTTTTACCACTAAATTTTTAATTTAATTGTTTAATAACTCTATCAATAATTTCATCTGATATTTCAGATTTCATTTTAATTTTTAGATTTTCATCTTTGATTCTTTTATCTTTATAAAAAATTGAAACTTCATTAAATTCTGAATCAAAACCAATTGAATTATTTGAGACATCGTTTGCGATTATCCAATCACAATTTTTTTCAATTAATTTTTTTTTTGAATTTTCTTCAATATTATTAGTTTCTGCAGCAAAACCGATAACAAGCTTTGGTCTTAAAGAGTTATGTTTAGAGACATAATTTAAAATATCGATATTTTTTTCCAGTTCTAAATTATTATAATTTTCTTTTTTTATCTTTGCACTTTTTTTTTCTTTTATTTTAAAATCTGCAACCGCTGCTGAAAAAATTGCTACATCTACAGGTAAATTATTTTTTGTTGCTTTATACATTTCATCTGCAGTCTCAACTTTTATTAAATTTATATTATTATTAATTTCTATATTAGTAGGACCAGATATTAATGTAGTTTCAAATCCTTTTTTTGCTAAAGATTTTGCTAAAGCATAACCCTGTTTTCCAGATGATTTATTTGTTATAAATCTTACCGGATCAATATATTCTTTAGTTGGTCCGGCTGTGACTAAAGCTTTAAATTTTTTATTTTTATTTATACTATTAAAGTATATTTCAATTTGTTCTAAAATTTTCATTGGCTCAGTCATTTTGCCTTCACCATATTCTCCACATGCCATGTCACCTATTTCAGGACCAATTATTTTATATCCATAATTCTTTAATTTATTTATATTTTCTTTAGTGCTTGGATGTTCCCACATTCTAACATTCATAGCGGGTGTTAAAAAAATATCTTTATTTGATGCAAGAATTACAGTTGATGCAAGGTCATCTGAAGAACCATTACTTAATTTTGAAATAGTATTTGCAGTAGCTGGAGCGACAACAATTAAATCTGCCCATCTAGAAAGTGATATATGATCCATTTCTGCTTCATTTTCTGCATTAAACAAGTCATCATAAACTTTTTCTTGAGAAAGAGATGCGACCGAAAGAGGTGTAATAAATTTTTTAGCACTACTAGTAAGTATAGTTTTTACTTTAATATCTTGTTTTTTTAACAATCTAATAAGTTCTAAACTTTTATATGCTGAGATACCTCCACATATAATTAAAAGGATTTTTTTATTAATTAAACTTTTCATTTGCCAAATTAAAATACTAATAGGCCCAAAATTACAAGCAATAATATGCCAATAATAGATTGATTTCTAAATGAAATCATTTCTGATTTCTTGTCATTTAATTCAGCATAAGAATTTGAGTTTTGAGGAATCTGTCCACTTGCTAAGAAAGTTAAAGCTTGGTTTGCTTTATCCATTAATTCTGGAAATTCAGGAAGTTTTTTTATAACTTCTGAAGTTTGCTTCAAAGTTTCACTAGCAAAATTAATAGGATCTTTTGTGTCTTTAAGCCAGTTTTCTAATACTGGTTTTGAAGTTTTCCATATATTTGTATTAGGATTAAGTTTTCTTGCGACACCTTCAACAACAACCATAGTTTTTTGTAACATTAATAATTGGGGTTGAGTTTGCATATTAAATTTTTCAGTTACATCAAAAAGTTGTTTTAATAATTTACCACCAGAAATATCCTTTACAGTTTGACCAAAAATTGGTTCTCCTATCGATCTTAAGGCTTGAGCCAACTCATCTACAGGTACATTTTTTGGAACAAGACCAGCAATTAAATGAACTTCAGCAACTTTTTTATAGTCTCTTTGAATAAAGCCAAATAAAATTTCAGCTAAAAATCTTTTATTTAGTTTATCTAACCTTCCCATAATACCAAAGTCTATGGGAACTATTTTTCCATTATTATCTATAAATATATTACCTTGATGCATATCTGCATGAAAAAAACCATCTCTTACAGCATGTCTTAGAAAATGTTGAATAATATCTGAAGCAATTCTATCAGTATCTATTCCCATCTTTTTTAGACTTTCGGTTTCACGAATTGAAATACCCTCAATCCAATCGAGAGTCATAACGTTTTCACTTGTATAGTTCCAATAAATTTCAGGAACTTTAAATCCTACATCATTTTTAGTATTTTCAGCGTATTCATTTGCTGCAGCTGCTTCAAATCTTAAGTCCATTTCTAGATTAGTTATTTCTTTAAGTAAAAAAACTACTTCAACTAATTTTAATCTTTTTGTTTTTTTTATTATAGATTCAACAAAAAAAGCAAAAAACATTAATGAATCAATTTCTTCATTAAATATTTTTTTTATATTAGGTCTTAAAATTTTAATTGCTACGTCTTTAATTGTTCCATTATCATTTATTTGAGCTTTATGAACTTGTGCTATAGATGCCGCAGCAACAGGTTCACTTAAATTAATTATTGAATTATAAATTTCTTTTCCCAAATCTTTTTTTATTATTTCTTTTGCTTCATATAAAGAAAATGCAGGTAACTTATCTTGCAAGCCTTCAAGTTGTTTTGATAATTCATCCCCAATTATATCTGGTCTAGTAGCTAAAAATTGACCAAGTTTAATAAAAGTAGTACCCATTGATTGTAGAGAATTTGAAAGTCTCTTTCCTTCATCTACATTATAATTTGTTTCATTTTTTTTAGAGAAGGAGAAAGCCATCATTTGAAAAAAAATTTTGATTGTCGTTGGCGGTTTGTTAAATTTAGAAAAAATATTTAAGGCATCAGATTTTGCAAGTTTTCTTGCAATTTTAAATAATATAAATATTCTTTTAAACATTATATTTTCCAAGCTGAGTGAATAGCAACAATACCACCAGAAAAATTTCTATAACTACATTTTTCAAATTTATTTTTTTTCATAATCTCTATTAATTCTTCTTGGTTAATGAATTTTTCAATACTTTTAACTAAATATTTATATGAATCTTGATCTCCAACAATTACCTTGCCTATAAGTGGTATTAATTTTGAGTAATTTTTATAGACTATATTTAAATTAGAATTTTTTATTTTTGAAAATTCTAAGCACATGAAGCGTCCTCCTGGTTTTAAGACACGATATGCTTCAGAAAGTGTTTTATCTAAATTTTTTGTATTACGTAATCCAAAACTTATCGTATAATAATCACATGAATTATTTTTAATTGGTAGATTTTCAGCAGGAGCAACTATCCATTTAATATTTTTATAATCATTTAGTTTTTTTTTTACCCTTGTTAATCATGTTTTTATTTGGATCAATACAAAGTATTTTGCTATTTTCATCTGTTGAGTCTTGAAAAAGTTTTCCTAAATCTCCAGTTCCACAAGCAACATCTATTAAAGTTTTATTTTTAGATGGATTCATCCATTTGATTAAGCTTTTTTTCCAAATTCTATGTATGCCTAATGACATAAAATCATTCATTAAATCGTATTTATCATAGACTTGATTAAATACATTCTGTACTAGCCCTTTTTTATTTTGAAGATATTGTTGCATATAAATAATATTATTTATGAGTAATATAGTGTGAAATGCCAGAATTACCAGAAGTAGAAATAGTTAAACAATCTTTAAATAAAAAGATAAAATTTAAAAAAATTAAAAAAATTATAATAAAAAATAGAAATTTAAGGTTTAAAATTCCAGATAATTTTGAGAAATTAGTAAAAAATAAGATTATTAAAAAAGTAGAAAGATTTTCAAAATATATAATTATTAATTTTAAAGATGATACATTTTGTTTAATTCATCTTGGAATGTCAGGAACAATTCATTTAGTTAAAAAAAAAGAAAAAAATGATTTTACAAATACAAGTTTTTATAGTTCTTCAAAATTACCTAAAAAACATAATCACATTCAAATTGAATTTGATAGAATAAAAATGATTTATAATGACCCAAGAAGATTTGGGTTTTTCATATTTATAAAAAATAAAAATGATTTAATTAAACGATTTAGTCATTTAGGGCCTGAGCCTTTTTTTAAAAAGTTTAATATAAGATATATTTTAAATAGTATAAAAAATAAAAAAAAAATATTAAAAATCTTTTAATTGATCAAAGTTTTGTTTCTGGTATAGGAAACATTTATGCTAGTGAAATACTTTTTCTTTGTAAAATAAATCCTTTAAGAAAAGTTGACGCCTTAAAATTAAAAGAATGTAAAAAAATTATTTATTACTCAAGGCTAGTATTAAATAAATCAGTCATTAAGGGAGGTTCAAGCATAAGAGATTTTAAGAATATATCTGGAAAACAGGGTTTATTTCAAAAAGAATTTAAAGTTTACCAAAGAGGTAATTTAAATTGTCTTAAATATAAGTGCAAAGGTATGATTAAAAAAATAATAATTTCAAATAGATCAACTTTTTTTTGTAATATTTGTCAAAATAATTAATTATTCAGTTGACCACTATAAAATCTCAAGTTATACCACTGCGCTTATGGCAAATACTAAATCGGCAATTAAAAGAATTAGAAGAATAAGTAGACAAACGTCTGTAAATAAAGCCCGAAAAAGTAAATTTAGAAATGCAATAAAAAAAATGAATTTGCTCCTTAATTCTAAAAAAAAGAAAGAAGCTTTAGAATTTTTACCTAAATTAAACTCTGAATTAATGAAAGTTGCAAAGACCGGAATTATAAAAAAGAAAAATGCGTCTAGAAATATTTCTAGAATTACAAGAAAAATAAACACACTTTAGAGAAATTTTTTTTTAACTACTTATAGTTGATTCAAAAATTGAAATTTTTTTTATCTTTAGAAAATTTTTTACAACTTAAGATAATTATACTAAATATAAAATTGTTATGGCTAATTAACACAACATATAGGGAGTTCAATTCTTGTTAGAGATATTATTTTAAAATTTTTTTTTTTTATTTTTATTTCACTCATAGATTTTATTTTTATTTCACTCATAGATTTTATTTTTGTTTTTATTTCACTCATAGATTTTATTTTTTTTTAAAAAAATAAAAAAATACATTGCATAAAATTATATTTAGTTTTAATTGTTTTTAAATCTTCACAAAATGAAAAATAGTAAACTTAATCATACATCAGAAACAATTATTGAAAAAAAGTTAGATTGGAAAATTTTACAATCAGAAATGAAAAATAAATTTGGTAGTGATATTTATGAAAGTTGGATAAAAAAAATAGAATTTGTAAATGAATTTAGTGATTATGTTTTACTTTCTGTATCAACAAGATTTATAAGAGATTGGATTGCATCGAGGTATCTTGATCAAATTTTAAATATAATTAAAAATTATAATAAAAAAGTTAATAGGATAGAATTTATTATAAAATCTCAAGAAGAAAATATTACTAAACAAAAAAAAGAAGAGAATTTAGAGACGAATGCAAACATTTCTTTTATAAAAGATTCTTATTTACAATATAATAGAATTGATCCAAATAAAAAATTTGCAAATTTTATTTTAGGTCATAGCAATAAACTTGCCTTTGAAGCATCAAAAAAAGTGTCTGAAGATATTTCTCATTATAATCCGCTATATATTTATGGAGGAGTTGGAATGGGAAAAACTCATTTATTAAATTCGATTGGACTAAATTTAAAAGAAAGAAGTAAAGTAATGTTTATTTCAGCTGAAAGATTTATGTATCAATTCGTAAGATCAATAAAATTAAATGAGATGGTTAAATTTAAAGAATATTTTAGAAATACAGATGTTTTAATTATAGACGACATTCAATTTATGAATGGTAAAGAAGCTATGCAAGAAGAATTTTTTCATACATTTAATGCCTTATTAG
>MDSV01216832.1_pt1 | contig 10870 bp, 10 predicted proteins | sample 810851 | NCBI WGS metagenome assembly MDSV01 (sample SAMN05326640, study PRJNA326480) | marine metagenome | isolation source: seawater | place: Atlantic Ocean: North East | collected 2012 | reverse complement strand
TTATTTTTTATTTTTTATTTTTTATTTTTTATTTTTTATTTTTTATTTTTTATTTTTTATTTTTTATTTTTTATTTTTTATCTTACTCATCATCAGAATCAGAGTCACACATATCTGCCCAATTCATCCTAGGAGTAAATTTACGCTTCCCAAGAATCGGTTCTTCACTCTCAACAGCTGCTGCCACCGGCTTGGATTCGACTACTTCCACCTTAACAGCCGCCACGTACCTCTTCAACGCCGCCCACTTGGATTCGACTGCATCTTCTACATTGTACCGCCTAAGCCAGTAAGGGTCCACCACCATGGGTTCGACAACTTCCACCAGCTTGGGGTTGTTCACCTTTTTTGTAGGCATAACCAACGGAGGCGGCGTTCCAAGAGGCGGTAGCACAGAATGTGTCTGATTCTGTTTAACTTGTTTATTCTTTTTTGCTAAGACAGGGCAATGAGCCACAGTATGTCCTTTCGCGTGACAATATCTGCACTCAATTGATAGCAAGTATGGACACGTAACCACCCCATTTGGCCCGGGGCGGTCACGAAGCCAATGCGAAGTATATTCGCGCTCACTCTTTCCAGCCTTAAAGCACATGTTGCAGAATGGCTTGCGAGAACTCATGTTGTTGATTTTGTAATCTTGTTTGTATTTGTTTGATGTGCTGTATATAAAATCTGAAAAATCATTTCAATTTTTTTTCAACAAAGCAAAATAAAACAAAATAAAACAAGTAAAAAAAAATTGAATATAATTTATCCTTGTTCGTTATATTCATAACCAACAATATTTTCAATAAGAAAAAGAAAAATAAACGATGGATTTTACCAGATTTGCAAAATTACTTGAAAGTTCTAATATGGAACACAAGGAGCATCAGAGTGAAGGCGTCAAATGGTGTCTATCTAGGGAATCAGTAACTGAAAATAACTCATCGCGTGTACTAGGTGGAATAATGGCAGACGATATGGGGTTAGGTAAGACTATTCAGATGTTAGGAGTTGTGGTGTGTAATTTTAAGAAACACACACTAATCGTGTTACCAAAGGCTCTGTTAAACCAATGGATGAAGTCAATAAACGAAATATACAAACACGAACCACTCTTGTATCATGGTCAAAGAGTAAAGACTTTTACAGAGGAACAAATAACAAAAGCACCAATAGTAATAACAACATACGGGATGTTAAATGTAAGTAAATCCAATAATATGCTGTATAATATAAAGTGGGAACGTGTTATATTTGATGAAGCGCATCATCTTCGTAATAAAGAAACAAGAATCCAAGAAGGCGCATTAAATCTAAAAGCAAAAAATAAAGAATGTATAATGTGGTTCGTAACTGGAACACCTATTCAAAATCGTATAACCGATTTACATAGTCTCTATAAGATACTTGGGATAAATAAATCAGAATATACAGACCCTAGAAAACATATAGATCTTATTAAAATGTACATCATAAAAAGGAACAAAAAAGATATAAAACTGAATATACCTAAAATAAATGAAAATAATATAGTAATTGATTGGACTAACGACGAAGAGAGGGATGTGGCAGAGGAACTGCATACGCTATCAGTTACCCAATCAAAAAACATATCCATAGAAAAAAGTAAATTTATTAATCCGTACAAGAAACCAATGTTACCATTTACTATGTTTGCAAGACAATTATGTGTGTGTCCCAAAGCATTTGAACCACACTTAACCAAACTACTAAAGGAAGAAAAACATTATCAACAAGATAATATAAGTGAAATGTTAGTAAACACGGGAAATAGTAAGATGGATATCGTAATTAAAACAGTATTAGAACGAAAAAATAATCGTAAGAAACTAATATTTTGTCAATTTAAATCTGAAATAAATATGATTAACCGAATATTATCCAAGCATGGTTTTATTGTAGATACAATAGATGGTTCAACCCAATCAAAAGCGCGAAAACAAATATTAGAATGTCAAAGTCAAGACCCAAATTACACATTGGTTCTTCAAATACAAGTTGGTTGTGAAGGCTTGAATCTACAGACATTTAGTGAAGTGTATTTCGTTAGTCCTAATTGGAATCCGGCAATCGAAGACCAGGCAATTGCGCGTTGTCACAGAATAGGTCAAAAAAAAGAAGTAGATATATTTCGATTTTATATGAAGGATTTTGATAGAGCTTCGGTTAGTTTAGACACATACATAAAGATGAAACAAGACGAAAAGAGAACATTCATGATTTAAATATGAATAATGTGAATATTACAATAATGATAAATTTAAATAAAATATATTTTTTTAAATAAAATATATTTTTTTAAATAAAATATATTTTTTTAAATAAATAATTATTGCTTCATGAAAAAATCAAAACATATATATATATGTTTATGAAACTTACAGATGATGCAATAATGACATTACAATGCAGAAAACCTTGTGATATAACTGAACCAACCAAAGGAGAGATAGATGATATGTGTAATAAAAGAGGTGTACCAGATAGTGCGAGAGAGATGGTACACAGAATATTTTCAAATATTGATAGCGAAACAATAGGTGGCGTAGGTGGTGCTGCCGAAGAACCCTCGTCCTCAAATAATTCGTATAGTTCATCAAATGTTAGTATTTCGACAGATGAAGATTCTTTTAGTTCGACATCAGATGAAGATTCTTTATCTCCGTCAGATTACGTATCAAAGGGCGGATATACACAAACACAACAAAATATCATTGTAGATAGTATAGTCACATTATTAATATTACTAGGAGGTACCGCTGGAGTGGTTGGGTCAACACTAACGTTACATCATGGTGAGCAATTTTTAATAGAACGTGCAATATTAACACCACTATGTAAAGGCGGCGTCGATCGTGTCATTAGAGCTGCAGTACACGACTGGGATCCTATATTTGCTGGCCCAACGTGTTCAGAGTCATTAGCAAAAACCGAAGGACTGCTTAAATATGCATGGGGTCTAATAGGTGTCGGGTGGACAAAAATAACATGGTCAAATTTTAACGCAGTTCATGCTTACCTCAAAGATAGAATGTTTGAACCTATAAAGGCACAAAAGAAACATACACTAAAAGCAAGAGCCAAACGAAGAAAAGATCGCACAAGAAGAAAAGAAAGAAAAGTCGCTAGAGCTGCAAAGAAAAAAGCCAGAGCTGCAAAGAAACAACAGAAGTCAAAATCAAGAAAATCAAGAAAATCATCTCCCAGTGGTCCAAGTGGGTCAATGAGTTTAACAGATATTAGAAATTCCAGATCAAGCTCAAAGTCAAGGTCAAAGTCAAGGTCAAAGTCAAGATCAAAGTCAAGATCAAAGGCAAAATCCAAGTCAAGAATGAGATCAAACTCTCGGTAAAAATCAAGATAGAAATAGAAATAAGGTTTTCATCTAATTATAAAATGTATAAACTTAAATAATTTATACATTTTCGTTACCTAATGCAGATTTTTGTTTAAATAATTTTTTAACAGAATCCCTATTTTCTAAAATAATTTCTATATCGTCGTCACACATATCCACATGAGTTTCACCACAACCGACAAAAAGTCGCTGTAGTATATCACCACCACATTGTTCTGGAGAAACATAATTTTCGGGTAGAAAAATTTTACTACATCGTTTAAAACAACAAAAGCAGCATAATTTATGAAAAAATAAACAAAATCTATAATTTTTAATTATTTCTGCATTAGTAATCTCTTGTTGAAATATTTTATCTATCATAGAAAACGCAGTATTTAAAAAAAGTATTGTATCGATAGAATTTTTTTTTTGTTTAAATAATAATGAAACACGTTTTTTATGTTCGGTAGGAATATCATAATTATTTTCTTTCTGTAATTGATTAATAAATCTTATTTCATTTTTAATATTTTTCAAATTAGTCAATGTCTTTGCCTTGTAATCATCTATTTTTTTAATAACAGAGAACACGTTTGTATTATATATTAATGGATATGTATACCGAATAAAACGAGGAATAATGAACTGATTAGTTTCTTTTATATCACCTATTTTATCTTCAACACTTTTAATATTTTCTCTCATCTGATTAATAAGTTGTGTTTCAGCTTCTTGTCGTTCTTCATACATACTATTAATTTTATTTCGTTGTGCTTCGGATATCCATTCAGACCTTTTGTCATCAGTATGTGGGCACATATATTCAATAACTTTTTTATGTTCGCTCCATTGTCTAATTACATTATCAGAAGTAAGTATTGGATTACTGAATAACAATACATTTCCAGATTGAAATTCAACATAAGTTTGTAATTTATCGTATTGGTGAGAAGAAATTTTATATGCTTCTGCAGAAGCATCAAGTTTTAAGTAATTAATAATAGCTAATAAAAATGCAATAAACGCTGAAACCGACGATAAAATAATTTCTCCTTGTAAATGACAATGAAAAGGAGATTGTAATACTGACACAAGAGCCGATAAAAAAATAGCAGGTAACATTAAACGATTAAGAATATTAACAGTATAACTTCGCGATTCCATATAAATAATTTTCTGTCCTTTTAAATAACTAGCAAGTATATCAAGAGCAGATGAGTACCGATGTATAATATCTTGTTCGTATGATTTATTAATTTGACGGCGAACACTATTATAAGAAAGTTTTTTATAATTAATTCCAGATTTGATATTAAAATTTTTTCTATATTTGTTCTTAGGTATATTTTTAGAATCATTATACATCATTTCATATTGTGCTGGCGATGAATTACTAGATTTATTATCTGAATCAATATCTTCAGTATCGGTGTCGCTGGGTTCACTACCAAACCCACGATCATTATCAATTGTTGACCTAATTATTAATTTATCTTTTGTAGTAGAATCTAAACTTGATGATGAACACGATAATTTATTGATTATATTGTTATCAAGATTAACAAAATTGAATTTTTCACTATTAGAAGTATTATTAGAAGATAATAATATCTTGTTTTTTGATAAATCTGATAAATCTGATAAATCATTATTCATAACAAATTATACTATAATGATATATAAAATATTATACTATAATGATATATAAAATAATATATTATAATGATATATAAAATAATATATTATAACGATATATAAAATTATACACCAGTTGACCCAAACCCACCCTCACCTCTATTTGTAACACCCAATTCAGTCTCACTTTCAACAAGTTTAACAACAATAGGATAACTCAAATCTGGTGGACAAATTTGTACAGCACGCATTCCCTTAACAACTTTAAATGCTTCGCCAGTGTTGCTACGATTATCAAAAGCCGAAATAATATTACCACGATAACCAGAATCGATGATACCAACAGAATTAGAAAGACGCAGAGGAGTTTTCGTTCCTGTACTCGATCTTGGGTACAAATAATATCCTACTGGTTTTTTACCATAATTATTTGTAATTTCTTGATTATGGTAAAAAGGAGTAATTTTATTCATACTGCATTTAACCATATGATTAATTTTATGACCTAATTTTTCCGAATCAATATGTTCTTCATTCGGACAAAACAAGTCAAATCCAGCATCAAATTCGGAATTAATGTCTTCCCAAATACAAATATTAACAGCAGAATTGTGTTTTTCTACGGCATCAATATATAATTGTCTTACATTCTGATCGACATCATTAGAAATCCATAGCTTCAATATAAAATATGGTTGTAGAATACGTGATTGAACATTATTCGTATTATGTGGACGCAACCCAACAGCAATAGAACCAAGATTATTACGTTGATCAGTATGTGATGCCATAATACAAAGGTAAATTATAATATATTTATATCAATTTTTAAATATATTAACCAGAATACAAATAGATAACTATAATATTTGTAATTAAATTTGTATTTAATAATATGGTTCTTTACATTCACCCCAATTCCATTCAACGGGAAAGCCAGCCCCCGGCGTGGTGTAATTAATATTACACCCAGAATTGTGATTAATCCATTGTGGCCAAGGTGCCATACAATTTGGCGTAGGTAAACAATTCTTGATAAGTAACCCGGTCTTCATATAATCACTAGAAGAGATAGCACCATTTATTGCGGCGGGTGTCAATATACCGACGGAATTGCATTTATTTTTACAAACTCCGGCGTCAGTGCTTTCAACCTCACATGATACAGTTGTTTTTGTATGAACATTATCAATATATGCACCTTGTGATTGTTGTTGTTCATTAAATACTTTTACCCAGTCTTTTGTATTTGTACTATTACAATCTGCATTAAAAACTGATGTTGGATTACGAATTCTTGATGTAATGTATCCATTATTACTCATACTAGACATTTTAATAATATTTGCATCATTAGCACTGCAATAACTATTACTTCGCCCCAAAGATGATTGTCCAACCCATCCTTTATTACGATGACCACCATTTAATGAAAATCCATTACCATATGCAGATATGGGATTATTGGCACCTCTTGATTTTCGTTTCATTGCAACAATAGACATATAAATTAAACAAATATAAAAAACCTATTATTTTGATCATTTACAAGACATCTCTCTAAAAAATAATACATTGGTGATTCATTTAATTTATTTAAACCATCTTTGGATAAACTAATAATTAAAGCAGCAATACTATAATAAATACAAGATACATTTGTTACGAAAGGGATTACCTTATTTTTTTTTTTATAAAACTCAATAAGTTCTGGTGCCATAAATTTATTTTGTAAAATAACTGGATTAGTAATAGTAACATTATTTTCATCTAAAATAACAATTGTATTATTTTTATCATTATAATTATTAATAATGTACCAATCGTCATCAATTACACTAATGGCATCATTATCTATGAATAAAAAACTTTTATTAAATGATGCTAATATTTCTAATTGAATACCTAAACATATAACAATGCGTTGAAGTTTAAAATATTCCATTTTTTTATTTAAATTGGTATGTTTTCTTTTTGTATCAATAACAATAGAATCCTTTATAATTTTCCAGCTTCCATTCCATCCATTTTTAATTAAACCTTTCAACATAGCTTTATTTACTTCGTTGTTAGTTAGTAAAATAGTAGATGTCATTAAATAAGACTAATAAAATAAAATATTAATATTTACTAGCATAACATTTCCAATACATTGGAAAATTATAAACAACATTAATATTTTCTCCATCAAGAAGTTTTTTTCTTACGTGAATTGCAGAATCAGTTGAAGGCCATTCTATCAAATGAATAAAAATACAATTGTAAGTAATATTGTTCTTATTTTTTTTATTAATTATATCAATTCTCCTTACACATTTTGAATTAGTAATTGTTCAAATGTCTTCTTAACAAATAACCAATTAGTATTATTTAACGTGTGGGGAATACAGATACTAGGCGTCGAAATATTGTAATATGAGTTGTTAATTACCATTTAAGAAAGTAAATTACAAATTATTAAATTCAATTTTATAAATAAAAGCAAAATGTGATCCTTGTTGGCGATTTTTTATGAATTATTATATACAAAAAAAATTGAAATAGATATTCATGTTATCAAGATGAATAAACAAATACAATAAATACAATAAGTTACAATAATTATTAAAAGTTAAATAATTATACTAAATAATGACAAACAACAAAAGAGTTAAATCGCTTAACAATGAAAATTATCCTAAAAAAAATAACCGATTCGATGCTTTAAAATCTGAACCAAACAACAATAATCAATATAGTAAAATGAATCGCAATGACAAGAGAACTCGTAACAAACAACAAGACAAATATATTAATAGGAATATTAAAAAAGAATATGTAAATAAAGACCAAAATAAATTATTTAGTAATAATTTGGAAATGTTCCCGGAATTAAGTAAAAATCATAAAAAAAACGACACTAAGGAAATAGAGACGAGTTATGCTGATATAACAAAGCCTTTAAAGGTAGAGAACCCAAAGGAAGAAGTTAAAGAAGGCTGGGTGAAAATTATTAGGAAAAATAACAAAACGAAATTTGTATATAAAGATACAAAAAAAAATATTGATGAATGTGACTTGGTAGATAACGCAGATAACGTAGATAACGCAGATAACGCAGATAACGCAGATAACGTAGATAACGCAGATAACTTGGTAAATGGTCTAGATAGCAAACAGTGTCAAGAACTTACGAATTTGGTAATAAGATGGGAAAATTTTCGTAACGAACAGAATGAAAAATATGAAGAAGATTCGCCATTTTGGCACGAAAAAAGTTTATTGGATGATCTAAGCGACGATTGTTATTCAAGTGAATCAGAAACTGAAAGTGACGAAAGTAGTCTAGGTGACGACTATTACGATTACGAAGAAGATTTATAATTAAATATAAATCAAGATATGAAAATATTATTTATAAGTTTACTTTTATAAATGAAAATATCAACTATTATAAAATGAATAACGAAGAACTAGAAGAGGAATTAGACGATGAGTGGTTAGATAAATTAAAATCAATAGAAAGTGATTATAATGATTTTTATAAAAAAAATACAGAAAATATAGAATTATATTTTTTTTATTTAAATACTAACAATGAAGTTGAGACAATTAATAAAATACAATACATATTAGATAATAATTCTAAGATATCAAAAAACAATATTGTAAAAATAATCAAAGAAAATCAAAATAAAAATAACAAAAAATATTATTTAAAGTATCTTGTAAAATATAATATTACAATTGACCCAGAAGAAATACAACATCTATTAAATGTAGATAATTACGAAGGAAAGAATTATATGTCTCAAGAAACATACAATAGAGACATATATTTTTCTGATTCAATATCTATATTACAAGACTTAAATGCATTATATTTAATATTTTCAGAGATAAATAAAAAAACATCTATACATACGCGGAAAATAAATATTAAAAGACCACAAAAAGATAAAAGCAAAATAACAAATAATAGATTGGATAAGACCCGTCGTAAAAGAGTTTAAAGATTTAAAACAATAATTTATTATTTATATGGCAATTACAAGACAATTAGGAGAAAATAACCATTCAGAATATGCATGGGCAGAAGATGTTAGAGAGAAATTGTCGCAGTTTTTTTTCCAGTTAGTAAGAACATCAGACAATAATGAAATAACTAAGATTAAAAAAGTATATAAAACCTTATTAGAAGAATGTTTTTTTAAACAAAATATTAATAATGACATAACGAATGAATATAAATATGTATTATTGACAATACCATTACATACACGAGATATAATAGATGGAAAGGGGGAGTATCAATTATTCTATATTTTAATAGGAGTATTATGTAAAACTATAGACGAATATTCATGCAAATCAGAATATAAATTAGTTGCAGATAAATTAATGAGCATTGTAAAGATAATGATACGAAAGACATTATCTTCAGAAAATAAAATACACCAATATGGTAGTTGGAAAGACGCAAAATATTTATTGAATCATTTAAAGGATGAATATGGTAATGAAGACAACATAATAAATCATAAAATATTTGATTATATAATAGAATTATTATGTAAACAATTAAAAGAGGATACAAAAATATCAGAGTCACATAATATATCATTGTTAGCAAAATGGCTGCCTCGCGAAAAAAGTAAAAAATTTGGATGGCAGGCAAGACATATAGCAAACGATTTATTTTTAAAAAATAATAAAGATGATATGTCATATAACCAATATAAATTGGCAGAAAAGAAAAGCCTTACATATTATCGTAAATTAATAGCAAGTTTAAATAACATATTAAAAACGCCACAGATAAATCAATGTAATAACACGTGGAGTAGTATTAATTTTGATAAGAATGTAACTAGTATAACATTACAAAAACAGAAATATTCATTTCAAAATATTAATAAGATTACAAATGAATTACGTTCATTAGATATAGTAGATCGTACGAAATGTCGTAGTAATTATTTGCAATATCTAGAACGATGTAAAAATAAATCAACAACAATAAAATCTGCTCGTGTGGAAATAATAGATATGGTACGTGAAGCATTACGTCTAACACATACTACAGCGCAACCCGATAAACATATTATAGAGTTATTAAATATGCAATGGGAAGAGAGTGGGAAATTATTAGAAGATTCTGATATGAGTAATTTTGTAGCAATGGTGGATACATCTGGATCGATGACAGCCGAAAAAGGAAATCCATTACATTCAGCAATAGGATTAGGATTACGAATAGCAGAAAACTCTAAATTGGGAAAACATGTAATGACTTTTAGTAAAGAGCCCAAATGGATAGAATTAGGAGAAGAAAAAACATTGACCGAAATGGCACGTAAAGTAGCAGACGATAGTAGTTGGCAAATGAATACAAATATTGAGGCGGCATTACGATTAATGTTACGTTCATGTATTATCAAAGATCTTGCTCCACTGGAAGTTAAAAATATGGTGTTGGTAATTTTTTCAGACATGCAAATAGACGAGGCGGACAATAACATATTGTCAATGAATGAATTAATTAAACAATTATTTTCAGAAGCAGGTAAATATACATCACATCAAACTCCATATGAACCATGTCATATATTATATTGGAATTTGAGGTCAACAACGGGGTTTCCATGTCTATCATCTGAACAAAACATAAGTATGTTATCTGGCTATAGTCCACAATTGTTAAAAACATTTTGTAAAGAAGGATTAGAGGGATTAAAAAAATTTACACCTTGGAATTGTTTATTAAATCAGTTACAAAATGAAAGATACATTTGGATGAAAGATTATATTATAGTAGACAAATAGTATCATATAAATTATGATTAAAAATTATCATATAAATTATGATTAAAAATTATCATATAAATTATGATTAAAAATTATCAT
>MDSV01099839.1_pt1 | contig 10870 bp, 7 predicted proteins | sample 810851 | NCBI WGS metagenome assembly MDSV01 (sample SAMN05326640, study PRJNA326480) | marine metagenome | isolation source: seawater | place: Atlantic Ocean: North East | collected 2012 | reverse complement strand
TCTTCTCCGTCCCCAGCTTCAGTCACACCAAGATGCAAAGGATAGTTCCAGTCAGTTCCTTCCGACTCAAGAGCCGAGACTAAGAGACGGTAAGCAATAATCATTACCTTGGGATTACTTGCTTTCATTGAGAAAACAAATTCATGGTAATCCAAGTCCCTAGCAATCCGTGCGAACTCCAGGGCACTCTCAACCATTCCTCTAGGAGTGTCCCCATAACGATTCATGATACGATCACTAAGGCTACCATGATTTGTCCCTATCCTCATAGCGACTCCCCGTTCCTTACAGATTTGAACTAACGGCGTGAACTGTTCTCTTATTCTTTGTAGTTCTTCCAAATATTGCTGATCGCTGTATTCACGTATTTCAAACTTCTTTTTATCCGCATAGTTTCCTGGATTGACTCTGACCTTTTCAACCCACTTAGCAGCCTCCAATGCGGCGTCAGGTTTAAAATGAATATCAGCGACTAAAGGGACATCGCATCCATGCGATCGAACTTTTCGAGCAATGTGCTCAAGATTAGCAGCGTGCCTCCGTGTCTGTGCCGTTATCCTTACTATTTCGCAACCTGCATCTGCCAATTCCAAAACTTCTTTCACGGAAGAATCTGTGTCCATCGTGTCCGCAATAATCATTGATTGAATGCGAATCGGATTTTCAGCACCAACGCCCACAGTGCCCACGCTAACCTGACGAGTGAGTCTTCTCTGAAAGCGGTAAAAATCTTGAGGATATTTAAAATCCATCTGCATCAATTAATTCAATAAAGATCAAGGAGAAAACACGATTGGCTCGGGATCCACTGACTCACTAGATAAGTCACCAATATCAAACCAGGTAACGTAAACCATGAAAGAAATTAAAAGTAGAACACAGCCGAACTGTAACATTTCCATTAATTTTATATTTAAAGGAGATTTAAATATCCATTCATATAGCGCCATCACAATATGCCCCCCATCCAAGACAGGTAATGGGAGGAGGTTCAACATTCCTAAGTTCACATTAATCAGAACACTTAGCACAAAAGCAAAACGCCAACCATAGACTGGGTCACTGAGAGTATCATAATAGTGCTTACCAATGCCCACTGCAGAACTCATCTGTGAAACGCTCACATCAGCATCATGCCAAGGCATCAGAGCACTCAGAGTCCTAAATATAGCAGTGGCACCGTTCCAAATCTGGGTAAAAGGATCAGGACCTGGCCTCTGGATCGTCATTGGAGGTAATTGCCAGTGCAATCCAAGCATAGCGGGGCTCTCTTCTGGTTGGGCTGGCACTTCTGGCACTATGGAAACTTTTATCTTCTCACTGTTTCTTAGAACAAGTAATTCGATCGGTTTAATGTCATCACCCATTTTCTGAATGATAAAACTTAACACTTCTCGACCAAATAATTTTTGCCCATTCGCTTCTAAAATTTTATCTCCTCGCTTAAGACCGGCTTTCTCTGCAGGGCTATTAGAAACCGTTTTATCAACAATGGATTCTGATATAGGGGTAATTCCAACCCTGCGAAAATCTTGCCTCTGGTGAGCCGGTCTTTCTTCTTTATTGAAACCAGAACGAATCTCAAGAGGTTCGTTAATTCCTTGCCTCTTTATTAAAAAAACGATCTCCTCACCCTCACTATAAATGATACGTTCGAGTACTGAATCAACCATTCCACCAAAGCTTTTAACTTTGACTCCATCAATTTCAAGAATTTGATCTCCGGGAAGAACACCAGCCAATTCGGCAGGCATTCCTGGTACCACTGCGCCAACTACAGTACTCTGAAGCTGTTCCCTGACAGGCTTGCCAAAACCCCAAACGAGGAGAGCAAAAGCAAAGGCCAAACCAAAACTAAATAATGGTCCGGCAAAGGCCACAATGATCTTATCTTTTGGCGTTATTGGGGGCAGGGATTCCTGCTCTTCGTTCTTGCCTTCCAACATTTCCATTGGGGCCATTTGAGGCAAAGCAACGAAGCCACCCATAGGAATCCATCCGAGACCCCACTGCACATCCTTGATCTTTTTTTTCCAAATAGGCTTACCAAACCATATTTGAAATTTTTCCACTTTGAGGCCCCGCCATTTAGCTGCCCAATAATGGCCCAATTCATGTACAACAATTAATATATTGAAAAGAACAATAACCTGAAAAAGAGTCCATAATATCTTTCCGAGGCCTATAACTGAATCCATTATTTTTTATGTATTTATGAGGTTTTATTTATTGAGATCTACCACTATATCACCTCATATCAATGATCGCAAAAACTGTATCTGAAATGAATCATGCAATAGGATAACTTCGGGCCCATTGATCAGCTTCTATTAATTCTTCGATGGCGGGGCTCTCAATGACATTATGATTCGTCATTACTGATTCAACATGTTTCCATATACCAGGAAATCTCAATTGCCCTTTCAAAAATTGTGCCACTGCAATTTCGTTAGCTGCATTCATCACTGCTGGCAAAGTTCCTCCAGCATTGCCGGCTGCACGGGCAAGATCAAGTGCAGGAAAATCCTCAGTTCTGGGCTCTTCAAAATCTAATTTTCCAAGATCGGCAAAATCAACCGGAGGCAAGCTGTTCGGAACGCGCTCAGGCCACGTAAGAGCATATTGAATAGGAAAGCACATATCCGTAACACTGAGCTGAGCTAAAATCGATCCATCAATAAATTCAACCATCGAGTGAATAATGCTCTGAGGATGAACAATGACATCAACTCGATTCATCTCAACATCGAAAAGCCACCGAGCTTCAATCATTTCAAGACCCTTATTAAAGAGAGTCGCTGAATCCACAGTGATCTTTGGCCCCATGTCCCAAGTAGGATGATTTAGTGCTTTTTCAACACTAACACTTTCTAATTCTTTCCTTCCATATTTCCTGAAAGGTCCGCCAGAAGCTGTCAATATTAACCGCGAAACAGTGTCATTTTCTTTACCCTCAAGACATTGAAAAATTGCATTATGCTCACTGTCGACAGGCAAAACTTTCGACCCTGTCCGCGACGCTGTTTCCATGACTTCTTGCCCAGCCATAACAAGTATCTCTTTACTTGCAACGGCCAGATCCTTCCCTGCTTCTAGCGCAGCCAATGCAGGCTTAAGACCCGCAATACCTACGATAGCAATTAAGACAATGTCTGCCTCTTCAAGAGTCGCAAGCTCAACTAATCCCTCGTCACCGGAAAACATATCAACTCCAGAAGGAACATCAGCACTAATACTTTTAGCCGCGTCCTCATCGCTAAGGCAAGCTGCTCGTGCCCCTGTCTGATTCAGCTGAGAAAGCAGTTTGTCCGCTGACTTATAGGCACCGAGCCCAACGATTTCAATTCTTTCAGATAAATCATTGGCTACCTTAAGCGCACTGACTCCTATCGAGCCTGTTGAACCCAAAATGACCACTTTCTTTGTACTCTTGGCCATGGATCAGGATAAGTAAGTTAAATAAATAAATACAACAGGAGCAGTAAACAGAACGCTATCCACTAGGTCCAGCACACCACCAATGCCTGGCAATATATTACCAGAGTCTTTGACCGCAAGACTACGTTTAAGAACTGACTCAGCCAAATCGCCAAGAGCAGCAATAATCGCAAGAAAAAAACTTAAAATGACAACTGATTGCCATGTAAACAATGGCATTCCATCTTTGAATAAATAAAAGATTAAACATCCACCCCCTACAGCAAAAGTTAAGCATCCAAAAATAAATCCTTCCCAGGTCTTACCCGGACTAATATGTGGAATCATTTTATGTTTGCCAATGAGCGTTCCAATTAGGTAGGCACCCATATCTGAAAATTTTGTTACGACTAGTAAAAATATAATATAATACTCACCTCCCCGTCCTTCAGATGAATCGTCATTCAAATAAAGAATTCGAAGCAAAAACGAAATCAATACCGGGATATAGATAAACCCGAATACGGAACCAAAAAACAGGTCCTTAGTATTAGTTCCATCAATTGGATAGAATAAAAAAAGGGCCGTCAAAACAATCAACAGCAAGGCAATAGCTGCAGAATCAATATACATGGACCCAACATTACATTGCCCACTTAGGAAATAGGCCATCAAAGACAAATACAGAAAGCTAAGGAAGAGAGTAGAAATTCTGACACCTTGAAAGGCAGGAGTTCTTGTGAGGCTTAACAAACCAAAAAACTCATATATACCCAAGGATCCTATGAGTATAATAATAGAAGAAAAAATTATTGGCCTATCAAAATAAACAGCAGAAGAAATCAAGGCCCACAAAACAATTGTACTTAAAGAACGAGCTCGAAATACGTTGGAGCGGTTATTCTTCGCACCAATATTGGAATGATCAGGCATTTAGTTATTTGGTGTAGCTATCAGTCATTAAAAAAGAGATTTTGCCAAGATTTTTTTGGCTGTCTTTAGTGCATTTGATACGCAAACACTAGAAATTTTACGTCGGCAAGAGCGTTCTTCATACTTATTTCGTAACATTAAATTCGCATCCTTATAGGTTTTATAAAATTGTTCAATAGGTGAACTATAAAGTTCCGTGAGCTGCTCTTTTATCCGTTCTCGAATAGCTGAGGATTCTTGATCATATAATGAGATAACCTTACGCCTCATGTGAATCGACAATATAAAGAAAATCCCAACTATTACCAAAAAAACAAATGAAAAACCATGAAAGGGATTTCCCATTTTTGAATACATAAACCACGAAGAAACAGAGGCTGACAATAATGTGAATAAAGCAAATAGAGAAGAGTATCTTAATTTAGAAATTATCTGTTTGAAATTATCACTTTCCATAATTGCTTTTTCAAGAACTCCCTTAGCGGAATTGGATGTCTCATGGCACCAAGTCTCAATTGAAAATTCCTGAGAATCATTAAAGGATAACAATACAGTATCATCCATCACGTTGCTGGACCCTTTGTCAAAACATTGATCCAGTTCCTTGGTATGCTTTTCTATTTTCTGCATAATTAGAGCCTCATGATCCGTTATGCTTTTATTCATACTTTCCAAGATCCGGTGCTTCTGTAAAAAGAAATTCTTACTGCCAATAAAAAATAAAATACCAATTAAACTGTTCGACTTAATCAAAACCTTTCTGAGATCTCTTAATTCATTTTTTAGGGTATCAATATCTTTTTTAAAGGCCTTAGCAAAATCATGCATCATCTCCTCCTGAGAAAGAGATATCAATTTATCAAGTGACAATAAAAATTCCTCCTCGGTTTTAGTTGTATCGACAGCATTTTCCAACACTTCAGCTATCTGGTTTGTAGCGTTGGCAAGAGTCAATTCAGCCCGAGCCCGCCTGTTCACAAATGGCTGTCTCTTTTCCAAAGATTTAATAATCCATTCAATAAGAAATTGCTTATTATCATTTGATCGATTTAAAAATGAACCGGACGAAGAAATTTGATGGACTTGAATTTCATCATCCAAACTTTTATTACCTGAGCTCCCGACAAATTCAGCAATAGCCTGTAATTCCTCATCAGTACGTTGATCAGTATTAGTAATGACTGATGTCACCGGACGCTTCGCCCCTATTTCTAAATCACTAATAAAGTCAAAAGATTCAGTGTCCCAAGGATCCGTCGCCGTAAAAACCACCAAAACCACATCAGCAATTAGATATGCTTTTCTTAGCAAATCTGGATCAGAAGCATGGCGGGTACCCGGGACCTCAATGAACTCAAATTCCTTTAATCCTGAACATGGACGATAGGACTCAGTAAAATCATTCTCAGTCTGATCAAATGAACGCACCCCATACCTCCAAAATATGATCGACTCAGATGATTGATTATTGAGAGTTGATAATTTATCCCCTAAAAGCGTTTCAATTAAACTAGTCTTACCGCTGCCTTTGGCTCCGATTAACATAACTATTAGGGGGCTATCGAGTGCAGCAGCAGCAGAACTCAGACCTGCCAGTTCGGATTCGGGCATGCCAAGATCATGCCCAGTTTCCCTAAAAGTGGTTAATATTTTCCGCAAGCCTTCACGATTAGAAAAGAAATCATCAGCTTGCATGATGTAAGCTTAGCAGGATTTTCTTTCAGTGTAAATCTACTTGGAAATGCTCCTTTTATTGGTCTCGTTTTTTCCCATTTAAAGGAATCGAACTGCTAAGTAAATTATTATCATTGCTAGAAATTCTAGCTACGCTTCGCCGCTCTATAGCTATGAGCTGACTGACAGTCACAAATCGATAACCATTGGATAGCAAACCATCAAGTGCCCTGGGCATTGCTGCGATTGTCGGTCCATGGATATCATGAGCAAGTACAATCTCACCAGGATCCGTTTCTGAAATAATACGACGAGCCACTACATCAGATCCTGGACGCTTCCAATCCTCAGGATCAACGGCCCACATGATTGTGCTATATCCAAATTCTTTTTTCAACCAGACCTTAACTCGATCGTTTATATGTCCACCAGGAGGACGGAGAATACGGGGTTTAACTCCACAAGCCGCTACAATCGCCTTCTCGCAACCAAGCACTTCCGCTCTTGCCTCTTCAATACTAATTCTACTTAGATACTTATGATTTACAGTATGGTTCCCAATCTCATGCCCCTCAGCAATTATTCTTCTAATTAACTGCGGGTACCGCCGAGCATTTGTCCCCACAACAAAAAAAGTGGCTCGTATATTTCTTCTTTTGAGGATGTCAAGTAATCGAGGAGTATGAACTGGGTGTGGGCCATCATCGAAAGTCATAGCAATGAATGGCCCTTCAGTTCTTACGCGCGAGTAAGTCAAAGAACGGGCCAGTCTAGGATCTACCCGAATATTAATATTTGGATTTTGAAGGGGAGCTGATTTTTTTTTCTGCCGCCCACCAAACAAACCACGCCTCTTCCCTTCCCCATCTAAATAGGCTGTATTATCACTATTTTCATATTTCCCCCCAGTGGATGAACATCCTAACATGAGAATGATAGCAAGGGTAAGAAATCCTAATTGAGTTATTGGAGAGGTTCTCATAAATAGTTAACAAACCTTAACTTTAGCATTTTTATCAAACAACGCGAGTAGGAAACATAAATAATAATTCGGCTTTCAATGGACTCACACTAACTACCAACTAACAGGCTCATTCTGAAAGTTTTATTTAGTATAATCCTTTCATTTGGTTGATGATAAAGTGAAAGGACTTTGTATTCGTAACAATGAAAATGGGAGCAATAATCGTGGCGTTACTTGCGATGCAATCTTTGAACTATTCGAAGCCTTGGCCTCAAAAATTTGATGCTCCTAAAGCCAAATGGACTGAATTGAAAACCTTAAAAGGATATAACTACGCCACTCATTCATATCTCATTATTGCCGACCAAAGGATCAGGCAAACTAGAGTTACTGAAATTGCAACTCTAGCAGAATCCGTTCAACATGTGCTAGTTTTATTTCCACTACACCTTATTTCCACAGGACCGCCAGCAAATAAAAATAAACATTTGGTACGTATTTTTAATAAGAATTCAGAATACCTTAAATCAGGAGCGCCTAAAGGAACGATAGGATATTTCGATGGGCACAGCAAAGAGGTAAAAGTAAGTCTAGAGCATTTAATAGAAACAAAGAACAACGTTTCAAACCTACAACCTCGTCAACGTTATCGGCTACTCGTTCACGAACTAATCCATCAAGCCATGGGAGACCAATTCTATGCATTACCAACATGGCTGACTGAGGGAATAGCAGAATATTTTTCAGCTCTCCAATATGCACCAGGCCGATATAGGTTTATTAATTGTTCAAAGCAAATTATTCAACACCTCAATGTAAACTGGTTACATGAAGAGCAGCCGACAGTAGTGATTCCATCCATGCAGAATCTCACAATGATGTCCACTCACACTTGGGCAAAAGACAACAGAATGAATGAAAACAATGCTTATGCGAAATACGCGGGAGCTTTATTTTTAACTCACTATCAAATGGAACTTGCCTCTCGTAATCTTGGAGGACTTAGAAATTTTCTTGAGAATTCAGTCGTTAATATTCATGAACATAAAAAAAAATCTGTTCGTTTTATTCCTTCTGATCAGGCAATACTTTGGGAAGGCAAATCGTTCAATAAAACTGAGTCACAAATCTGCAAGTATTGGGAAAAGAGAGGTTTGACTCTCCATTTTTCTGGAAAAAATCAAACTACCCGACCAATTGATAAATGACAATTATCCTTTTTTGGGCTCTTCGGGCTTGTCCTCTTTCTTGGGTTCTTTCCAACCCATGTTAACGGTCAGGCCCGGAATCGCTTCTTTCAATTTATTGGCTCCAGCTTCAGTTACACCGGTCTGCCACACATATAATTTTTTTAATTTCTTTAATCCTTTGAGATGTTCTAAACCTGCATCTGTTACTTTGGTTCCATAAACATTTAGATACTCAAGATTTGAAAGTTTTCCTACATGCTGAAGCATTTGGTCAGTTATTCCCGTATTCTCAAGGTGTAATTTAGTTAGCATTGATAATTGGCCCACATCAGATGCGGATTGATCAGTGATACCGCTACGAGATACGTCTAACCATGTGAGATGAGTTTTGACTGGGATCAAAAGTTTAACCTGGGCGTCATTAAAACTTTTGGCAACATTAATAGCGTTAACAGATAAATATTTAGTGTCTTGAGCAAGCTGCATAATAAGTACTCCTGCCTTATCTATTGCTCCTACTGCACCTGCATCAGCAGGTTGCTCCAGATCAGGAAGGTTAAATGCTTTCGTAATGGTCACCTGCTTAGGCTTAGAATAAACAAGACCGGCAATAATTGTTCCAAGATCAGCGGGAACATTAAGTTCGGAGATTTTTTTATCAAAACTGGCTCCTTCTGCTATCCACCAGTTAATAATCTTTTTCTGTTCTGCGCTGAGGCGATCCTTGCCTTCCGGGGGCATCACATCCTCGTCATCGTCAGGTAGCATAATACGCTCAATGAGAGTACTATCTTCTGCTTTACCTCCTACGACAGTTTCACTCTTCTGTATTTCATCCTGTGTATGTAAACGAATCTTTCCTTTCGCCTTATTTGCTCCATGACATCCTGTGCATCTTGATGCAAGGATCGGTGCAATGACATGCTCATATGCCTTATCGGTTTCAGGATTAACTTTTCTTTTTTCATCCTCAGCAGAAGCATTCTGAATCATGAAACTGACTGCTGATAGAGCAGTAATTGTAATAATAGCGATGAGTTTTTGTAGCAGCATAAAAATTTTAGGTTTTGCAGTTTACTTCCCTATCGTCAGGAAAATCACATAATAATATAGGGTTATTTTGTGGTTGAGAGAAAAAGAAGTCAATTCCTCATGTACTCTAGTGCATGAACGCAATGATTCAAAAAAAAGATCTATTTAAAAACCGAAAAAATCCAAACACTGAAATCAGGTTATAGAATCTTTTCACGTAATAAATCACCTATAATTTTTGGGTTAGCTTTTCCCTCACTTGCTTTCATTACCTGCCCAGTTAGCCAGTTAATGAGCTTCTCGTTCCCTCCTTGGATCTCTTTAACTTTTTCAGGGTTATTAACAATGACTTCTTCTACTATAGATTCAATGAGGGTAGAATCGGCAGGCTCAAACCCAAGTTCGGTAATTATATCTTGAGGATTCTTATCAGGATTATCAAATAGCACTGCAAAAATTTCTTTTGCCTGATTATTAGAGATTTTCCCCGATTCAACTAATTTAATAATTAAAGCAAGTTTGGAAGGACTGACAGGGCATTGAGCAACTTTAAGATCACGCTCGTTCAAGACTGCTAACACGTTATTGATGACCCAATTTGCCACTTTCTTCTTCGCATCGGATTCATTTGCAGTTTCTTCAAAATATAAGGCTAAATCTCGGTCACTCGAAAGGACGCTAGCATCATATTGACTGACAGAAAAATCTCTTACGAACCGCTCTGCTTTTTGATGGGGGAGTTCAGGAACCTGAAGACTCATTTTTTTAATAATTTCTTCAGTCTTCACAGGCAAAAGGTCCGGGTCCGGAAAATATCTATAATCATGAGCGTCTTCCTTAGTTCTCATTTGTTGAGTCTCACCTATATCATCATCCCATCGGCGCGTGGACTGCACGAGTTCTCCACCATCTTTAACTACGCGAATCTGACGACTGATTTCGTAATGCAGAGCACGACGCACGGCACTTACAGAATTCATATTTTTCAGCTCTATTTTCACGCCTAACTCTTGCTGAGAGTCAGGCCTAATCGAAACATTAACATCACACCGCATTTGTCCTTTTTCCATATCAGCATCTGAAAGATCTCCATAAATTAATATCTGCCTAAGAGAATTCAAGTAAGCAAAGGCTTCCTCCGCTGAGGTGATTTCTGGCTCACTAACAATTTCCATGAGTGGAGTTCCCGCACGATTAAAATCAATAGAGGTTCCTTGAGACGAATGCGTACTCTTTGCTACGTCTTCCTCAAGATGAATCCGAGTCAGCCCAATCACTTTGCCAGACTCTTGAATATCTTTCTGTGCATCTTTCGGATAACAATGATCATAAAGTGGAACTCCTCCACCCAAACAAAGGGGCAAATCGAACTGACTGATTTGATAATTTTTAGGCATGTCGGGATAGAAGTAATTTTTTCGATCCCACTTACTGATGGGGGGAGTCTCGCACCCAAGCATAATTCCAGCCAAGACCGTTCTCTCTATCGCTCCCCTATTAAGAACAGGCAAGGCACCAGGCAAACCAAGACAAGTAGGACACGTATTCTTATTTGGCTCATCACCAAAACTTACAGGACATGAACAAAACATTTTGCTTTGCGTCTTCAGCTGCACATGAACCTCCAAACCTATAGTAGTAATATATTGCACTTTTTTAT
>MDSV01094461.1_pt1 | contig 10870 bp, 14 predicted proteins | sample 810851 | NCBI WGS metagenome assembly MDSV01 (sample SAMN05326640, study PRJNA326480) | marine metagenome | isolation source: seawater | place: Atlantic Ocean: North East | collected 2012 | reverse complement strand
TGAATAAAATCAAACAACTTACGACATTTAAGGATCCAAATTTGGAACCTTATTTTATAACTAAGGATGATCATTGTTACACAGTCCAAATGAGGGTTAAACCTAATTCTAATCACTTTAGAACAAAAGGTAAAGGAAAGGAATATATTAAACCTCAATGTTACTGGCCTAATTTATCAGGTGCTTTAGATTGGATTGCTCTTGAATTATTGCATGATAAAAAACAACATGAGTCATTAACTGAAGTTATTAATGAATTTAAAATTATTGAAAAAAGAATAAAAAGTTTTACAAATGAATTTAGAAGCACTATTTGACGCGGTTATAGTTAAACCTATTGAAAACGAGGAAGTTACTTATGGTGGTATTATTGTACCAGATATGGGTAAAGAATTAAATGAAGTAGGTGAAGTTTTAGCTGTAGGTCCTGGTAAACATACACACTCAGGAGAATTTTTAAAGACAACAATTAAAGTAGGAGATAAAGTAGTTTTACCTACTATGGGATTTACTAAACTTCAATTTGATGGAGAAGAGTATTATGTTGGTCCCGAAAATCAAATTTTAGCTAAAGTCAAAATCCAAGTAGAGGATATTTTAGCTGAAACAGAAGTAACTGAAGAAGATAAAGAAAATTTAACTGATATAAGTAATTAATATGAAAAAAGTAGAATTTGGAAAAGAAGCTAGAGCTAATTTATTAACTGGAATAGATATTTTAGCTGATGCTGTTGTTTCTACCCTTGGCCCTAATGGTAGAAATGTTGTTTTAGGAAAGGGTATTATTGAAGCACCTCAAAGTACTAAAGATGGTGTTACCGTTGCTAAAAGTATTGTTTTAAGAGAACCTAATCAAGAATTGGGTGTTCAATTAATTAAATGGGCAGCTATTAAAACTGCGGATAGAGCAGGAGATGGAACAACAACCTCTACTTTATTAGCTAGAGATATGATTAAAGATGGAGTTGTAGCTCTTGATAATGCTGAAAATGCAGTTCAAATAAAAAGGGATATTGATAAAGCAGTTAAAAATGTTATTTCACAACTTAAAGATATCTCGGAAGATATAGAAGGAGAGAATCAATTAGAACAAATTGCCACTGTTTCCGCTAATAACGATAAAGAAGTTGGTAAATTAATTGCTACTGCTATTGATAAAGTAGGACAACAAGGTGTTGTTCATATTGAATCTTCTAGAACAGGAGAAAATTTTATTGAAACTGTTGAGGGTATGCAATTTGCTAGGGGTTATAAATCACCTTATTTTGTTACTAATAATGATGATATGACCGCGGTCTTAGAAAACCCGGCTGTTCTTATTGTAGATGGTAGATTATCTTCAGTTAAAGAATTATTACCTATTTTAGAGGCAGTAGGTGCCCAAGGTAAATCATTATTAATAATCGCAGAAGACATTGATAATGAAGCACTAGCAACTCTTATTGTTAATAAAATGAGGGGTACTTTAAGTGTTTGTGCTGTTAAAGCTCCTGATTTTGGGGATAGAAGAAAAGTTATACTTGAAGATATAGCTATCACTACAGGTGGTACTGTATTTAGTAAAGATAAGGGAATGAAATTAGATAAATTCTCTTGGGATTGGTTTGGTGAAGCTAGAGTTGTTACTGTAGAAAAAGAACAAACTACTTTAGTTGATGGTAAGGGAGAAGCTGAAGTAATTGAAAAACGTATTTCTGAAATAGAAAAACAAATTGATAAAGCAAATACACCTTATGAAATTGAACAATTACAAAATAGATTAGCTAAATTTGTAGGTGGTGTAGCTATTATTCATGTTGGTGGTTTTACTGAAACTGAAATGAATGAAAGAAAGGATAGAGTTGATGATGCATTACATGCTACAAAGGCTGCTATTGAAGAAGGTGTATTACCTGGTGGAGGAGTAGCTTTATTATATGCAAGAGAAAGTATTAAAAACCTAAATACTACAGGTGGACAAATTGTTTATAAAGCTTGTGGGAAACCATTTGAACAAATATTAGTTAATGCAGGTTACAATACAACTGATGCTCAAATAATGGGTAAATATAAATTAGTTGATTCAGGTAATGATCATTGGGCTGGTATTGATATAGATAAGGGTAAAGTTATTGATTATAAGGAGGCAGGTGTAATTGATCCTACTAAAGTAACTAGATTAGCTTTACAAAATGCAGCTTCAGTAGCTGGTACTGTTTTACTTACTGAATGTACTATTACTGAAGATAGAGACTCTGATGAATTTAAGGAAAATGGTTACAACCAAAATGGAGTTCCTCATCCTTCGGTTGGAATGTAGTAAAAAATTTCGTATATTGTAGTTATGTCAAAAACAAAGGTTATAGAAGAGAATATTTTAATTGCTCGCAGAGTTCCACCAGGTGATAAATGGAGACTTGTTGCAAATGAACCTGATGGACCAATCCATAAAACGCTTACTGATACCTTGGAAGCTTATATGGTTAAAACTGGCTTTAAGGGGGAGTATAGATTGGCTCCCCTTAAAAGTGAGTTATATGCCATTTCTACAACTGAAGAAGAAGTAAAACCAGAACCAATTAAACAATATTCTATTTATGGAGAATACTAATCATAGTTTACTAGTAGAAAAATATAGACCTAGCACGTTAGAAAACTATGTAGGTAATAAAAATGTTAAATCTGTATTATCTAAGTATATAGAACAAAATGATATTCAAAATTTTATATTTTATGGTCCTGCAGGTACAGGAAAAACCACATTAGCTAAAATAATCATAGGCAATATAGATTGTGATCATCTTTATATTAATGCATCAGATGAAAGAGGGATTGAAACAATTAGAGATAAAGTATCTAGTTTTGCTTCTGTAGCATCTTTTAAACCAATTAAAGTAGTTATTTTAGATGAAGCAGATTTTCTTACTATTCAAGCACAAGCATCTCTTAGAAATATAATAGAAACATTTTCTCGTACAACTAGATTTGTATTAACTTGTAATTATATAGAAAGAATAATAGATCCATTACAGTCTAGATGTCAAGTACTTAGAATAATACCCCCAACTAAAAAAATTACAGCACTTCATTTACTAAAAATATTAGAAAAGGAAAATATCAAACATACAGATGAAGATATTATTACTATTGTAAACCAATATTATCCTGATTTACGAAAATGTATTAATACTATTCAAGCTAATACTGTTAATTCACAATTAACTTTAGACGAATCAGTATTATTTACTTCTAACTATGTGGATGAAGTAATAAATGAATTAAAAAAATCAAAACCTAATTTTAAAAATATTAGGCAAATAATTGCTAATGCTAATACAGATGACTATGAAGACTTATTTAGGGAGTTATTTGATAGTGCTAGTGAATATTTACCAAGTAAAGAGGGTACAGTAGCTATGTTAGTTAATGACCATCAATACAAAGCTAATTTCCGAATTGATAAGGAAATTAATACTATGAGTTTAATCAATAATTTAATTATACAAAAATGAAACCAGGAAACGCAGGAGGACAAGGGCCTCAACAAAGACAGATGCAAGTAGATTTAACAACTACTACATCTGTTAAAAATTCTAAAGGCGGTAGTGTATTTAAATCAGCAGTTATATTAAGAAAAATTTCTAAATATGTAGCTGGTACAGATGCAGATGCAATTATGCCTATCCCAGTATTTATTGATCCTTACAACGATAAAATTGTTGCTGATGGATTACCAATGGAATTAAGGGAAGAACTAGCAGATGAAAGTTTTTTAACAGAACAAGTAAATGACTAAAAATATTTGGGATTGGCTAAAACAAATTAACTATATTAAAGCCGATCCCTCTTCTTTTTCTGATAAGGATTGGGATATTTGGAACAGTTACATGGTACATAGATTTATTTCAATGAATCAAGATTATGTAGATATAGTAAACGAAGTACAACAAATTAATCCTCAGAATAAAAAAGAAATTTATACTATTTATAGGGAATATATTCCTAAAAATAATAAATGGAATAAATATATTAAATCAAATGTTAAACAATATAAATCTGATCTATTAAAGCATTTATCTCAATATTGGGAGTGTTCACAAAGTGAAGTAAAGGAATACCTAAACTTCTTGGATAATGATGAAATACTTCGTATATTGAATAGATTAGGTATACAACAAAAAGAAATAAATCAATTATTATGAACGTAGAAGTATATAACTTTTTAAAAGCAGAAGCCGAAGCAGATAAAGCTAAAGCTTTAGCTAGCATTAAATTACTAACTGGACATCCAGCTGGTATTGGTGATCATTCCACTAAGGATTATTGGGACAATTGTAGTGAAGCTCTTAAATTATTAGCATCCTCAGAGGAAAGATTAGAAATACTAGAAAAATATTTTAATACAGCTCCCCCATCTGATGAAAAACAGCAATTAAATGGGTGATAGTATAAGTAAATATTACGAATTAGTCAGTGAGGAAGAATTTGATAAAACAGTGAAAAAATTAAAGAAAAAAAGTATTGATGGCCTAGGTGTTATTGAAGTATTTGAAACAGAATATCCCGAATTAGCTGATGAATTTAAATCTATTCAATCAGAAATGTATGATATGTTTGCTCGTAAACATATGGATTATGGTTTAAATAATATTGCACTTGGAGGTGATTTAACTAACAATGAAGATAAAAAATTTTCACTTACTGGTTTAGCTATTAGACTTACTGATAAAATATCCAGATTAAAAAATCTTCTTATTAACGGCAAAAATTATGTTAAGGGAGAAGGAATGGAAGACACGTTTATTGATATAGCTAATTATGGAATAATTGGCTTATTAGTAGGGCGTGATAAGTGGAAAAAATAATTTATGCCTAAAAAGGTACCTAAAATAGTTAGGGAGATTCAACAAAATCCCCCCGAAGAAATTAACTTTGCATTTCAAAGGAATATATCTTATTCCCAAATGTCTATTTTTAGGGGCTGTGCTCATAGATGGAAGCTACAATATAAAGATAAGATTAAAAAATTTGACTCTTCTATCCATACTGTTTTTGGAACTTCCATTCATGAAACAATGCAACACTATTTAGATGTAGCTTATAGTAAATCATTTGCAGCTGCCGATAGGGAAATAGACATTAAAGAATATTTTCAAGAAAAGTTTATTAACGAATATCAAACCCAATATAAAAAAAATAAAAAAACCCATTTTTCTGATGCGTTAGAAATGAGAGAATTTTTTGAAGATGGAGTTGCTATATTAGATTGGTTTAAGAAAAAACGTAGTAGATATTTTAATAAAAAGGGTACTTATTTAGTAGGTTGTGAGTTACCAATTGTTATCGCCCCAAATAAAATGTATAATAACGTATTATACATGGGGTATCTAGATGTTGTTACATATAATGAGAGAACAGATACATTTAAAATAATCGACATAAAAACCAGTACTAAAGGTTGGAATAGTTATGCTAAAAAGGATAAAAATAAACAATTTCAATTATTATTATATAAACAATTTTTTTCACAACAATATAATATTCCTTTAGATAAAATAGAAATTGAATTTTTTATAGTAAAAAGAAAAGTATTAAGTTGGGATGATAGCAATATTATGTCACCTCATCAAGCATATAGAGTTCAAACTTTTACTCCTCCTAGTGGAAAAATAAAGTTAAATAAGGCAAAAACTGCTATTAATAATTTTATTAAAGAATGTTTTAATAGTAGTGGAAATATTAAAGAAAGAGATTATTTAAAATCACCATCAAAATGGAATTGTACTTTTTGTCCATTTAAAGAAGAACAAGAATTATGTGGAGAAGGAATAATCTATTGATATTTTGATATATGTATAAACAAATATAAATGTTATTTAATAATTAAGATTATGGCAAATAAAAGACCAATGACACTAACAAGTGTTAAAGTTCAAACTGATCTGTTTAATGATTTTAAAATTGAGTGTGTTAAGCGAAAATTTTCATTCCAAAAACTTGCTGATCGGACTTTATTTTTGTATCTTACGGACGAAGATTTTCGTAAGAAAATTACTAACCAAATTAATTTAGAACTTTAAATTAAAAAAATGAATAAAAGTTATAAACACTTACCAAAAGATAAACGTAAAAAAATCTTATTGGTAACAGATGATATTAGAGTTCATTCTGGTGTTGCTACTGTTGCTAGAGAGATTGTGATTAAAACGTGTCACCATTATAATTGGGTCCAAATAGCTGGTGCTTTAAAACACCCTGATGAAAGAAAAAAATTAGATATTAGTGCGGATTGTAATAAGTATGCTGGTATAGATGATGCTTCAGTAATGCTTTATGGGGTTAATGGTTATGGAAACCCAGAAATTTTAAGAGGGGTAATTGGAGCTGAAAAACCAGATGCAATATTTTTAGTTACAGATCCAAGATATTTTCGTTTCATTTTTAATATGGAACATGAAATTAGAAAAAATATTCCAATAGCTTATCTTAATATTTGGGATGATTATCCAGCACCAATGTATAATCAGGCTTTTTATGAATCATGTGATTTACTAATGGGTATTTCTAAACAAACTGTTAACATTAATAGATTAGTATTAAATGATAGAATTGGTAATAGAATATTAAAATATGTTCCTCATGGATTAGATCATAATATTTACAAACCAATCCCAGATGATAATGAGGAATTAGTTAAATTTAGAAAAACTATTCTGGGGGATAATCATAAAGATATAGATTTTATAGGTTATTTTAATTCTAGAAATATTAGAAGAAAACAAATTCCAGATACAATGATGGCTTTTAGATACTTTTTGGATCAACTCCCGGAAGAAAAAGCACATAAGTGTAGATTAATTTTACATACTGAACTTTCCTCAGATCATGGTACAGATTTAGTAAGGGTAAATGAGTATTTATTTGGAGAAAAATATCCAAATGCTGTTATATTTTCAACTCATAAACTTACACAACCTCAATTAAATATGTTATATAATTTAGCTGATGTTCAAATGTTACTAACTTCAAATGAAGGTTGGGGTTTAACAATAACTGAAGCCATTTTAGCTGGTACACCTATAATAGCTAATACAACTGGGGGGATGCAAGATCAAATGAGATTTACTGATAATGAAGGTAATTGGTTTACTCCCAGTCCAGAAATACCATCCAATCATAGAGGTACATTTAAAGAACATGGTGAATGGGCTTTTCCAGTTTACCCCGCTTGTAGATCAATTCAGGGTTCTCCTCCTACACCTTATATTTTTGATGATAGATGTAGGTGGGAAGATGCCTCTGAAAGATTATTGGAAGTATATGATTTAGGTAGAGATGAGAGAAAAAAAAGAGGATTAAAGGGAAGAGAATGGGCTATTAGTGATGAAGCAGGATTTACATCTGAAAGACAGGGATTAAGAGTATTAGATGCCCTTGATGAATTATTTAAAACTTGGGAACCTAGACCTAAAATTGAAATAACTAATACTAATGATTATAAGGGTCATTTTTTAAACCATAATATAGTATACTAATGAATAAACCACTTTTTTATATAAGTTGTCCTTTTGATACCTACAGTGGTTATGGGGCAAGAGCTAGAGATATTGTTAAGGCAATAATTGAATTAGATAAATACGAAGTAAAACTATTATCTCAAAAATGGGGTGATACGTCTTGGGGTTTTTGTGAAGATCATGAATCATGGAAATTTTTACATGACTATTCAGTACCTAATGTACCCCAGGGGGTTCAACCAGATATTTGGATGCAAATAACTATCCCTAATGAATTTCAACCTTATGGTAAATTTAATATTGGTTGTACTGCGGGTATTGAAAGTACTGGGTGCCAAGGAGACTGGATTGCGGGTTTAAATAGAATGGATATGAATTTTGTATCTTCTAAACATAGTAGAAATACATTTCAAAATCTTGAATTTGATACTATTGATGAAAGAACTAAAAAACCTACTGGTAAAAAATTAAAATCCGAGAAACCAATTCATGTAATTTTTGAGGGAGCAGATTTAGACACTTATAAATTTATTCCATCTAATGAAAATAATTTAGATTTAAGTGAAATAAAGGAATCATTTTGTTTTTTATTTGTTGGAATGTGGATGCAGGGTGATTTAGGACATGATAGAAAAAATGTTGGTTTTATGATTAAAACGTTTTTTGAAACATTTAAAAATAAAAAAATAAAACCGGCTTTAGTTCTTAAAACATCAACTGGTTTAGAGAACTATATGAGTAGAAATGAAATACTGGATAGAATTAATAAAATAAGATCTCAAGTCCAAGGAGATTTACCTAATGTTTATTTGATACAGGGTGAATTTTCTAATAATGATATGAATGAACTTTATAACCATTCTAAAATTAAAGCTATGGTAAGTTTTACTAAGGGAGAAGGATTTGGTAGACCATTATTAGAATTTTGCTTATCTAAAAAACCAGTAATTGCTTCAGGATGGTCGGGCCAATTAGACTTTTTAAATCCTAATTTTACTGCTTTATTACCTGGTAAACTAGAAAATGTACACCCTTCAGCTGCTAATAAATGGTTATTAAAGGACTACCTATGGTTTAGTGTTGATGAAAGAAAAGCTAGTAAAACCTTAAGAGATGTTTACCAAAAATATAAAAAATTTGTAGTACCGGCTAAACAACAAGGTCACTATGTTAAAACTAATTTTAGTTTTGATAAGATGAAAGAATTAGTTGGTAAGGTATTAGATGCTAATTTACCTAAATTTGCCCAACAAGTAGATTTAAAACTACCAGAAATTAATTCTAATGTTAAATTACCTAAATTAAGTTAATATGCAATATGATGAAATAATAAATTGTCCTAAATCGGGAGGGGATTTATGTTATAAAGTAGAAATAAATAAAGAAATTACTAATTATTTAAGTTTATCCTGTGGTTTTTGGACTAACAGTTTAATGAAGGAAAATTCTGAATTTTATAATGAACAAATATCTACCTTACCTGAATTATATAAGGATTTAGCTTGGACTGACCCAGAAACAGATTTAATATGGATCCCCAATACTATTAATATTGAAGATAAAGGAATGGTATTTGCAAATGGTCCTAATTCAGAAGAATGGGGTTGGGCTGCAGTTAAAGCTGTAGAGTTACAAGAAGACGATGAAGCTAAAGTTGAGGGACAAACACATAAAATGGATATGTCTACATTACAAACTTTTAGTGAAAGAGATTATATGGATGCACTTTCTTTTATAGGAATTTTACCTGAATAAGATGAAAATAAGTTATGCAATTACAGTTTGTAATGAATTTTTTGAAGTAAAAAGATTAATAACTTTACTTCAAGAAGTAAAAAGAAACGAAGATGAAATTGTTGTTCTATTTGATAAAGGAAATGGAACAGCCGAAGTTTGGAATTATTTACAATTACAAAAAGATTGTATTTGTGAAGCTAAAACATTTAAAAATCATTTTGCTGAATGGAAAAATTATTTAAAGGAAATGTGTTCTGGGGATTACATATTTCAATTAGATGCTGATGAAGTACCACATAGAGTTTTAATTGATTTACTTCCTAATTTACTTGAAAGTAACCCACATAATGAAGTGTATTTAGTCCCCAGAGTAAATACAGTTAAAGACATGAAAGAGGAACATATTGCTAAATGGGGGTGGAGAGTAGATAGTAAAGGTTGGATTAATTGGCCTGATTATCAATGGAGAATTTGGAAAAATAAAAAAGAAATTTATTGGGGGAATAAAGTACATGAGAAACTTTATGGACATTCTACATATGCTCCCTTACCTAAGTCTGAAATGTATGCTATTTATCATCCTAAAACAATAGAAAAACAAATAAAACAAAACGAATTTTATGATACCCTTATTTAAAGTTTTTATGGCTCCAACTGCTAAAGAAAAAGTTGGGGAAGTATTAGATAGTGGATTTATAGGTCAGGGACCTAAAGTTGAAGAATTTGAAGAAAACCTAAAAAAATGGTTTGATAATAAAAATGTGCAAACCCTAAATGCTGGTACTTCAGCATTGCATATGGCGTTACATTTACTAAAAAAACCAAAACCACATTGGAATGAAGATGTATTTCAAGGAGTAGCTTATGTTGAACATAACTGGCCTGGTTTACAACCTGGAGATGAAGTTTTATGTACTGCAATGACATGTACTGCTTCTAATTGGCCTGTTTTAGCTAATGGTTTAAAAATCAAATGGGTAGATATTGATCCAAAAACATTAAATATGGATTTGGATGATTTAAAAAATAAAATAACTAAAAAAACAAAAGTTATTATGGGTGTTCATTGGGGTGGGTATCCAATCGATTTAGATAAATTAAGGAAAATTAGAACTAGCTTCAGAAGTGAATTTGGATGGGCACCTGCTGTTATTGAAGATGGAGCTCATTCATTTGGTTCTGAATATAAAGGGAAAAAAATAGGTAATCATGGAAATTTAACTATGTTTTCTCTTCAAGCCATCAAGCATATTACTTCGATTGATGGAGGAATTTTAATTTCCCCACATAATGATTTACATGATAGAGGAAAGCTAATTAGGTGGTATGGAATTGATAGAGATGGAGATAGAAAAGATTTTAGATGTGAAGCAGATATACCTGAGTGGGGATTTAAATTCCATATGAATGATGTTTGTGCTACTGTTGGAAATGAAAATTTAAATCATGCTAATACAATAATTTCCCAACATAGAGAAAATGCTGCTTATTATGATTTAAGATTACAAAATATACCTGGAGTCACATTATTAGATAGACAAAAGGGATTTGATTCAGCATTTTGGATTTATTCTCTATTAGTAGATGATAGAGAAGGATTTTATGAATACATGGATGAATGTGGAATTTCAGTTTCT
>MDSV01194307.1_pt1 | contig 10871 bp, 10 predicted proteins | sample 810851 | NCBI WGS metagenome assembly MDSV01 (sample SAMN05326640, study PRJNA326480) | marine metagenome | isolation source: seawater | place: Atlantic Ocean: North East | collected 2012 | reverse complement strand
TAAAAAGCAAGTATCTTACAATTGTCACAAAAATAAGGCTTACATGTCAAGATGAACTTAATAGCTTCAACCTCAACATTTAGTTTTTTTACTCTAATAAGCCGAATACTTGGTTATGCAAGAGATATTTTAATTGCAATATTTTTAGGAACCAGTCTATTCGCTGACGCTTTCTTTGTTGCATTTAGGTTGCCAAATACCTTTAGGAGGCTATTTGCTGAAGGTACATTTAATGCAGCATTCATACCTAGTTACGCTGGAGAACTTTCTAAAAATAAAATTGATGCAGATGATTTTGCAAAAAAAACTTTTAATCTACTTTTTATCATTTTATTAATTTTAGTTTTGATAGCAGAAATTTTCATGCCTCAACTTATTTTTTTAATAGCACCCGGATTTTATAAAGATCCAGAAAAAATTAAACTTGCTGTAGATTTAAGTAGAATAACTTTTCCTTTTTTATTTTTTATATCCTTGGCATCATTTTTTAGTGCAATACTTAACTCACATAATAAATTTGCTTTAGCAGCAGCAGTTCCAATTATTTTAAATATATTCCTAATTGGTTCACTTTTTCTTTCTCAATGGTTAAACATATCTGATGTTAAAACTTTATCATACGCAGTTTCATTTGCAGGATTACTACAATTATTGGTTTTATTATTCTTTGTTAGAAAGCAATTTAAACCAAAATTAAGTATTAAAATTAAAATAGATGAAAAAATAAAAGTTTTTTTTTATAAACTAATACCAAGCATTTTTTCCTCAGGAGTAACACAAATTAATATATTAATTGGAACTATAATTGCATCATTTCAAACAGGCGCAGTTTCCTACCTATACTATGCTGATAGAGTTTATCAGATCAATCTTGCTATAGCAGGTATAGCAGTTGGTACAGTTATGCTCCCAGAATTATCTAAATATGTAAAAATTAAAGATAATGAGAAAATTAATGATTTACAAAATAGAGCTTTAGAACTATCTTTATTTTTATCTCTGCCAGCAGCATTAGCACTAATCTTATCTTCAGAACAAATTGTTACATCATTATTTGGATATGGTTCATTTGATTATACTAGTGTTTTAAATACTTCAAAGGCACTTACTTTTTTTGCGTTTGGCGTGCCAGCATTTGCTGTATTAAAAATACTTTCTAATTTCTTTTTTGCAAGAAATGATACAAAGACACCTTTCTACTTGTCAGTTATTTCTGTAACTTTGAATGTAGCAATAAGCATATCTTTATTTAGCAAAATAGGTTTTATTATAATACCAATTGCAACTTCAATTTCATCCTGGATTAATGTTTTAATGCATTATTATTTTATAAAAAAAAGAAATTTATACACATTTGATAATAAATTTGTTTATAAAATTCCACGTATAATATTATCTGTGGTTGTAATGGGAATAATTTTATATTTATTATTGAATTTTTTTTCTGATAAGTTTAATTATAATGAGAGTTGGAAATTTATTTACCTAACTATTGTAGTAATAATTAGTTTAATAAGTTATTTTTTAATTTCTAATTTTTCAGGAGCTTTTAAATTTAAAGATATTAAATTAAAGTAATAATTTTTTTGTATGCATAAAGAGAGAGTTTTTTCAGGAGTACAACCGACAGGAAATTTACATTTAGGAAATTATTTAGGGGCAATTAGAAATTTCGTTAATTTGCAAAATAATTTTGAATGCATTTATTGTATTGTAGATTTGCATGCTATTACTAATCGACAAAACCCAAAAGAACTCAAATCTAATATTTTAGAAACTACTGCTAGCTTCATTGCTGCTGGTATTAATCCCAAAAAAAATATAATATTTAACCAAGCTAGTGTATCGGCTCATAGCGAATTAGCATGGGTATTTAATTGTGTAGCAAGAGTCGGTTGGATGAACCGAATGACTCAATTCAAGGAAAAGGCAGGTATAAATAAGGAAAACGCAAGTGTAGGCCTAATGGTTTACCCAAATCTAATGGCAGCTGATATACTTATATATAAAGCAACTCATGTCCCCGTAGGAGAAGATCAAAAACAGCATCTAGAATTAACCAGAGATATTGCAAAAAAATTTAATAATGATTTTCATTGTAATAATTATTTTCCCATAGTGGAACCTTTGATACCAAAAGAAATTTCTAGAGTTATGAGTTTAAGAGATGGAAAAAAAAAGATGAGTAAATCTGAAGATTCTGATCAAAGTAGAATAAATTTAAAAGATGATAAAGATTTAATTGATCAAAAGATCAAGAAAGCCAAAACTGATGCTGAGGCAATTCCATCCGAGATAAGTGGATTAAAAAATAGATATGAGGCTTTAAATCTTATATCGATTTATGCTAGCGTAAATAATATTGAGGTACCTAAAGTTTTAAAAGAATTTGGAGGAAAAAATTTTTCAACTTTCAAGAGTAAATTAAGCGAATCACTTATTGAGAAAATATGTCCAATTGGAAACGAAATTAAAAAATTGCTTAAAGATAAAAATTATCTAAATAAAACTTTGATTGAAGGCTCTAAAAAAGCTGATTTATTAGCTAAAAAAAATTTACAGGAAATTTATGAGGTTATTGGGCTAACAAAGTTTTCTTGATAAGATAAATTATGTATAATACTAATAATAATGACTATGATAGAAACTGAGAATACACCAAATCCTGATACTTTAAAATTTTTACCAGGTAAAAAAGTTTCAGAAATTGGGCCAGTAGAATTTTTAAAAAATGATAAAGCTATAAAAATTCCTTTGGCAAACGAAATATTGTCTATAGAAGGAACGGAAATGGTTTTTTTTGGGGCAGATTTTATTACAGTAAAAAAAGATAAAAATTTAAAATGGGAAGAATTGAAACATGGAATTATTTCAACAATTAACGATTATTATTCTAAAGGAAATGATGTTGTTATAAAAAAAGGTTCGAGCGAACAATTAAATCAACCAAAACCCACAGAATCAAATAAGACAATTGATCAAATCAATGAGGTTTTGGATACTAAAATAAGGCCGGCTGTAGCTAGGGACGGAGGAGATATTACATTTAAATCTTTTAAAGATGGGGTGGTTACAGTTGAACTTAAAGGTAGTTGTTCTGGATGCCCAAGCTCAACAGCAACACTTAAACAAGGAGTACAAAACCTTTTATGTCATTATATCTCAGAAGTTAAAAGTGTTGAGGCTATTTAAAAAAAATGTCTAAAAAAATAGAAAAGCTTTTTAAGTCTTATAGAGATCAATTAATACATCTAGCTAAACTCTATGGTGTGGTAGAAGTAAAAAGTTATGCGCGAAGCTCAAAAAGACTTACTATATCACAATTAGAGTTGTTATTAATTAAAAACAAAATCAAATTACCAATTAATAGATCAAGCGACAAAGCAATAGCTAAGCAAGAATTAAAGGAAAATTCAATAAGAAACGTTTATCTTTCTTTTGCGCTTATTTTTTTTATTGGATTTCTGATTGGAATGAGACCTTTTATAAAAAATACTGTTAATGAAGTAAAATTTACCTATGTAGCAGAAGAATATAAAGAACCAAAATTAAAAAAGAAAACAAAGAAAAAAGCAGAATCAACTCCAGAACCAGAAATAGAAGAAAAACATGACAATACCGTAAGTTTAAATGCGGAAACAACAATAAATCTTTTTGAAGATTTGGGTTACGACTTACAAGGAGTGAGAGCTGGACAAAAGGTAAAACCAATTTATTTAACAAAGTTACCCAAGGATATGAAGGCTTTAGGAGATACAAAACAAAAAAGAGAATTATTTATTAAGATTATTTTACCGTTAATCTTAGATGAAAATGAAAAAATTAGTAACGATAGAAACAAACTCTTTAAAATATTAGGAAAAAATTTCAATACAGTTGGTGAAAGAGTTTGGCTTAAAAGAAGGTTTAAAGAGTATAAAATTGAGGATAGAGATCTTTCAAAATTGAAAATGAGAATGGATATTATTCCTGTTTCACTTGCAATAGCACAAGCTGCAAATGAAAGTGGCTGGGGAACTTCTAGATTCGCTTTAGAAGGAAATGCTTTGTTTGGACAATGGACTTGGAGTAAAAAAGGAATATCACCTAAAGATGCAGATTCCAATTCAACCCACAAGGTATTGCAATTTCAAATTTTAAAGGCATCAGTTAGAGCTTATAAAAATAATTTAAATACTCACAAAGCATATAGAGAATTTCGAGAAGAAAGGGCCAAGATAAGAGAAAGTGGAAACCAAATTGATGGTTTGCTTTTAACTAAGTATTTAAAAAATTATGCTTCAATAGGTGAAAGGTACGTTGAAATTCTTGAAAGTATTATTAGAAAAAATTCATTAACGGATTTTGATAAGGCAAATTTACTTCCAACGAAATCTAAAACAGGTGTAGCTTTATAGAAGTTTAATTTTTAATATTCAGCAACAACATATTGAATACCTAGCCATCTCCATCTATTTTTTTCTGCCCAAAGAGAACAGTTAATTCTACCTCTTTCACTTTTAAATTTTTCCTTAAGTAAGATTTCTAATTCATTTTCATTAATGAATTTAATATCTGATTTTCTCCAAATATTTCCTTCATTTGAGTAACATGTGATATTTTTAATATCGATTAAATCTTCGAAGAATTTAATTTTAACTTTTGGTGGATTTTCATCTCCTTTAATATATCGGTTTTCTGGTGTTATTTTTTCATAAGGAAAAGGCAAGGTTTGAATTATAGATTTAAATCTTTTCAACTCTCCATATTTTTCATTTATTGGAAATCTTGGCAATTCAAGAAAATCTTTACTGGAATCTATAACGCCTGAATGTTGTCCAAAAGCAAATTCAAAATTTAAATCAGTTACAATTTTTTTTAAGTTAGTACTATATTCTCCAAAAGGATATGAGAATAATTTAGGAGAATAACCTAATTCTTTTTCAAAAATTTTTATAGATTTTTCTAAATCATCTCTAATTTTTTTCTCTTCCCAATCAATTAAATATTCATGAGTATGACTATGATTTCCTATAGTGGCTAAATCACTAGATTCAATTTCTTTTATTTGCTCCCATGTCATGTAGCCATTTTTGCCTACTTCTCTAGTACTTACAAAGAGAATAAAAGGAATTTCTCTTTTTTTTAGTACTGGCCAAGCGTTTAAATAAAAAGATTCAAAACCATCATCAATTGTTAAAAGCAAATAATTTTTTTCTATTTTACTTTTAATAATTTCATTAAATTTATCAAAAGAAATAAATTCAAATTTTAAATTATTTATTTCATCTAAATGCTCTGAAAAAATTTCATTTCTTATATTAGTTGATGGATATTTATTTTCATTAAAACGATGATACATTAAAGCTATTACACCTTTATCAGGATTAAATTCATTTAAATTTATAGCAAGGGATTTACTTATTGATAATAATAGTAGTATCAATACAGTTATGATTAATTTTTTATCTATTGATTGTAGCACAGACGTAAGCTCATTATTTATAAAGTTTAAAACTAAAACATTTAGTAAAGTTTTGCAAAGCTATAAGTTTAATAATGATTTGTTAGCAAAAGAAATTATAGATTTTATATTAAAAAATGGTCTAGAATTTAACGAACTATCACAAATTTTTATAAATCAGGGTCCAGGAAACTTTTCAAGTTTGAGAGCATCCTTAGCAATAGCTAAAGGTTTTAGTATATCAAAAAAATTAAAATTATTTGGTTATAATACTTTTTTATGGTCTAGTGTAAAGTATTTTAGTAAAAACGAATCTATATTTTGTTTGGTAAAAATTAGAAATAAATATTTTATTAAAAATTTTGATAAAAATTTAAATGTTATTTTAGAAGCAAAAGAAATAAGTATGAATGAATTACTTGAAAAATATAATAATAAATTTAAAGTTATTCCCAAATTCATGATTAAACACTTTGATGAAGAAATATTAAAACTAGATAATATTAATATTGCAAACCTAGACCATAAAGATCTTGAATTTCTTCTATTAAAAGGTTTGTTAAATAATGATTTTGTTAAACCAGTATATTTAAGTTAAATCTTTTCTAAATAGGAGTTTTGGATATAATAGAAATTATAATAGATGAATAATAGTATAGAAATAAAATGCCAGAAACAGGGTGTCAGATTGACCGATCAGAGAAAACTCATTGCTAAAGTAATGTCAGAGTCAGAAGACCATCCTGATGTAGATGAATTACATAAGAGAGTTAATAAACTTGATTCAAAAATTAGCATCGCGACTGTTTATAGAACTGTAAAATTATTTGAAGAAGCAGGAATTCTTTCTAAGCATGATTTTAAAGGTACAAAAGCAAGATATGAACAAGCTACCCATGAACATCATGATCATTTAATAGATATAAATACAGGCGAGATTATAGAATTTGTGAATGAAGACATTGAAAAATTACAAAAAAAAGTATCAGAAAAACTTGGTTATAAACTTGTTGATCATAGATTAGAATTATATGGTTCAAAAATTAAAAAGTAAAAATTTTGCCTAAAAAAATATTTATCAAAACTTTTGGGTGTCAAATGAATGAATATGATTCAAATCGTATTTATGATTTAGTTAAGCTTATCGGTTTTAGTAAAACTAATATAAAAAATCAAGCAGATTGTTATTTGCTAAATACTTGCCACATAAGAGAAAAAGCAGCAGAAAAAGTTTATCATGAGATTGGTAGAGTAAAAAAAGATTTTAAAAAATTAAAAAAACCTCTAGTTATAGTTTCTGGATGTGTCGCACAAGCAGAGTCAGACGAGATGATTAAAAGAGAACCTTATATTGATATAGTTATTGGCCCTCAATCTTATCATAAAATTGGAGACTTAATTTTAAATTATCAGAGAAAAAGAGAAAAAATAAATGAGCTGGAATTTGATGTTATTGAAAAATTTGATAGTTTAGAAAAAATTCCCAATTCCCAAAATAAAATTTCTTCATATCTTACAATACAAGAAGGTTGTGATAAATTTTGTAATTTTTGTGTAGTGCCTTATACCAGAGGTCCAGAGTACTCTAGACCATTTAAACAAATTATAAATGAAGCAAATAATTTAGTAAATAATGGTGCTAGAGAAATAATTTTATTAGGTCAAAATGTTAATGCATATAATTTTTTAGAAAATAAAAAGAATTATAGACTTTCTTCAATTATAAAAGAATTAGAAAATATTCCAGATTTAAAAAGAATAAGATATATGACCTCACATCCTAAAGATATGACAGATGATTTAATTGATTGTTATAGAGATTGTGAAAAACTTATGCCATTTTTACATCTACCTATTCAAACTGGATCAGACAGAATTTTAAAATTGATGAATCGAAAACATGATAAAAGCTATTATATGAATGTTATTAATAAAATTAAAAAAATTAATGAAAATATTAAATTTTCCAGTGATTTTATTGTTGGTTATCCAGGCGAAATTGAAAAGGATTTTAATGATACTGTAAAATTAATCCAGGATGTAATTTTTATTAATTCCTATTCATTTATTTATAGTTCACGTCCAGGAACTCCTGCGGCAAAAAATAAATTAAATAGTTTAAAGATAAGTCAGGAGCGACTAGTTAAGTTACAAAAAATATTAATTCACAATCAAATTGAGAATAATAAAAAATATCTTGAAAAATATTGTGAGGTTTTAGTTGAAAATAAATTAAAAAATTCTAGTAAATATTTTGGTAGAACAAAATTCATGACACCTGTAAAATTTGAGTCCGAAGATTGTTCTCCTGGAGAATTAGTAAATGTGAAAATTACCAATTTTAATCATAATGGTTTATTTGGATTTCATTCAATCAATAAGACAAAGGCAGCATAATTTAGTGAAAATTAACAAAAATAATAAGGAAGTTTCAATAGTATATGGTGATGATAATTCTATAAATGTTAATGTATTTAATAATAAAATTTTAATGGAATTAGCAGGAACTTTTGATAGCAATCTTAAGGAACTTGAAAAAATAAGTGGCTCTAAAATATACTTTAGGGGCAATTCAATAGCTATAAAAGGCGATAAATATGCAAATGAAACTGTTAAAAATGCAATTGAATATTTAATTGAACGTTTTAAATTAGATAAAAAAATAGATCGAAATGATATTGTTGCATCTTTAAATAAGGATATTGTGGGAGACATGAAAAATCATTCAAGTGTACAATCTTTAGAAGAAGTAATTAAAACACCTAAAAAATCTGTAATTCCAAGAACAAAAAAACAAAAAGAATATGTCAAAGCTCTTAAAAGTAGTCAGATTATTATGTCATTAGGTCCTGCAGGAACTGGGAAAACATATTTAGCCGTAGCAGCAGCTTTATCGATGTTGTTAGATAAAAAAGTAGAGAGAATTATTTTATCTAGACCAGCAGTAGAGGCTGGTGAAAGACTAGGGTTTTTACCCGGAGATATGAAAGAAAAAATAGATCCTTATCTTAGACCTCTATATGATTCTCTTTATGATTTATTAGATTACGAAAAAATACAAAGAAAAATAGAAGCTGGCGAAATTGAGATAGCTCCACTTGCATTTATGCGAGGACGAACTTTAAAAAATTCTTTTGCAATTTTAGATGAAGCTCAAAATGCATCACAAATGCAAATTAAAATGTTTTTAACTAGAATTGGTGAAAATTCAAAAATAGTTGTAAATGGTGACCCTTCACAAATTGATTTACCAAATAAAAATCAATCTGGTTTAATAGAATCTCAAAATATATTAAAAGACATTAAAGAAATATCAATTGTTAACTTTGATCATAGAGATGTTGTTAGGCATCCTCTAGTTACAAAAATTGTACAAGCATATCAAAAGAATACTAATGATAAAGGTTAATGTAGAAGTAGACTCTAGATCTTGGTTTAGAAAAATACAAAACCCACAGCAATATTTAAAAAAAAAGTTGAAAAAAATCAGTAATAATATTTCTATTTTTAAAGGGAAAAATATAGTTTTTACTATTATGCTAACAAGTTCATTAAATATTAAAAAACTTAACAAAAAATTTAGAAAAATTGATAAATCAACAGATGTTTTGTCATTTCCTTATATGACTAGAGACAAATTTAAAATTAGTAAAAAAACGTACACATATATCGGAGATATTGCTGCATGTTATGAAATTGTAAATAAAAGATCTAAAAAAACAAGTTTTGTCGCTGAATTTGATCAAGTATGGGTTCATGGACTTTTACATTTAATGGGCTTTGATCATGTAAAAAATAAAGAATATTTCAAAATGAATAAATATGAAAATAAAATTATAAAAGCTATTTTATAATAAAATGAGAAATTAAATTTGAACAATATATTAAATAACAAATTCCTTGTAATTTTTTTGATACCTGCCTTACTTGGAGCAACTACAATACTTAGTTTTCCACCTTATAATTTAACTTTTATAAATTTTTTTGCATTTTCTTGTTTACTATATTTAATTTTAGTTGTTAAAAAAAAAACTCAAACAACATATAGAAAAAAAAAATCTAAAAGATATTTTTTCTATTTAGGATGTTCTTTCGGATTTGGTTTTTTTTTAATAGGTAATTATTGGATTACAATATCTTTAACTCACGATGAAATATTCAAAGGTTTAATTCCTTTTGCACTTGTACTAATACCTTTATTTTTATCAATTTTTTTTGGCTTAGCAATTTTAATTTCAAGCTCTTTCGCAAAAAATAAAATTTTTTTTATTTTAATTTTTTCTTTAAGTTTTTCTATATTCGAGTTTTTGAGAGGAAATTTATTGACTGGTTTTCCCTGGAATCTATTTGCATATTCATGGTCTTGGTCCTTAGAGACTATACAATTATTATCATTAATTGGAACATATGGTTTAAGTTTGTTAAGTATCACTTTTTTTTGCATTCCATTTCTTTTCTTCCAAAAAGATTTTCTAAAAAAAAATATTATATTTTCAGTATTTTTTATTATTATTTTCCTTGGAAACTATTACTATGGTTCCCAAAAAATTGTAAAAAGTAAATTTAAATTTGATGAAAATCTTGCTGTTAAAATAATTTCACCTAATTTTTCATTAAAGGATTATCAAGAAAATAATGAAGAGTTTCAATTAAAGAGATTAATTCAAATAAGCAATCCGGAAGAAAATAAAAAAACTATTTTTATATGGCCTGAAGGTGTTTTTTATGAATCTAATTTACAAAATATTGAATTTTATAAAGATTTATTTTCTAAAAAATTTAATGAAAATCATTTAATTGTCGTAGGAATAAATAACGTTATAAATAAAAGCAATTCTCAAATTAAAAAGTATTATAACAGTTTTGCAATTGTTAATCATAAATTAGAAATTTTATACGTATACAATAAAATTAATTTAGTTCCATTTGGTGAATTTTTACCTATTGAAAATATTTTTACCAAATTTGGTTTCAAAAAAATAAGTTTTGGTTATAATTCTTTTTCACCTGGGGAAAAAAGAATTCTATTTAATTTAGGGAATGATTTTAATAAAAAAGTAATACTTCCACTTATTTGTTATGAAATTATTTACTCTGGAAAAGTAAAACAAAATAGTCAATTACCTGATTTGTTAATTAATATTTCAGAAGATGCATGGTTTGGACAATCAATTGGACCTCATCAACATTTTGTAAAAGCTATATATAGGGCAGTAGAAGAGGGAATATTTATTGCGAGATCTGCAAATAAGGGAATTTCTGCTTTTATTAACCCCAATGGAGAGATCAAAAAATCACTTAATACGAGAGAGTCTGGTAGTATTCAGTTAAATTTTCCCCATTTTAGCCATTCAACTTTATTTTCACATTATGGAAATAAAATATTTTACTTAATTATTTTTTTGTATATGTTTCTAATTTTAATTTT
>MDSV01089205.1_pt1 | contig 10871 bp, 12 predicted proteins | sample 810851 | NCBI WGS metagenome assembly MDSV01 (sample SAMN05326640, study PRJNA326480) | marine metagenome | isolation source: seawater | place: Atlantic Ocean: North East | collected 2012 | reverse complement strand
ATGGTCGGAGTGGCAGGATTCGAACCTGCGACCCTCTGGTCCCAAACCAGATGCGCTACCAGGCTGCGCTACACTCCGAATGATTTACTAATACAGTACATATTAAATTTTTCAAAGTATAAATTTACTTAATTAAGGGTAATTTTATTAGAATCTGATATATAAACTGGATGATTATAACATGCATCAGTTGCAATAAAAAATTTGAGGTAAATGCTGATCTAATACCGAGTGAAGGTCGCAATATACAGTGTGGTTCCTGTAATCATATTTGGTTTTTTAAAAAAGATCAAAAAGAAATATCAGAAGAGTCTGAAAATAATAAAGTTGAAAATAAGATTGATAAAGAGGTTAATTTTGAGCCTGAAAAGAAAATTAAAAAAGTATCAAAAAAAGATTATAAACCATCCACAAACAATAAAAAAAGTTCTGAACTAGTTAAATATGAGTCAGTGTCTAAATTTACTTTTAGTAAATTTCTATCGTACATCTTAGTTTTCATAATCTCTTTTATTAGTTTAATTATTATAATAGATACTTTTAAATCACCATTGTTTAATTTATTTCCGAATTTAGAGTTGATATTATTTAATTTTTATGAGGTTTTAAAAGATGTTCAGCTTTTTATTAAAGACTTATTTTAGAATATGATAAAATATATATCTAAACCCTTTAAATGGTTTTTTAAACTTGAGGCTGCAAGTGGTCTTATACTTTTAATTGCTGCAATCTTAGCCTTAATTATCAGTAATGGTTCCTATAGTGAATTATATTTTCAAACATTGGAAAAATATTTGTTCATCGGCATAAATGAATTTGGCCTAAAACTAAGTGTAATTCATTGGATAAATGATGCTTTAATGGCTATATTTTTTTTCTTTGTAACATTAGAGATTAAACGTGAATTTTTACAAGGAGAACTTTCAAATATAAAACAAGCTCTACTTCCCATTATTGCTGCTGTGGGAGGAATGTTGGTTCCTGCCCTAATTTATGTTTTTATAAATTTTGGAGACTCAGAAACTCTAACAGGATGGGCAATACCATCAGCTACTGATATAGCTTTCTCTTTAGGTGTATTGTCACTTCTTGGAAAAAGAGTGCCTTTATCACTAAAAGTATTTTTGACAGCGCTCGCTATAATTGACGATTTAGGAGCAATTGTAATCATTGCAATATTTTATTCTGGTGATCTAAGTATCAAATATCTACTTTTAATGCTATTAGCATTTCTAATTCTTTTATCTATAAATAAATTTAACATAAAAAGATTTTTACCATATTTAGTTGTTGGTATTTTTCTTTGGGATTTTACTCATAACTCCGGTATTCATGCTACGATAGCCGGTGTTTTATTGGCAATGACCATTCCACATAGAAAAAATGAAAAAGATTTTTCTTTATTAATTAAAATCGAACATGCAATTAGCCCTTATGTTGCTTTTGGAATAATGCCATTATTTGCATTTGCTAATGCTGGTGTTTCTCTTGAAGGTTTGTCATTTTCATCTTTATTAGATAAAGTTCCACTTGGAATTCTTTTAGGTTTATTTGTTGGAAAACAACTTGGTGTTTTTATATTCTCTTATATCTCAATAAAATTGAAAGTTGCTCAAATGCCAAGTAATACAAGTTGGTATAATTTTTATGGTGTAGGAGTATTAACAGGAATTGGTTTTACTATGAGTCTTTTTGTTGGAAATTTAGCTTTTGTAGAAAATATTCAATACATGGATGGTGTTAAGATTGGTGTATTAACTGGGTCACTATTGTCCACTTTATTTGGATACTTTTTGATATTACTTACTCCAAATAGATAATTTACAATGAAAAAATTAGTATTAATTGGAGTATGTTTTATTATGTTTATTTTTAACAATAGCGCTTTAGCAAAGTACGAAAAAATTTTTTATGATTTTAAAATAAAAAGTATATCGGGTGGTACTATAGATTTAAATGATTATAATAATAAAGTTGTACTTTTAGTAAATACAGCAAGCTATTGTGGTTTTACCAAACAATATACCGATTTACAAATCTTGTGGGATAAATATAAATCTAACGGTCTAATTATTTTAGGCGTTCCATCAAATTCATTCAATCAGGAAAAAAAAAACGATAAAGAAATTAAAGATTTCTGTGAAGTGAATTTCAACATTAGTTTTCCTTTAACTACAATTACAAATGTAAAAGGAGATAAAGCTCATGAAATATTTAAATGGGCAAAAAAGAATTATGGTAAATCAGCTATACCAAAATGGAATTTTCATAAGATTTTAATTAATAAAGATGGTAAAATAGAAGAGACATTTTCTTCTTTTACAAATCCTACATCACAAAAAATTATTAGAAAAATAGAAGAATTATTATAGTTTTAATTTTAATCCATCATAAGCAGGAACTATATTGCTTGGTAATATTTTTTTTAAAGTTTTATAATCCATATCTGTATGTAAATTAGTTAGAATAGTTTTTTTAGGTTTGATTTTTTTAACTAGTTCAATAACTTCATTTAAACTAAAATGAGATGGATGCTCTTTATATCTTAAACAGTCTATAATTAAATATTTAAGATTTTTAAATGAATTAATATAATTTTCATAAATTAATTTAGCATCACTTACATATGCACAATTACTATTAATTATGAAGCACTTACTATCAATATTTCCATGATTAACGGGAATGGAATCAATAATAATTTTAGAAAAATTATGTTTTTTTTTTAGAGGATGTATTTTTAAAGTAGCTGGATAATCTAAAGATCTTGGTTTTGTTGGGTTATTTCTAAAACAATAGGCAAAAGTCTTTTTTAAATACATAGAAGTTTGTTTATCTGCATAAATAGGAATTACTTTTTTTTGTTTTAAATAAAAAACTCTAAGATCATTGATGCCATGAGTTTGGTCACCGTGTAGATGTGTATATAATACTCTGTCAATTTTTTTTATATTATTTCTTAAAAGTTGTAATCTAAGATCAGGAGAGGTATCAATCAAAATATTTTCATTTGTAGATTTGATTAATGCAGAGCATCTGGATCGATAGTTTTTTTTTTCTTTAGGATCACAATTACCAAAATAACCATCTGGTCTAGGTACACCCATAGAACTACCACATCCCAAAATTATTAAAGATACACTCATGTAGTATGTGAAAATAATCTTTTAAAATTTTCTGTGGTTAATTTAGAAAGTTCAGATGAGTCTAAATTTTTAATGTGAGCAAGTTTTTCAAGTGTGTACTTAACAAAACTAGGTTCATTTTTTTTACCTCGCATCGGTACTGGAGCTAAATATGGACTATCTGTCTCAATTAACAATTTTTCAAAGGGTATGTAATTAAAAGTTTTTTGAAGTTCTTTGCTATTATTAAAGGTTATAATGCCACTAGCTGAGAAATAAGAATTTAAATCCAATAATTTTTTAGCAAAGTCGAGTGAGCCTGTATAGCAATGCATTAAAATCTTAGGGTTCCGATCACGAAATGAGTTTAAAATTTCATATGTTTCATTTTCTGCATTTCGAGAATGAACAATTATTGGTAAATTTAAACTTAATGCAGCTTCAATGTGTTTTATAAAGCTAATTTTTTGTTTATTTTTATCACTATGATTATAAAAAAAATCTAAACCAGTCTCGCCTACTCCAATAATTTTTTTTTCATTATTTATATTTTCAATGATTGTTTTTTCATCAACAATATCATTTTTAGTTTCATGAGGATGTATACCAAAAGTTCCATAAATTATAGGATCAAAATTAACTAAATGTTTAATTCTATCAAAACTTTTTAAAGTCGTACAAATAGTTAGTAGTTTTGTTACACCAACATTTTTTGCGTTAATTAAAATATCATCAATTTTTTCAAATAAAGGCTCATGATCTAAATGACAGTGTGAATCAATCATTTTTTTTTTCTATTTTTTGGAACAAAATATCAATTTTATTAATTTTTTTATCTGATTTTAAATAAGAATGTTCTTTAATGGATGAAAATTCAATTTGGTTTTCACTGATATCAAAAATCTTAAGAGCTTTTAACGACGAAGCAGGTATTATTGGATATAATAGAAAGCTTATTTTTCTTACTATTTCTAATGTGGTATAAACGATTGTATTTAATCTTTGGTTGTCTTCTTTTTTTTTCCATGGTTCTTGATCATTAAAATATTTATTTGCTTCAAAAAGTGAATTAACAATAAAATCAATATAAAAGTTTATATCTTGATCATCAATTTTATTTCTAATAATTTCCAGATTATTTGAAAATCTATTTAAAATTTTTAAATCATCATTTTTAAAACTTATATTGTTTGGAATTTTTCCACTACAATTATTAAGAGCAAATGTTGTAACTCTTTGACATAGATTACCAAAATTATTTGCTAAATCACTATTAATACAATCTTCAAGACTTTCTTTAGATATACTTCCATCATTACCAAAAGAGACTTCTTTTATAAGATAATATCTTAAAGGATCTAAACCGTACTGATCAATAATTTTAATAGGATCAAGAATGTTTCCTCTAGATTTTGACATCTTTTCTTCACCTGAGAGAATCCATCCATGTCCATAAACTTTTTTTGGTAATGGTATATTTGCAGCTAATAAAAAAGCTGGCCAATAAATAGCATGAAATCTTAATATATCTTTACCTATTAAATGTAGCGAAGCTGGCCAAAAATTTTTATATAGATTGTCATTTGTATTTGGATAATTTAAAGCACTTAAATAATTTGTAAGTGCATCTAACCAAACATATATTACATGATCTGGATTATTTGGAACTTTAATTCCCCAAGAAAAACTTTTTCTACTAACAGATAAATCTTTTAGACCACTTTTTACAAAACTAATAACTTCATTTTTTCTTGAATTGGGTGATATAAAATTTGGATTTTTCTCATAATAAGCTAGCAATTCTTTTTCCCATTTTGAAAGTCGAAAAAAATAAGATTCTTCATCCATCCATTCAACTGTTGATTTTGAGGTTATTGCTAACTTAATACCATCAATCTCCTCTACCTCTTCATCTGAATAAAAAGCTTCATCAGATACAGAATACCAACCTGAATATTTTGATAAATAAATATCATCATTTTTTACTAATTCATTCCATAGATTTTGCACTGAAATTTTATGACGTTTTTCAGTAGTTCTAATAAAATCTGTATTAGTAAGATTTAAAGTTTTAGAAAGATTTCTGAATGTTTGACTTATTTCATTACAAAATTCTAAAGGTTCAATTCCTTTCTTTTCTGCAGCTCTTTGAATTTTTAAACCATGTTCATCCGTACCTGTTAGAAAAGTCACATTGAACCCATCTATTTTTTTAAATCTAGCAAAAAAATCTGCAATAATACTTGAGTATGCATGACCCATATGAGGTTTTGCTGATGGGTAATAAATTGGTGTAGTTATATAAAAATTCTTATCCATTTAATATATTTTCATTTAATTCCATAAATAGAGACTCTTCATCTAAATTAAATTTTTTTGTATCAGATATTCTTTTTAATAAATAACTATACTTTTCATAAATATCAGGAGATATAGATAAATTGATTTTTCTTATATAAAATTCAATAAAATCAAAAATTAAATAATTAATTATGTTATCTTTTTTGAAGTGATTCTTACTAATAAAAATTTTTAAAAATTCCTTTAAATTTATTTTTGATAAATCATATTTATTTAATTCACCAAATTTTGCTAAATTTATAATATTTCCAGGAGTTGAATAATAATTGATTAGTTCTTGATTAATTAATTGGTGTAATTTACCATCTAATAATTTATTGGCTGTATCTAAACTCTCACTATTAGTTAAATGAACTTTAAAATTTATACATCTTGAGATTAAAGTTGGTAAAATTTTTTTATTATTGTTTATAAGAATAAAATAAACATTTTGAGAAGGTTCCTCTAAAACTTTAAGTAAAGCATTAATTGAGTTAGCATTAAGAAGTTCAATATTATCAATCAAAACAAATCTTTTTTTGTTATTAAAAGATGATTTATTTAGATCTGAAATCAATTCTCTTATTTGCTTAATATCAATATATTTTTTCTCTAAGTTTACATTTATAAGTTTAAAATTTAGATTTGAGTTATTAAGTATAGTTTTAAAGGAACGATTTTCTAAGTTTATCATTAAATTATCAACATCATAACTAAAATCCTCATCTATAGATAAATTGTAATTCACAAAGTGGTAAGCTAATGTTGATTTACCAATTCCTTTTTGCCCACTTAACAAAATTTTATTCGGTAGAATTTTCTTTTTATCTAATATCAATAATTCTCTAAAAGTTTTATCTAAGCCAAATAATTTTATTTGATTAACTGGTTTTATATTGATCATATTAATTTATTTAATTTTTCTATAATTAAAGACTGATTTTTTTTAATATCCATATTTGAATTAATAATTTGATATTTTTTCTTATTTTTAGCTGCAATTTTCAAGAAACCATTTTGAACTTTTTTATAAAATTCACTGTTAAATTTATCATATCTATTTAGAGCTTTTCTTAATTTAAGCCGTTTAATCATATTATTTTTATTAACTGTGTTTAAAAAAGTGAAATCAACTTTAAAATCCTTTAAAAGATTTTTATTTATAATATTAATAAGTTTAATATCAACGCCTAATCCATAATGTTGATATGCAATCGTCGAATCAACAAATCTGTCTATTAAAATAATCTTTTTTCTAAAATTTTTTTTTAATATAGTCAAGTTTTCACTACGCGCTGCTAAATAAAGTAATAAATCAGTATTTGCATTAAAGCTTAATTTACTATTCAAAATTAACTTTCTAATTAATTCAGAATTTTTACTTCCACCAGGCTCTCGAATTTTAAGATATTTAATTCTTTTTTTATCTAAGTAATTTGATATTTTTGAAATATGGTAACTTTTACCACTTCCTTCAATACCTTCGAAAACAATTACAGGATTTTTAGACATCACCCCAAATTAGGTAATTCAGTGATTTAATTAATCTTGAAATTATATTTACTTTTTTTACGTCTTTCATGGCTAACAGATCATATTCACCTATTTGCTCATCATCATAAATAATTTTAAGTTTTGCTAATACTTGATCTTTTTTTATTGGTGCCTCTATTGGTCCCTCATAAACGACTTTAGCCTTAAGTTTTTTTTTTTGGCCTTTTTTAATTGTTTTATATATATCTTTATTTGTATAAACTTTAACAAATGAATCTTTCCCCATCCAAACATCAATATTTTCAAATGGTTGATCTTTTTTAGATATTTCAACTAAATCAAAATTTGTAAGGCCATAAATTAGTAATTTTGAACTTTGTCTTGATCTTTCATTTTTGGTCTCAAAGCCACTTCCAACGGCTATTAATCTTCGACCATTTCTTACTATTGATGATGCTAAAGAATATCTTTCAACTGCTAAATAACCTGTCTTTATACCGTCGGCGCCCATATTCTTATAAAGTAAAGGATTTCTATTTCCTTGAGTTATAGGGTCACCTCCTGTTCGATCCCATGTAAATTCTTTTTCCTTAAACCATTTATAATATTCAGGATGTTTTTTTATAAGGTAATTTGACATTAACATTATATCTTTAACCGTAGAATAATTATCTGGATCATTAATTCCAGATGAATTGGCAAAATTAGTATTTTCCATTCCTATTTCTTTTGCTTTTGAAGTCATCATTATTGCAAATTCTTCTTCTGTTCCCGCAATGCCTTCAGCTAATGCAATGCAAGCATCATTTCCTGAAGCAACAATTATTCCCTTCAGCAAATTTTCAACAGAAACTTCATCCCCTACCATAACAAACATGGATGAATAACCAGCAGTTGATAGTCTCCATGCTTTTTCTGAAATAATAAACTTTTCATCCAATTTTAAGTCACCAGATTTAATCAAATCAAAAGCGATAATACTGGTCATAATTTTAGTCATTGAGGCAGGATATATGGATCTGTCAGGTTCTTTTTCATACAAGATTTTTCCAGATAAAAAATCTTGTAATATTGCAGTCCTAGCTTTTATTTCAATATTAGCATTAACAGTTGAGTGTAAAAAAAAGCTGATAAAAGAAAAAATAATGGATTTCCTAAACATTTTTTAATATCTCCAAGTTTTCAAATTCTAATAAATTCATTTTTTCAAATGCTTCTTTCAAACTTTTTATATCATCAAAAGGACCTATTAGTACCCTAAATTTTATTTTTGATAGACTGATTATCTTTAAGTCTTTAATTGAAACTTCACTTTTGATTCTATTTACCATAATTTGTGCAGTATCCTTATAGTAGAAATCTGCTACCTTTATAAAATATGAAAAATTTTTCTTTTTTAAGGATTTCTTTTTAATTTGCTTTTTATTTAAATCTTTAATTTGTATTCCATCAACAGGCGCCTTTTCAGCAACATTTCTTTCTTCATCAAAAATTTTAGCCTTTTTGGCAATAAAAGTTGAGTTTTTTGAAATTGAAATTATTTCAATATAAGGTTCACTTAAATCTAATTCAAGTTCCTCAGCAATTCTTAAACTTAAAACAGAATTATAAAAATTAGAAAATTTAACCTTATTAGACTTTACTTCGGCTATAAGATATTTGCCATTTGTAGGATTTGTAATCTTAACCATAGATCTTTTTTTCAAAGATTTATGGTAGATCTTTAAAGATCTCAGCTCCAACTTCTTAATATTAGATAAATTTTCATCTGAAATTAAAGCAAAACCCGTATTTTTATATCTATTTTCTAACTGAAAATTTAATTCTTTTGTTTTATTAATATTAGATTGATCACAACTCAATATAAATAAGCTTAGAATAATTAGAATCTTATTTTTATAATTCATTTTTAATTTTATCTTTTAAAGTACATACAGCTAAAGCAAATCTTAAAGATCTATTCCACTTTAAAATTATTTCATAATTATCAAAAACTATATACGCTGGTGATAATGTTTCTGCGTCAGCAACAATATCTTTATCAGGAGTAATTATTGCAACTTTAAAATTTTCGTCAATATAACTAAGCTTTTCGTAATTCTTTATGTATTTTTTAAAATATCCAAGTTTTTTTTTATTTACTAATTTTTTTGCTGAAACATTTAAATACTTTCTTGAAATCTTATTGTTTAATTCAATTTTATAGAAACAATGTGAATTTTTATCCCAGCCCATATTGTTTAAGTAGTTAGCAGCAGATGCATAAGCATCATTTGGATTTTTGAGATCAATATGATTATTCATATCAAAATCTATGGCGTGATTTTTAATTGTTGAGGGCATAAATTGAAAAAAACCAAAAGCACCAGCCCATGAGCCGTAAAGAGTTTTGTAGTCTATTTGATTAGTATCAATTAACTTTAATAAAATTAAAAGCTCTTTTGTAAAAAAATCGGATCTTCTTTTATCAAAGCTCAAAGTTGATAAAGAAGATAGAATATCCATTTTACCAACATAAGTTCCATAATTTGTTTCAATACCCATTAAAGATAAAAGTAATTCCTTTTCAATTTGATATTTTTTTTCTACTTTGTTGATTAGATCATTATTTTGATTGTAAAAAATGATGCCTTTATTAACTTTATTTTTGGAACTTCTTTTTGAAACATATGTTTTTGTATCTTCATAAAATTCTGGTTGATATCTATCGTATTCAATTACTTTAGGTAAAAATTTAACATTTTTCATCACTTGATTAAAAGTATTTTCAGAAATATTATTTTTTAAAGCTAGATTTTTAAAATTTTTTTTCCATTCATAAAATCCATCATTCTGATCAGCAAATAAATTTGTTGTTAAAAGTACAAAAACTAAAAAAAAAATTTTAATTATTTTCATAAAGATCTTTTAAATATATGATTACAGCAATCCAAATGATAATAAAACTTACAAATTTTACTAATGAAAATTCCTCATTATAATAAAAATACCCCAAAATAAACTGTAATGTTGGAGTAATATAAAAAATCATCCCTGTTGGGCCCAGACCAATTAGCTCAACTCCTCTAACATATAAAAATAAAGGAATCACCGTCATTGGGCCTGCCAACATTAAAAATAAACTCAGTCCTGGATTAGATATACTAAAATCATTTAAACTATTTTTTGTAATTAAATAAAAGGCAAAAATAGCGAATGGAAAAATAAATAAGCTTTCGATCAATAAACCTATATCTGTATCTACATTTATCTTTTTTCTAACAAGATTATAAAAAGCCCAACTTGTCGCAACAACTAAACCTATCCATGGCAAGTTTTCTAAATTATAAAATGTTAAAATCATTATCGAAATTGTAACTAAAATAATTGAAAAAAATCTTTTTATATTTAATTTCTCATTAAAAAATATATATCCTAATAAAACACTTATAATTGGCATTATAAAATAACCAAAGCTTGCATCTATTATTCGTTCTGTGGCTACAGCATAAATCCAAACAGCCCAATTTATAAAAATTAAAAAACCTGAAATAAATAGATAAATTAAATTCATTTTATTTGAAACAGTTTGAAAAAAAATTTTCCATTTTGAAAAAAACGAAGTAGTTAAAATCAACATTACTGCTGTCCACAAACATCTGTGAACTACCAATTCTATATGACCAATAAAAGAAATATATTCGAAATAAATAACTCCAATAAAACCCCACCAAAAAGATCCTAGTGATGTTAATAATAAACCTTTGTTAAAATCTTTTTTCATAGATAATTTTAAGAATTAGATAATACAGATGTTAAATAGACTATTTTATGGTTGAATTAAATATTTTAAATTATAAAAGCTTCTAAACGGAGAGATGGCTGAGCGGTTGAAAGCACCGGTCTTGAAAACCGGCAAAGGGGCAACTCTTT
>MDSV01163480.1_pt1 | contig 10872 bp, 8 predicted proteins | sample 810851 | NCBI WGS metagenome assembly MDSV01 (sample SAMN05326640, study PRJNA326480) | marine metagenome | isolation source: seawater | place: Atlantic Ocean: North East | collected 2012 | reverse complement strand
AACCTTCTGGTCCGAAGCCAGACGCTCTATCCAATTGAGCTACGAGCGCTTACATTAGCTTTTATACAGTATATAATGCAAATTATGAAAAAAAATATATTAAGTAAAATAGTGCCTTTAAACTACGGTGGATACCGCATCGACAAGTTTCTACAGTCCCAGTTAAAAGATTTAAGCAGAACAAGAATTCAAAAACTTATCAAAGAGGGTTGTGTTGAAATAAATGATGTTAAAGTTATAAGTGCATCAAGAAAAATAAAAGACCAGGACTTAATAAAAATTACTTTTCCTCCACCTAAGGAAACTTCAATTAAACCAAACCAAATTCCTTTAGATATAATTTATGATGATGATGATATTATAGTATTAAATAAATTTCCTGGTGTCGTTGTTCATCCTGGAGCAGGTAATTACGAAAAAACTATTGTAAATGGTTTATTGTTTAAATATAAAAACAATCTTTCCAGCGTTGGTGGAAAATTACGACCTGGTATTGTTCATAGAATCGATAAAGATACTAGCGGAGTTATCGTTGTAGCAAAAAATGATTTTTCTCACATAAATTTATCTGAACAATTTAGCAAACATACCATTAAAAGATCATATGAAGCTCTGGTATGGGGTAGCTTAAAACCGCAAAATGGAAAAATAAATGAAAAAATATCTAGAAGCATTAAAAATAGACAGCTTATGGCTGTAAGAAAAGAAAAAGGAAAAATAGCAATAACAAATTACAAAACTTTAAAAATTTTTCAAAATTCAAATTTACCTAAAATTAGCCTTATACAATGCATGTTGGAAACTGGAAGAACTCATCAAATTCGAGTTCATATGAATTTTAAAGGAAATTCGATTGTAGGAGATAAGTCATACGGAAAAGCTAATAAAAAATTTAAACAAATAGATCCAAATGTCGAAAGAATAATAAAAAGTTTTAATAGACAAGCTCTTCATGCAAAAAGCTTAGGGTTTATTCATCCAAGAACAAAAAAGGAAATTTTTTTTGAAGCCAAAAGACCAAAAGATTTTGACACATTGATCAAAAACCTTACAAAAGCTAGTATTTAGCCACCTTGTATTTGCCTTAATTTAATAATACATATTCTTCAGATTATGAGAACAAAAACAGTCGATACACACTTGCCATCAATAACGAAAGAAGGCAGTTTAACAAGTTATCTATCTCAAATTAAAAAATTTCCAATTTTGAGCGCTGAAGAAGAATATATGTTAGCAAAAAGTTGGAAAGAAAGAGGAGATTTAAAATCAGCTCAAAAATTAGTAACGAGTCATTTAAGATTAGTAGCAAAAATTGCTATGGGTTATAGAGGATACGGTTTACCAGTAAGTGAAATGGTTTCAGAAGGAAATATCGGATTGATGCAAGCTGTTAAAAAATTTGAACCAGATAAGGGTTTTAGATTAGCCACATACGCAATGTGGTGGATCAAAGCTTCTATACAAGAATATATTTTAAGATCATGGAGTTTAGTTAAAATGGGAACTACTTCTGCACAAAAAAAACTTTTTTTTAATTTAAAAAAAATAAAAAATCAATTGTCGCCAAATAATGCTGGAGACTTAAATGATGTTCATGTTGAAGAAATATCAAAAAGATTGAATGTAAAAAAAGAAGAAGTTGTCTCAATGAATAGACGTTTGCTTGGAAAAGAAAAATCTTTAAATGATCCAATTAAGGATGAAGATGGTACCGAGTGGCAAGACTGGATTTCTGATGATAAGATTGACCAGGAACTAAAATTATCTCAACAACAAGAGTTCGATGAAAGAAAAAAATTAATGGATAGTTCAATGGAAATTTTAAACTCAAGAGAAAAAGCAATATTAAAAGCTAGAAGATTATCTGAAGAAGTTTCTACATTAGAGGATTTAAGTAAAAAATATAAAATTAGTAGAGAAAGAATAAGACAAATTGAAACCAAGGCTTTTGAAAAGTTACAAAAGGCTATGCTTAATACAGCAAAATCGAAAAATTTATTACCAACAAATTAAGCTATTTTTTAAAAGGATTTTCTAAAAGAATTGTATCCTCTCTTTTTGGACTTGTAGAAACACTTGAAATTTTGACACCACAAAATTTACTTATAAAATTAATATAAATTTTAGCGTTTTTAGGAAGATCATTCCATTTTTTAATCCCTTCAGTATTTTTTAACCATCCTTTAAATTTTTTATATATAGGTTTTACTCTTGTTTGATCTTGTAAAGCGCTAGGAAAGTAATTTATTTTTTTTCCATTTATTTTATAGCCTATGCATACGTATAAGTTTTTAAATTGATCTAAGACGTCAATTTTTGTAAGAGCTATACCATTAATTCCAGATATAACACATGATTGTTTTACTAAAACTGCATCTAACCAACCACATCTTCTTTTTCTGTTTGTTACTGTTCCAAATTCTTTTCCTTTCTTACCAATCATATTTCCTATTTCATTTTTAAGCTCCGTTGGAAAAGGACCCTCACCAACTCTAGTGGTATATGCTTTTACTATTCCTAAAATATAATTGATTGTGTCTGGACCACATCCTGATCCAGATAAAGCTGCCCCAGAGACAGTATTAGAAGATGTTACGAATGGATATGTTCCATGATCTATATCTAAAAGTGCACCTTGAGCACCTTCAAATAGAATTTTTTTCTTTTTAATTTTAAATTTATTTATTTCTTTCCAAACTGGTCTTGAATATTTAAGAATTTTCGGAGAGATTTTTATTAAATCATTAATCAATTTTTTTTTATTTATTTGTTTTTTATATAAACTTTTTCTTATTGCATTATGATGAAACAGCAACATATCTATTTTTTTTGACAAGGTTTTTTTATTTGCAAGATCCATCAAACGTATTCCTCTTCTTCCTACCTTATCTTCGTATGCTGGGCCAATACCGCGTCTTGTTGTTCCAATCTTATCAGTTGTTTTTATATCTTCTCTTATTCCGTCCAATTCTCTATGTAATGGTAAAATTAATGTTGCGTTTTCAGCTATAAATAAATTCTTATTTGTAATTTTAATTCCTAATTTTTCAATCTGTTTAATTTCATCCACAAGTGCCCATGGATCAACAACAACTCCATTTCCAATTATAGAAATTTTATTTTTTCTTACTATTCCAGAGGGTAATAATTTTAACTTGTATGTAACATTATTTACGACAAGTGTGTGACCTGCATTATGTCCACCTTGAAATCTTATAATTACATCAGCTTTTTCTGACAGCCAATCGACAATTTTTCCTTTTCCCTCATCTCCCCATTGAGATCCTATAACTGCAACGTTAATCATAAAAATTTAATAATTTAAATGAGACTAAATGATTCAATGGTCCAAATCCTTTTCCATATGCTGGTGCAGAACTTATGGCACTATCAACATACTTTAAAGATATTTTGCAAGATTTAAATATATTTTTTTTTTGAGACAGACAAGTAGCTAACGCTGAAGACAAAGTACATCCGGTACCATGTGTATTTTTTGTTAAAATTTTTTTCTTTCTAAAGATTTTTATTTCTTTCTTTGTAGCTAAAATATCAAAGATCATTTTTTTTTTTAAGTGACCACCTTTTAATAACACATTTTTTGCTCCCATGTTGATAATTTTTTTTGCTGCTTTAATCATATCTTCTTTGCATAAAATTTGACTTCCCGTAAGCACTTCTGCTTCTGGAATATTAGGTGTAACTAAAGTGCACATTGGTATAAGCAGCTTCTTTAAATGTTTTATTGATTCATTATTAATTAATTTTGCACCACCTTTAGCAATCATTACCGGATCAAGAACAATATTCTTTAATTTATATTTTTTTAAATTTTTATAAACTACTTTTATAATGTCTGTGTTATGAAGCATACCAATTTTAACACTGTCAGCCCTAATATCATTTAAAATCATTGTGATTTGTTTTTGAACAACTTCTTTTGAAATTGAAACAATTTTTTTTACACCTTTGGTGTTTTGTGCGGTAACAGCTGTCAAAGCAGTCATTGAATAACCACCCAAAGCTGTGACAGTTTTAATATCAGCTTGTATTCCCGCTCCTCCAGATGAGTCTGAGCCTGCGATAATTAATATTTTAGATTTTATTTTCAAATTATTTTATTGATTTTTTAATTAAACTAATGCACTTAAAAATTATTTTTTTATCATGAGACTCTCCCATACTTCTAATTTTGGGTTCAGTTCCAGATTTTCTTACTAATAATCTTCCGTGATTTTTCATAATTTTACTAGCTTTTTTAATAGCCTGCTTGCATTTTTTTGAACTAATTATATTTTTATCTTTAACATTAACATTTTCTAATATTTGGGGCAGTGGTTGAAAAACATTAAGTAATTTACTTGCCTTTACACCTTTTCTTAATGAAAATAAAACTTCTAAAGCTACCATTAACCCATCTCCCGTTGTTGCAAACTTACCTAAAATTATATGCCCAGATTGTTCACCTCCTAAATTAAAATTTAATTTTTTCATCTTTTCTTTAACATATCTATCTCCTACTTTAGATCTAAAAAACTTGATTTTATTTTTCATTAAAAATTTTTCTAACCCATAATTGGACATTAAAGTACCAATTACACCACCTCTTAAAATTTTTTTATTTTTCCATCTAGTTGCGAGCATAGCTATTATTTGGTCCCCATCTACAATTTTACTTTTTTCATCACACATAATTATTCTATCGGCGTCTCCATCAAATGAAATTCCCACATGTGCTTTGTATTTTTTAACAGCTGATTGAATTTTAGATGGATGTGTAGACCCACATTTTTCATTTATATTAAATCCATTAGGATTAATACCTATAGTAAAAACTTTAGCACCAAGATTTTTTAGTAGTTTTGGAGCTGCTTTATAACCAGCACCATTTGCACAATCTAAAACTATTTTAATTCCATTTAGGTTAAAATTATTTGGAAAATTTTTTTTTAAAATTTTAATATATTTTTCATTTCCATCTTCAAGTCTTTTGACTCGTCCTAATAACTTTGGATTTGTTAGTTGTTTTTTATTTTTAGCATCAATAAGTTTTTCGATTTTTTTTTCTATCCTGTCTGATAATTTCATACCGTCTGGACCAAATAATTTAAGACCATTATCATAATAAGGGTTATGAGATGCGGTTATCATAATTCCCATATTAGCTTTCATTAGTTTTGTTAACATAGCAAGCCCGTTGGTAGGAAGAGGACCTAGTGTAAAAACGTGCATTCCTCCAGAAACTAAACCTGAGACCAAAGCTGGCTCAAGAGTATAACCTGATAACCTGGTATCTTTTGCAATTATTGCAATCTGTTTGGTTTTTTTTTGATTTTTAAAATAATTTCCTGCAGCCAAACCAAATTTAAAAAATTTTTCTCCAGTAATATTACCTTGATTAACGGTTCCTCTAATACCGTCGGTCCCAAAATATTTATTTTCCATGAATTAATTCGTATTTAAAATTTTATTAAAAACAAGTATGCCCTGATTAATTTCTTTAACATTGTGCACTCTAAATAACTGAACTCCTTGTAAAAGTCCATACATCACTGAAGCTATTGTTCCGCCAGTGCGATCTGGAGTATCAAATTTTGTTACTATATGTTCTATAAATCTTTTTTTTGATGTTCCTATTAATAAAGGACATCCGAGGCTATGGAATAATGAAATTTTTGAAATTATCCTTAAATTATGATTTAAATTTTTTCCAAAACCTATTCCGGGATCCAATATTATTAATTCTCTTTTATATTTTTTTTTTTTACAAAAATTAATTTTTTTTTCAAAAAAATCGTAAATTTCTAATAAAACATCATCATACTTTGGATTTATTTGCATTGAATTTGGAGTTCCTTGCATATGATGTAATACGAATGGAATTTTTTTATTGTTTATAATTTTAAAAGAATTTTTATCAAATTTTAATCCTGAAACATCATTTATAATATTTATCTTATTTTTAATTCCATTTTTCATTACATAGGATTTTCTAGTATCTAAAGAAATAGGTATTTTTGGGAATTTTTTTTTTAATTTTGAAATAACACCTTCAACTCTTTCCCACTCATCTTTTTCATTAACTGTTTTTGAACCTGGTCTAGTTGACTCACCTCCAATATCAATGATTGATGCTCCACTATTTATCATTAAATTTGCATGTTGAATTGCATCATCTTCATCAAAATATAAACCTCCGTCTGAAAAACTATCAGGTGTAACATTTAAAATTCCCATAATTTTTGGTTTATCAAATTTTATATGGTTAATATTTTTTCTTTTTTTCGTAATTTTTTTAAGATCAGAGCTAACTTGCAAACGTAAGTATTTGTGTAATTTTTTAATTTCGCTAATTGAATATGTATTACTTTTTGTAATTTTTTTTTTTACTCTGTAAAAAACTTCAATTTTATCAAATGCTATTTTCTTATTACCTGCTAAAGGTAATGCATTCTTAGTTTTTATAAGTCTATTTGCGCAATCTCCGTAATGGAAATTACACGGTCTTGTGTAATACTTTCGCATTGAAAATTAAAGAGCAGGCTTTGGTTTTAAACCTAATGAACCTAATGCTGACGTCTGTTCTGAATTATCATCATTCTCATCAGAAACTCTTTGGGGTTGAATATTTTTTAGTATTAAATCTTTTATTTCATCACCACTTAAAGTTTCGTAAGCAAGTAATGCTTTTGCTAATTTATGCAAATCTTCAATTTTAGTTGATAAAATTTTCTTTGCTCTTTGATATCCAGCATCAACAATTTTTTTAACTTCAGCATCAACTTTTTTTGCTGTTTCTTCAGACATATGTTGTTGTCTGGTTATAGATCTACCAAGAAAAACTTCATCTTCATTTTCCCCATATGACAAAGGTCCCAGTTCATTACTCATACCAAATTTTGTAACCATATCTTTTGCTAATTTTGTTGCCATTTGAATGTCAGATGATGCACCAGAAGTAACTTTATCGTGACCGAAAATCATTTCTTCTGCAACTCTACCGCCCATTGCTTTTGATATATTTGCTTCCATATATTCTCTTGTGTGTGAATATTTATCTCTTTCAGGTAAAGTCCATACTACTCCTAATGCTCTTCCTCTAGGAATAATTGTTGCTTTGTGTATTGGATCAGAAGCTTTTTCGTTTAAAGCAACTATGGCATGACCACCTTCGTGGTATGCGGTTAATTTTTTATCATCTTCTGTCATAACCATTGATCTTCTTTCAGCACCCATCATTACTTTATCTTTTGCTTCTTCAATATCTGACATTGTTACAATTCTTTTATTTTTTCTTGCAGCTAATAATGCAGATTCATTACATAAATTTGCTAAGTCAGCTCCTGAAAAACCAGGAGTTCCTCTTGCTATAGTTCTTAATTTTACATCTGGACCAGTATTAATTTTTTTAATGTGAACTTTTAAAATAGCTTCTCTGCCTATTATATCTGGATTAGGAACTACAACTTGTCTATCAAATCTTCCTGGTCTTAATAAAGCTGGATCTAAAACATCTGGTCTATTTGTTGCAGCAATAATTATAACACCTTCGTTGGTATCAAAACCATCCATCTCAACAAGTAATTGGTTAAGTGTTTGTTCTCTTTCATCGTTACCTCCGCCAAGACCTGCTCCTCTACTTCTACCAACTGCATCGATCTCATCAATAAAAATAATACATGGGGCATTTTTTTTTCCTTGATCCATCATGTCTCTAACTCTTGAAGCACCAACTCCAACGAACATCTCAACAAAGTCTGAACCAGAAATTGTAAAAAAAGGTACGTTAGCTTCTCCAGCAATTGCTCTTGCAAGTAAAGTCTTTCCAGTACCTGGAGGTCCGATTAAAAGTGCACCCTTAGGAATTTTTCCCCCTAATCTTCTAAATTTTCTAGGATCTTTTAAAAATTCTATAATCTCTTCTACTTCCTCTTTGGCTTCATCGATTCCTGCCACATCATTAAATGTTACTTTGCCTCTTGCTTCAGATAATAATTTTGCTTTAGATTTTCCAAAGCCCATTGCTCCTCCTCTACCACCTTGCATCTGACGCATAAAAAATATCCAGACACCAATAAGCAATAGCATAGGAAACCATGAAAGAAGAACTCCTAACAATGATGGCATTTTATCTTCAAGAGGTGATGCTGTTATACTAACGCCTTTTGAAGTTAGCTTTTCTACTAAATTTGGATCGTTCGGTGCATAAGTGCTAAAAACTGTTCCGTCTGATAACACGCCTTCAATATTATTACCTTTTATTTCAACTTGAACTACTCTGCCATCTTCAATGTTTTTTAAAAATTCTGAAAAAGGTACTTTATTTGAAACAACTGAATTGTTTGGATTTTGAAATAGCTGAAACAGACCTACTACTAGTAAGACTATTATTCCCCACATCATTAAATTCTTTAAATTCATACTTTAATTAAGATAATCATTATTTTCATCTAAACAAGTGGCATTTTATCATTTAATTGTGAAAAAAGGTTACTTTCCAAGCTGATATGACATTTTTTTAATTCTTAGTTCTTTGGTAATTAAGATGAAATTATTTTTTTTCTCAACAATACACCCTCCTAAGGTAGATTTAGTAAAATTATTGCTTTTTATTCGATTAATTAAACTTAATACTTTTTTTGATCTTGGAGGATAATACGTTCCAGAAACAAGTGACAAAATGTCAGAAAAAGACTTAAAAATAATTTCACTTGCTTCATCAGAAAATATCTTTTTATTTATTAAACATTTATTTTTAGATAAAAATGAAGTGTGCTTATATAAAGCTTTGTTTTTATAAAAATTTATAGCCTGATTTGCAGACAAAAGGTTATTTATAGTCTTGATTATTTTTATAGAATTTAGCCCTTCTTTTTCCATATTTTTTTTATACTTTCTAATTCTTACGCGTAAAAATTTTTCGTTACTATTTGAAGGATCTTTAATATATGTCTTGAAATAATTTAAAGTAACGTATTTCAAATCTGCTTTCTTAAAATTTAAAAAAGGCCTTATAATTTTTAAATTATTATTTAACTTTGAATCAACAGACATTGAGGACAAACCTGTTAGACCACTACCTCTAAAAAGTCTTATAAAAAAGTTTTCAATTTGATCATCTGCATGGTGGGCCGTAACCAAATATTTTATATTTTTTTTTATACAATAATTTGAAATTAAACTATATCTAATGTCTCTTGCATTTTTTTGAATATTTTTACTTGGCACTTTGCCTTTCCAACTTAATATTTTACTTGGTATTTTTCTTTTTTTTAATAAATTTTGAACATTTGTTGCTTCTTTACTAGATTCTTTTCTCAATCTATGATCAACAATTAAAGCGTGTATTTTATTCTTAAACTCAGACGAATAAATTTTACTAAAGTAAGCTAAACATAAACTATCGGCTCCACCTGAGATTGCTATTGCAAAATTTTTTTTATCTATATTTTTAGAAATTATAGATTTAAATTTTTGGTAAAAATTTGAAATTTTATGAGTTTTAATTGCTGCTTGTGTTTCTTTAGCTTTTTTTCTCACAATTAAATTTCTTCTTTTCATACTCAGCTTTTTGAAAAACAGATTGTTTTGCTTCTGGGTATTGTTCCTTTACTCCCATAATCATAGAACAACCTTGTTCTTTTTCTCCAATCTGTACTAACATAACACCCAATTTAAGTAAATTAACTGGAGCTTTAACACTTTTAGGATATTTTTGATAACCATTTAAATAAGCTGTTGCTGCATCTTGATAAAGTTGCCTGACTCTAAATGTTTCACCGTACCAATATTGAGCGTTACCTGCTAAATCATGATTAGGATGATTGTCCACAAATTCCCTTAGTGCTAGTTCTGCTGTTTCGTAATCACCTACTTTAATAAAACTTATAGCAAACTCATATTGTTTTTCTGGAGAACCTTCCGGAAGAATTTTTTCTGCTCTTGTAGCTGTTTCTGTAATAACAGAACCTACTGACTCGATAGATTGAGTTTTTTGAATTTGTTCTGCTGCTGCTACATCTGAATCTGTTACTCCACCTAAATCTTGCGCTTCACCAGAACCCGGTAATTTTTTTTGTTCTTTATCTGAAGCAATATCTCCTGTTGTGATGCCAGATTTTTCTAAATCTTGAAACCTCATTTGATTATCAGATTGAATTTTAGTTATTCTGTTTGATAGTTTGTCTAGTTTAAAATTTATTTCTTCAAAGTTGTTAGTTAAAGTTTTAAATTGTTCTTCTAATTCAGATAACTTAAGCAAATGTTTAGTTAAAATATCATTATTATCGCTTGATAAATTTTCAGAATTTAAATTAATTTTATCATCTTGACTATAAACAGCTTTTTCTAACGTTTTTATATCTTGTTGTAAAATTTTAAATTGCTCTAATAGTGAATCAATTTCTTCACCTAATACTTTGTAGCTAAAAGTTGTAAATAAAATAAATATTAAAGCTGTTCGCAAAAATAAATTAAAAATTTTAATCATTGATTATTTTATACTTAAGGAAAAATAAGGCAAAAAAAAGACCCACAAAATTTGATTTTGTGGGTCTTTATAATATTAAAATATTCTTTTTATATTAATTAGCTTTTACAGTTACTGATCTTCTATTTTGAGACCAAGCTAAAGGATTAGATCCTGAATTAACAGGTCTTTCTTTTCCGTAGCTAATGACTTGAAGTCTGTTACTTGAAATTCCATATGTCATTAAATAATCTTTAACTGCATTTGCTCTTCTTTCGCCTAAAGCTAAATTGTACTCTCTTGTACCTCTTTCGTCAGCATGACCTTCAATTGTAAAAGTAAGATCTTTTTTCTTTCTCATGAAAGCAGCTTGCTTACGTAAAACATCTCTTGAAGCTGTTGTT
>MDSV01143397.1_pt1 | contig 10872 bp, 5 predicted proteins | sample 810851 | NCBI WGS metagenome assembly MDSV01 (sample SAMN05326640, study PRJNA326480) | marine metagenome | isolation source: seawater | place: Atlantic Ocean: North East | collected 2012 | reverse complement strand
CCGGTGCACCCTCTTCTGACGAGGTATCGGGCTTCGAGAAGGCGTATTCCATCGGCTGCCGCGACTACGTCTTCGAGAATTACGCACCTCTCGACGACGATCATCCTCCGTTCGACAACCTGGTGATGCAGGCATTTCACGAGGCAGCGGACGATGCTCCCGATGGCTGGAAGTTGGCGCACCCTAAGGTCCAAAAGGGCCTGGGGGCGTTGCCGCCGATCTACGTCTCGGCCGACTACGAGAATGACGATTTCGTACACGGACCCGCAGAAATCATCCATAAACGCAACGTCGAGCTTCGCCTGCCCATGTACGTCAACGCGAAGAAGGTGTGCCAAGTCAAATGGAGCGGCGACTACCACAAGCGCTTCGCGATCGAAATGGGGGAAACCGTCGAGTGTCTGCATGTGAAGTCGGTGCACAACGACGACGCGTCGCACATGCGGGCGGACCAGGTGCGCGCTTTCTTCTGCCAATACGTCTACGGGGTGCGGAAATTTCGCAATGCGCACTGCGTCGACGCCGACTGCTGCCAGACGCTGTACGTGACGCGGGGTCGCGACCGCGAAGAGGATGTGCCGTGGGGGAAAGATGTTGTCGCCGCGCTCACCTTTCGCGTGCTGCGACTCTGCGACAACACTCCCATCTTCCTCATCGAGCTGCAGGCGACGGACAAGACAATGCACAAGAAGGGCATTGGACGGGCTCTCCTCGACTTCATGATGAAGGACTTCATGCCGTCGTGGAGCCGCGACGACGACCAGGCGTTCATCGTCACGAACGCGGCCAGCTACGGCTGGGAAGGGCTGTTGGGCCTCAAGAAGAAGTTTCGCGACGGAGTCGATCGGGGCCTCATGTCTCCGGACGTTCGCGCCGCGAAGTGGATGACGCTCATTCACATGTACGACTTCGCATTCCCCCTCGACAAGGCGTGTTTGGTGTGGGACCAGCAGCATCGCCAATGGGACTGGCACGCCGAACTCACAAAGGAGGATCGCGAAAGCAAGGACAGCTGCGGACTTGTCTTCCTCGCGGGCAACACGTGGGGCGAGGTGAAAGAAAGCGAAGGATGGCAGAAATTCCATGAGCGGCAACGCGTAGCGAATCAAGAATGAGTTTAAAACACAATTTTACCGCAAGCTAATTTTCCACGCGTGTAGTAGCGGCGCGCCCTCGGCCGACGCGGCCAACGGCATCGGCGTCGCCACCGGCACGGGTGCAACTTTGGCCGTCCTTTTGGCCTCGTCGTCGATCGCCGCCTTGAGGTCTTCGGTGAGCCGATCTTCGAGCGGCGGGTCACGGCAAATGTCCGAGGCGCGCAGCACGCCCGCCAGAACGATGCACGTTGGGCCAACGTACAACCCACTTCCGAACCACACATAGAGGCTGAGCCCCGTAAAAATCTCCAGAAGCGCAAAGGACGGCGACGTGAGTGCCGTCCAGCAGTTGCTCGTGTGGATGCCCGACGGCTTCGCGCCCGGCTTCCTCGCGCCACGCACGCAGCCGCGGCAAAACAGCCAAGACAGGCCGCCGCAGCCGCCGCACGCGCCGCACGAGAGCGAGCAGTCTTCGCTCTTCCACTCGCGGCTCAGGCGCGCGCGATACTCGATGCCGCGCCAAAGGACGATGGTGAGCCAGAGCGGCAACAGCTGCGAGAAGACGATGAGCCACACGCCAGGCGCGATCGACACGTCGGTGCCGGCCGTGGCGATCAAAAGATGCCAGTACTGCTCAATGGCAAACCACAAAAAGCTAAACTGCGCAATGGCGTAGAGGCCCTCGCGCCAGAGCACGGTGCGTTCCTTTGAGATCCAGCGCTCGTACCACCACAACGGCCACTGGACGTTGGAGCATGCGCAGACGTCGTACGTTGCCACCTTGTGGCGGGCGCCGCAGCATTGCCGGCGCGTGATGCAGCAATTCAGCTTCCAGACGAAGATTACGACCACGGCGAACAGCGCCGACAGGAGCAAGGTAATCCCCGCCTCATTCCAGTCGGCGTGGTTTTGGATCACGTAGCTTGGGAAGGACACCAGCTCGCCAATCGTAAATGCCTCCGCCTTCCCGATGACAGCGCCCCAAATGAGGGTTCGACTCTTGTTGTTGTCAAAGAGCTTGACTGTCAGGTGGTCACAATCCTCCGCCAGCAGCTCCGACGACGGAAAGGAACGGAAATTGGGTTCGAGGATGTTGTCCGGCGGAAAGATTGAATAGTACAGCGTCTGCGTGAACGGCTCGAGCGAAGCTGGTTGAAGCTCAAAGTTTGTGCGCTTCGACGCGGAAAAATTCTTGTCCTTGGCAGCACATCCGCCGCATCCGGCGTAGACGGTGATGTCGGAAAAGTCAGTGATCGGATCGCGGATCACGACATCAAAGTAGACTGGGAACGGCTTGCCGGTGGGGAGGGGGTCGGCGCGGTCCGGGTGCTGCACCGGGTCGGCATTGTCCAGGGGAATCTCCAACCCCCCGCTACCTTTCAGGTACAGAACTTGCGACAAGTTGTAATCCAACGAGCCGGGCACGCAGCAGTTGTTCACGCACGCGTCGTCGCTGGTGTACGTCGGCACATGGGCAAGCGCAGCAAGCGCCGCAATCATCATTTCGCTAACTTTGCAATTGTACTACTAGACGATCCCGCAGACGATATGAACGCGGAGGCGGAAGACGCGGCGCGCACGCGCTGGGCCACGCTCGTCATCATTGCAATCTTGCTGTGCCTCGCCCTCGTGTACACCCTAGGACTTTTTTTAATAGTTTTTTGAAACACCACGCCGTCTCAACGGCTCCCTCTCTCTCTCTCTCTCTCTCTCTCTCTTTGTCGCTCCCTCTCGCTGGATCCCCTCCGGCTCGGCGCCCCTCGCAGACGTGTCAAACATTCACAGGTCCGCCGGCGCATCGAGGTCGTCGCCCGTGTCGCGGCAGAGCGCGCCCCCAAACGCATCTTCCGCCTCCAGGTCGACCATGTCCTCGTCCTCGTCCTTTTGCAAGCGGGCCAGCAGCGGGTCCTCGGCGTCGCCCTCCCGCCGCTGCTTCTTGTACGCGTGCGTCAGCATCTTGAGCACGTCCCGCTGCTCGACGGCGCGGTACGAATTCGGCCGGGCGTGATCCATGGCAAACGACGTGAAGGGCGTGTTGGCCGTTTGCGACGCGTGCTCCACGACGCGCGCAAACAGCTGGCTGCTCCGGTAGCGCACGACGTTCGCCGCCGTCTCCGTCGCGCTGGCAATCATTCCCCGCGCCATCAGCGACGCGAGCGCGTGGCGGCGCCACACGCTCTGGCTGAAGAGGTTGCCTCGGACGCCGTAGTACTGGCTCGCGCCCGCGCGCTGCGAGGCCCACTCTCGAACTTCGTGCATTTGCGCCGGACGCCCAAGGCACGCCGACACGTAGCGGACGGAGATGCGTCCAGCTTCCGTCGCTCGGTCCTTGACCGGCACGTCGCCGTCGACGGCGTGCGGTTTCGTGCGGCGCGCGAGCGAGATCAGCTGGCGCCCGTCGTCCAGAAACCCGGGAAACGGCAACGTCAGCTGCGCGTGTTCCGACTTCGCCGAAAACTTGTACTTCTTCTGGAACTGCGTCGCCAGCTTGGTCTTCTCCGACTCGAGATCGTCGTCGTAGAGCAGCGACGTCATGCTCGCAGACAAGTGGATGTTGACAATGTCGTACGAGTACGGGAGCGCGTACACTGTCTCCGCAAGGTCGTTGCCATCCACGTCGAACACGCGCCCGTCGTCGTCCGTCGCAGTCTCGAGTGCTGCCGCCTCGCGCCCCACGGGGCGCTTGCGCTTGCCCGCCGCGCCCGCCGCGCCCGCCGCGCCCGCCGCTCCTGCCGCGCCTGCCGCGCCCGCCGCGCCCGCCACGGTCATCGTCGCGTCCCCGTCGCGGTCAAAGTCTTCGCCAAAGGTCCGCTTCACGATCCCTCCGAGAATCATTCGGGTTCCCTCCACGCCCCAGGTTTGCACCGCGAGCGGGAAGTTCGCTGCGTTGGAGAGGTAGCGCGACGGGTCGTTCATGCAGTTCTCGGAGCGGCCTTCGACGGGGTTGTACGCCGACATGGCGAGGCGAGTCGGCACCGTGGCGCTGCCGGGCAGTTTTTCGTGCGCATTCTTCAGGCCGGGGATCGACGCCGCTGCCAGAGTCGCCTCGGCGAGCAGCGCACAGTGGTCGGTAAGAATGCCCGCGTTGACTTGCACCTCGTCGTTCATGATGCGCACGGGGGGGACGCGCTGAATCTTGTTCGACGAGACAATCGAAAGGGCAAAGAGCCGATTGCGAATCAGAAGACCGTCGACGCGCCGCTGCAGATCGCTGTCTTCGACGCCAGAGTCGGGGTGGCGCGGCTTTGCCCAACCCCTTGCATCGGCGGCGCTGACCGCTACGTACTTGCCGTCCTTGCCGTGCGCCGCCCACCGAGTCGGTCGCACCGCCGCCGCGCCGCCTGCGACGGCCATCTGCGCTTCCGTCTCCATTGCATTGTAAGGAGAGCGCTCGGACGGCACCGACGGCATCTGCGGAACCATTCTCGCATTCTCCTCGTTGTGGGCGAGAAGGAAGAGCGTGTCCTTGATAGACTCCTCGTGGTAACAGAAGCGCGCCTGCGTCGGACAGTCGTTGGCGTTTCTCACAATGTGCTTTGCGAGCGTTCGGAAATCCGCACAACCCTTGAGCTTGGGCTGGTCGTCATTCTCGGAGACCACCGTGCCGGAAATAACGCGCACCCAGCCAAAGTCGTACTTGGTCTTGCCGTCGTTGAACTTGCCAAGTTGCGCGTAGTGGCGGTTTGCCCGGGTGCCCGACGTCGTGTTAAACGTCGCCCCCCACTGGCCGTGGGTCTTGCCACCCACCCCACCGGCGTATTCGTTGATGGACCAGTGCAAGATGTGGCTGGTCTCGTAGAAGATGGAAGCGACGAGGACATCGGGCGCGATGCAACTATACGTCTTGTCGAGCGTCTCCGAATTCTCCACGTCGATGCGTTGTGCGCTTGTGCTAGCACCCTGCAAGTTTCCGGGTCGCCCAGAGTTGGAGATGAGCTGTTCCACGTCGTCCACTTCCTTGCCATTGTCCGACGACGCAAGGCAGTTGGACCGAAACTCCGCGATGGCCTCGCGGCGAACGCGCAGCTTCTCGCTCGCTCGCTGAATCTCGTCGAGCTTTGGCGCAGCTTCCATAGCACCGCCAATTCTCTCATCCGCGGCCACCGGGTACAAGCTGAACATCTGCGACCGGGTAAACATCGGCGGGTTGTACTTTGGAGTCGGCTCGTCTGCGTCCGGCGGCGGGTTCTGCCTCGCGGTCTGCGCGTGGATAGGCACGCCGGCGCCGAGGGGGAGAGCGCCGGAAGCTCCCACAGCGTGCGTCCGCGCCCGCGCCTGCGTCCGCACCTGCGCCTGCGCCCTCGCCTGCATCAGCGGATGCACATTCGCCGGCGGCTGAAGCGCCCGGGCTGCCACCACTGGCGGCGGCGGCGCCGGCGCCGGCGCCGGCGCTGGCGCCGCCGCCGGTCCCGCGTCCTCCGCCATGGGCACCAGCGTCGGAGGATCCATCGCCGCCGCCTCGCGCGCCGCCCGCTTCGCCGCCCGCCGCTCCTCCACTTCGGTGCCGTTCCAGCGCTTGGCCGCGGTCTCGCCCGCTTTGTGGACCGGCTTCACGTGGTCGCGCACATTGAACTTCTTGTTGTTGTCGACCGAGCGGCAGAGCAAGTCGGTGAAATCAAAGTTGTGCGCCTCAGCGAGCATGCTCATCGCGTTGATGCCCGAGCGCGACGTCGAGACTGCCAAATCGAGGTTGCGCGTCCACGCGTCCGAGATGAGCTCGTGCGACGGCTGGAGGATGCGGATCACCTCGTACAGCTGCGACGGGTGGAACGGCGGCAGGTCGCCCTTCTCATCCTTCTTCGAAATGCTGGGGTAGAGCGCCGACGTCTGCTTGAATCCAAAGACTTCCCACACCGCCTCCCACACGCAGGCGGTCACACAGTCCTCGGTGCGCTTGTCGTTGCGCCGCCGCGCAAGGCCGGAGAGCCCAAACTTCTTGACCAACCGCCGGTCCCACTCCCGCCAGAGGTCTTGCGCAATCGTCATGTCGGGCCGCAGGTGCGGCTGGAAGAGGAGCATCATGCGCACGAGCAGCGCGACGTCGGTCATGATGCGCAGAATCCGGCGGCGACGCTGGACCTCGGGCCGGCCCTGGTGCGTCTCAAACTCGTCGGGCGGCCGCGCGACGCCGTCGTGGCGGCGCACGTGCACCGGCTGCGAGCGGTTGATCATCGCCTGCTTCACCTTGGACGGCTCCTCGTTGCCCTTGGAGAAGCCGCCGCCGCGGTTGGTGCAGATTCCAAGGACGCCCCAGCGCCAGGTCCGGTACGAGGCCGTGATGTAGCCGTCGAGGCCGTCGCTGGACTTGATCGGCTTCGCCTTGGTGTAGGTGATGCACCGCTCCGTCGCCGCCTGCTTGTACCACTCGAGCTCCTCGCCGCCGTCATTCTCCTCGAGCGCCGCGATCATCTCGTCGGTGTACACGACGCAGCCGTTTTGCGCGTCGTTGTTGCCCTGCATGCCCGCGCGAGCGCTCTTGTTGCCGCCCTGGACCACGAGGCCCGCCGACATGGACTTTTGGAAGCGCTTGAAGCGCATCGACTTGGCGGTGCCGGGCTCGCCCGAGTAGACGTTGACGGTGGTCGTCGGCGTGGCGATCTCAAACATCATGAAGAAGATGGACTCCATGATGTTCCAGTCGCGGCCGTCGAACTGTTGCGCGGCAAAAGGAGGGTGAGAGCAGGGGCATGGCAGGGGTTTGAACGACGATGGGTGGCGCGCACGAAGCAATCGTGCTCGCACCAGCGGCCGTAAAAGTTCATCGCGTGCGCGTAGGCCGACTTGTGCGAGTCGGTCAGCTGCATGTTCTCGGCGACGGCGACGCACGCCGACCCGTTCGGCATGTCCTTGAGCTCGGCGTACAACCCATCCCACACGGCGCGGTAGCCCGTCGGGATCGAGTCGCGGTCGTACCGCGACGTGAACGCGCGCAGGAACTTTTCGGCGCCCCAGTTGAAAAGCTCGCGCTTGTACATGACGTGGCGATCCTGCATGTGCTGGTAATCAGCCTTGAACTTGCGCTGCTTGCTCTCGAGAATCCGTTTCCAATAGTTGCGCTCATCCACACTCGTCGCCCGCGCCACGTGCTCGTTGTACTCCTTCAGCGCCTTCTCCTCGCCCTGCGCAATCTTCGAGCGCTCGGCCTCTTCCCACGGCGCAATCAGCTTGCGGACGACCGTGCTCGTCTCCTCGCCGAGCTGCTTGAGCACCTGGCGCTGCTCGACGACGGCGGCGCCCTTTTCGAACGAGCCCACGTGATCCTTGCCCGCGCCGGCCTTGGCCATCGACGCCACCATACGATCGCTCTCGCTCACCTCGGTGTTGTCAAACGAAAAGATGGAGTCGGTCGCCTCGCGGATCGCCTTGGCCGTCGTCTGATCAATGCCGGTGCACATGTTTTTGAATCGGTTGATCAGCCCCGGGTCGTTCGTGGGGTCCGCCTGGCTGTCGTCCCAGTTTTCAAACCGCTCGGCGTACAGCTTCAGGAGCTCCTTCCCGGGGGCCTCGATGCCGGCAATCGGCCGCGGCAGCGCCATGTCGTAGGGGTGGAGCACGGACGGGTTCGTCTGAAGCCAGAAGGCCGACTTGCGCGCGCAAAACGCCGGGATTTGAAAGTGGCCGTCCTTGTCCTCGGGAAAGTACGACGCCACCTCGCGCTGCTGGTGGCACACGTTGAGCGGCGTCGAGTCAAAGTCCACGAGGCCGGCCTCGAGCGCCTCAACGCGCTTCGCGTTGAACACGTACTCCGGCGACAGAAACGAGTCCCCGCCATACAGCTTGACTCCCTTGAGCGGGTGGTTGAGCGCGCCCTTTGGAATGTCGCTCAGGCAGAGCGGCATGTAGCCTTGGAACTTGTCCGTCTTGCCGCCGTACGACGTGAGCAAGTTGAGCATGTCGTGGAGGTACACGACGCGTAGGTACTGGTTGGGCGCGTGCATCTCGAGCGCCACATTCTCCGTCGACAGCGACCCGACCAGCTTGATGGCGCGGTTGTGCTCCTGCTGCAGCTTGTTGCTGCGCGTGGCGTTGCTGCAGTGCGCCGCGCCGGCGTGGCGCATCCGCCGCCGGTTCTCGGTGATGAGGCGACTGACCAATTCCGAGTCGGAGTGGTCGCGGTCGAGCACAAACTTCCAGATGCGCACGCCCACGACCTCGGTCGGCTCCGCGTCGTGCGTGTCGGGCTCCGCGTAGAGCTCCTCGTACGCGATGACAAACATGGGCACCTCCATCGTCTTGCCATTCTCGCCGACGGTCGAGAACATGTACTGGTCCACCTCCTCCAAGCGCTTCTTCTTCCGCTCCTGCTCCTGCTGCTGCGGATCCTCGCCGGCGGCGCCGTGCTGCTGCCGCACCTCCTGCGCGTCCTCGACGTGGTTGCCCGACTTCCAGCCCTTGGCCACCGGCGTCCACAGCAGGCCGAAGAGCGTGTTGATGTTGGTGGCGCGCGATTGGTTCGCCATCGAGCTGCGCATGTCGCGGAGCCGGTCGGCGTCCGGCCGGAAGGCGCTCTTCGGAATGTTGAAGCACATCGCCCGCGCCGGCCGCATGGTCGTCTCCGCATTCTCCGCGCTCTCCTCGTCGTCCGGCATGCCAAAGATCTTCGCGTACTCGAGCCACCCGCCATTGGTCTGCGCACCGTGCGGAAAGACTGGCGCCACCACGTTGCCCTCGACGCACAGGTACTTTTTCATCTGCTCCCACTCGTCCGGGTTGGTGTTGCTCAGCGACGGCACCGACGCTTGGCGCACTTCCGGCCCCCCCGCCGACTGCCCATCGCCGCCGTTGACAGACGACGCGTCGTCGGCGGCGGGGTTGGGATCTTCGTGGTGGCTGTACTGCGGATGCGCCTCGCGCCAGCGCCGTTCCGCCTCATCGTCCGTATCGGACGCCACCTCCCCGTACGACACTTCGGGTCGGCCTTGTGGTGCCCGTGACGACGAACCCCGGTCGGACGCCGCCGAGGACGGCCGCGACGGCGGCGCACGCTGCTGTGCCCGTGCCTGCGCCCGCTGGGCTTCAGCGGCTTGCTGCCGTTGCGAGAATTCAAGCAGTGTCCCTTGCTGCGGCGGACCTTCCTCGGGCTCGATCATTGCCGACGGCCTGGGTTGTGGTTGGGGGTGCGGTTGCTCGCCAAACAAGACCGCTTCGTCGACGTCGTCGGCGTCGCCGGCCCCGCCGTTGGTGTCAGCGAGCAGGGCGTCCTCTTCCAACAAAAGCTGGTCGAGATCCCCGTCCTCCCACATGTACCCCGCGACGAAACTTGAGCTCGGCGGCTAAGAGCGGAATTTCTCTACTTTTTTAAAAACTCAAAAGTTCGAAAACTTAGCGCACCACGGGGGTCGCGGCGCGCGGCGCGCCATTATCGGACCGCGGAGAGTGCGCGGCGGAGGGGGGAGGGCGGCGGAGAGGGGGGAGGGGGGGAAGCGACGGAGGCCTCCCGAGCCCAACCCTGGGAGATTGCAATCTCGCGTGGGTGAAGTCCGCTTTGAGGCGCCGTGGCGTTTTGCTCGGCGTGCACCGCGCGTTGCGTTCACGTTTCCTGCCATGGCGGCACCCGCTCCGACTGGCATTGACCTGAAGCTCGCGCAGTTTCTCGACGCGGCGGCGTCCGGCGATCTTGAGATGATGAAGATTCTGGTGAGGAGGTACACCTCGCGCTCCGGGAACCTTTCGATGCCTTTCCTGACGCATCGTGGCAAGGGCACCAAGCCAGAGTCTGGCTCCGCATTTCGCGACCTGAAGTTTACGGCGCTTGGGTTGGCGGCCTGCCGTGGCCGCACGGAGGTGGTCGAGTATCTGCTCAGCTTCCGCGGTCGCGAAAGGTTTGACTTGAATGCGGGAGCCTTGGGACCCAGTACGGGAAATTGGTCGCCGCTGTACTTGGCTTGTAAATACGCGTGTTCAGTCGACGGAAGGTCGCGTTACGAGCTTATCAAGCTGTTGCTGGAGGCGGGCGCCGATGTAGACTCGCCCTCCGCACAGGGCCGAACGCCAATGTACGAAGCCTGCTGCTGCATCGGAAAAGAGGCGGAAGAGGGCACCATTCGTCTGCTGGTGCTGCTCTCGAGCTACGGGGCGAACCGCACCTTCCACTTCTCTCCCGGCACCACGATGATAGGGAATTCTGCGGAGGAGGTATTGACGTCTCGCTTCGACTTTCATGGCCGGGACGCCGACCTCTTCCCCGAGCTGGATCTCGGGTGCAGGTGGCTCGCCGAAACCCGGGGTTGGTCGCCGCTGCATCATTTGGCAGACATGAGCCTTGAGCGCGCTCGGGTCCTCCTGAGCGGCGGCGCCGACGTCCACCAGGAGGACGAGGATGGGGAAACGCCGCTCGATCGCGCCAAGGCGATGTGCGGGGCACTCCTGATAGAATATGCTGGTACCGCGGCCCACCTTGTTCTTGAATGGGGCGCGCCTTGGAAGCGGGCCACGCACGCCTTCTATCCATCGGTGGTGCGCGCGCGCGTTGCGGTCTTCATGCGGATCGCACAGGCGATCCGCCGCGGCAAGGCTGCGTACAAGGGGCGTACGAGGCACGCTCTGTTCCCGTACGCCCACCCGGTGTCGATATCGGACGTCTTCGAATCCATGATCATCCCGTATCTCATCGCGGCGGAGACGTGGGGCGACGGGGACATCGAGGCGAAGGCTTGAGCGGGGTGCGGGGTGCGGGGTGCGGGGTGCGGGGTGCGGGGTGCGGGGTGCGGGGTGTGGGGTTTGCTAACTGTGATGCTCGAGCCGCTGCCGCGACAGCCTCTTGGTAGAGAAATTT
>MDSV01096413.1_pt1 | contig 10873 bp, 15 predicted proteins | sample 810851 | NCBI WGS metagenome assembly MDSV01 (sample SAMN05326640, study PRJNA326480) | marine metagenome | isolation source: seawater | place: Atlantic Ocean: North East | collected 2012 | reverse complement strand
CATTTTCATCTTCAAAACGCATTTGATCTTGCATACCACCTGTTACATTAGCTATAATAGGTTTTCCAGCTAGTAAAGATTCAGTTAATGCTAATCCCCAACCTTCAGCATTTGATAATAATATAGTACCATCACATGAATTATAAAGGAAATTCATATGTTCAGTTGGGTATTTTTGTTCACTAATGATAATATTATTTTTCATTCCTTCCCAACCATCTAGATATTCTAAAATAGCATGAAGATCTGTTCCTGCATTATCTCTTGCGCTACAATGTAGTACTAATCTACATTTATCAGCTTCTTCTGGTGTTAATCTACTACAAAATAATTTCCAAGCTAATATAGTATTTGGGATTTGTTTTCTTCTAATATTTCTAGAATTAAATAATAGTGAAAAATCTACTTCTTCTTTATTAAATAAATGTTTTCTAAATTCAGATAATTCAATATCATTATCTTCTAATACTTTAAAATAATTATGATTTAATCCATGAGGAATATATTTAAATATTTTACCATCTCCCTCTTTACCAAGTACTATTTTATTAATGTGGTTCGTTTGTTTTGAAATACCAAATAAAGCATCACATGATTGATAATATTCCTTATTATATTCTGGGGCTGGGTAGTCATCCCAAATGTTTAGATAAATTATAGGAATATGTTTTCTGATTTCATTTTCCATATCAAATAACCATTTGAAATATCTAGGATCAGTAATTAAAAATACTGCATCTACCTCTTCCCTAGCTATTACTTGTCTTAAAACATCAGGATTCCCATAACCATCTACAGGATACAATTTAACATTAGCATCTTGTACTCCTGATTGTTTTGCTGTATCTGCTGATAAATCAATTATTTGTCCTTTTTCTGGGTGTTCTATAGAACCTGCTAATTGGACCCAATTATATCGATGACAAGTATTAAGAACAGTTTCTCTACCTACCTGTGCTACACCGGAATGTGTTCTTATATCATCTGTTAATAAAAGTATTTTTTTTCTTTTATCTTTTTTAATGTAACCTTCTTTCATATTATCTTTACTCGTTTAAATTTAAATCTGTATGTGAATTAATTTTTTTTCTAAAATCTTCATCTGTTAAGTATAAATGAAGAGCCCTATCTGCTAGTTTTTGGAATGAAAATTTTCTTCTTACACATTCAATTTTAAAGTTTTCAAATAAATCACTTTTTACTTTGACACTTGTTAATGTCATTTCTTTTTTTTCAGTTGTTGCCATAATCTTTATTATTTATATTATATTTGTCTATACATATATGTAGATTATAAATTTTTACCAACTGCATTGCATAATTTATCATCTTCTTTAAATGGGCAAAATGTGCAATTCCATTTACTTGGCTTGGGAATAAATGTACGATCTTTATATGTACCATCCAAACTAAAAACATCTTTTATAAAAGTATCTAATAATTTCGATGCTTTACTTAATTTATTTCTACCAGAAGCAGGAATAAATTGTTGAATTCTACTCATAGGATATTCTGTGTCTTCCCATATTTTTCTTTTTACTATAAAGAATTCAATATCTATATCTTCAATAGGAATATTATATTGCTGGCTAAAGAATTTTTTGTATAATACTAATTGAAATTGTTTTATTTCATCTTTTTTAGCCCATTTATTCCATCCTTTAGTAGATGTTTTTATATCAATTATAGTAAATTTATTTAATGTTTCATTATATAATACTACATCCAAATACCCCATATATTTAACTCGATGTAAATATGGATTAGGTGATATTATAATTGGTATTTCACATCCAACTAGATATGTTCCTTTTTTGGAAAAATATCCATTTCTTTTTTTCTTAAAGAATTGTAAAATATTAACTCCATCTTCGTAAAATTCTCTTATTTCTTCTGGAGTACTGAAATGTACTTTTTTATTTTTCTTATAAGATTCTGCATAAGAATCTCTCAGTTTCTCTTCAAAATAATCTTCTAAATTAATTCTATCTGCTTCAGCACCACTTTTTTCATACATTACATCTAAATAATGTTGAATAGTTTCATGTATAGCTGTACCAAAAGTCATATGAATACTTTGTTCACTAACTTTATGTCCTTCTCTATAATTTAATGACCATTTTTTGGGACATTGTGAATACATTGACAATTGAGAAAAAGAAATATTTTTTTCAGTTGCAAAATCAAGAGGAGCTGGGGGATTATTTCTAATCTCCTTTACTATTTTCGGAATTTTTCGAGGCAAAACTTATTTTTTCCACTTATCACGACCTACAAGAAGTCCTATTATACCATAATTAGCTATATCAAGAAATGTATCTTCCATTCCTTCTCCCTTAACAAAATTTCTTCCATTAATTAGAAGATTTTTTAATCTACTAATCTTATCTGTTAATCTTATAGCTAAACCTGTAAGTGAAAATGATTTATCTGCTTTTTGTGTTAAATCCCCACCTAATGCAATGTTATTTAACCCATAATCCATATGTTTACGAGCAAACATTTCATACATTTCTTTTTGTATATTTCTAAATTCTTTAGATAATTCAGGATATTCTAATTCAAATTCCTCTACTTCTGGGGATGGTTGGACTCTTACATTTGCTGAATTAAATTCATGGGGATATCCTGACCCCATACCTTTAGAATTCATGATTTCTCTATCGCTCATATCTTCTTCATAAGTTTTTTTAGAACAACCCATTATACAACAGATTTTCCTGGTTTAAAATATTTTTCTAAAGTTTCAAGTCTTTCTTCTGCTGATGCTATTAGCTTAAGAGATTCTGTACAATTATCCCAATAATCTTTAGTTGAATGATCACCTATACCTGCTGGGTTGTTAGTTAATAATTCTATACTAGCTAATGCTTTAGCTTTATCAGCTTCTGCTTCTGCTTTTAAAAAGTTATATACTTCTAATTTCATTTTATTTTTGATGTTTTAATTAATTTTTTTCTTTCTTTATCTTCAATTCCCATTTTATTAAGAATATCATCTACCCCTTCCTTACCTAATATTGGAATATAATCAAAAGCTTCATTATTTCCAACCTCAAAATACTTTGACACAAATTTAACTAATTCTTTGTAGTCTTGTTTATTTTGGTTTTTAATATACTTATTCCAAATTTTTCTTTTTGGAATTAGTTGTTTGTAGATTGTATAGATTTCCTTTTTATTTTGTGGATTTATCTTTTGGACATAATTAACAATATCTAAATACTTAAAGTTCATACTTAAAAATCTATGAACCATATAAGAATTCCAATTATCCCAAGATTTATCTGAAAATGAATCAGGAGATGATTTTTGGACGGTTATTTCATTTAACCATCCAAAAACATTTTTAATCTCTTTACCTACCATTACTCTCCTCCAGACATATGATCTTTAAATTCTTCTCTTAGTTCTAAAGGGATTGTACTTTCTAGTATTTTACCTGATGTTGGATCCCAAAATACAGGAATTGGCATAACTGCATCTTCTTCAGCTCCAACTACAAATTTAGATACTTTACGTAATAATACTCCTTGTTGCCAAATTTTACCTCCATCAGGTGTATCAATAGCTGATGTATTGTTTAAGTCAATGTTTGGTCTTTGTTGTTGTGGATTTGTTCCTTCCATGTTAATTGATTTTAATGTTTATTTTAATTCTATTAATTTTGATATTAGAGCCATTGCATTAATTTCTTTATCAATTCTAAAATTAGATTGATAACTATATTCATTAATAAGGATGGCTACCATTCCTTCATTATTAGGAGCAAATGTAGAAGAATTATCAAATAAAAATCTATATAATTCTTCAAAATCAGATACATTAGCATCTGCTATTATTTGTCTAATATTTTTATATTTTTCAAAGTCACTATTATTAGTTTTTAATACTTCTAATATTTTTTTATTATAATTAGAAGATACTATTGATGTTGTATCTAAGTTAAGACTATTATTAACTGTTGATACCTGAATAGTATTTAACATTTTTCTAACATCAGGGTAACTATTATCAACAATTGATTCTAAATCCCCAACACTTGCTTGAATGTTTTCCCTCTGTGTAATTTTCATCAAATGATTAATTACATCTACTTTATTTGGAGGTACTATTTTTAGTGTTTGACATCTAGATTGTAAAGGATCTATAATACGCTCTATAAAATTACAAGTCATTATAAATCTAGTACTTCTAGAAAATGTTTCAATTACATTTCTTAATGATGCTTGTGCTTGTATAGTTAAAAAATCAGCTTCATCTAATATAATAACTTTTAATGGTTTGAAAGACATTGTACTTGCAAATCCAGTTACTTTAGCTCTGATGGTATCAATACCTCTTTCATCAGAAGCATTAATGTAAAGAGAATCACAATCTAAATTTTTAACAATTAATTTAGCTAATGTTGTTTTTCCAGTACCTGCTGGACCATAAAATAATAGATTTTGTATATCATTTTGTCCTAAGTATTGGGATATAGTATTTTTGATGTTTTCATTTCCTACATAATTGTCTATGTTAGTAGGACGATATTTTTCGACTAATAAACTATTTTTCATAACCTAAATATAATAACTTTTATTTAATTATCCAACCTAAACACCTTGTTTAAACTCTCCATATAATGAATAAGTTTTAGGTTTTTCTTGGATTATTTCTACTTCACTTGTTTGAATTGCATATAATTTACTATTAACAGGATCTAATCTATATTCACCCATAAAATTAGTTTTATGTAAATAAGCTTCTAATACATCTGTAATAGATTCATAAACCTCTTTTTTAGCATCACCAACCAGAGTCCACCTATCTCCAGGTGGAACTCTAGTAGCGATTAATTCATTATATTCTTCTAACTGTGTAGGCATATTAATACATACCAGGCATTACTGCATCAGGTACAGGATCTTTTTTATCTGGGTGAGGAACTACAACACATTCTGTCAATAATATAGTTCCTGCTACTTCAGCTGCATTTTCTAATGCTGTTCTTGTTACTTTAGATGGGTCTATAATTCCATCTTCTTTCATATCAACAACTTCTCCTTTTTTAAGGTTATATCCAGCCCAACTATCATTACCTGAGTCTACTAATTCATACCTTCCTAACATTTGAGCTTGAACTGAATCCCATCCAGCATTTACTAAAATTTGTTCAAATGGTTTACCACATGCTTTATATACAATTTCAGCACCTATGTTATCGTTTTTAGCTCCAACTACTCCTGTAATAGATTCTCTAGCATATAGTAAAGCTGTACCTCCACCAGGGACGATACCTTCTTCTAATGCTGCTTTTGTAGCATTTAATGCATCATCAACTCTATCTTTAGTTTCTTTCATAGCTGTTTCAGTATGACCTCCAACATGAATAATAGATACTCCCCCAATCATTTTTGCTAAACGAGTTTGTAATTGTTCTCTTTCAAAAGGAGTTGTTGAATTATCAACTTGTGATTGTAATTCTTCAACTCTTTGTTCGATAACTTCACCTTCTCCTTTACCATCAATAATAGTTGTTTTATCTTTAGAAATAGTAACAGCACGAGCTTCACCAAACCAATCCCAAGAGAATTTATCTAATTTCATTCCTTTATCTTTATCATAAACTTGACCACCAGTTAAAGCAGCAATATCTTCCATGATTAATTTTCTTCTATCACCAAAATCTGGGGCTTTAATAGCAGCTACTTTGATAGTACCTCTACTTTTATTTACAATTAATGTTGCTAAAGCTTCATTATCAATATCTTCTGCAATAATTAATAATGATTTACCAGTTTTTGAAACTCCTTCTAAAATAGGAAGTAATTCTTTTACTGTTGTAAATCTTGAATTAGCAATTAAAATATAAGGTTCATCTAATGTACAAGTCATAGTATTATTATCTGTAACAAAGAAATGAGATTTATATCCTCTATCAATTTGCATACCTTCTACTGTTTCTAAATAAGTATCTCCTGATTTAGATTCTTCAATATGAACAACCCCATCTTTACCTACTTTTTCAATAGCAGTAGCAATTAATTTACCTACTTCAGGATCATTATTAGCTGAGATAGTAGCTACTTGTTCTAACTGATCTTCATTACTAATATCTTCTGATATATTGTCTCTTATGCTATCTACTACTTCCGATACAGCTTTATCAATACTTCTTTTAATTTCTACTGCATTAGCTCCATTATCTAAGTATTGTAATCCTTCTTTTACCATAGCACGAGCTAATAGAGTTGATGTTGTTGTACCATCACCTGCTTTATCTGCAGTAGCTGTAGCAGCTGATTTTACTAATGCAGCTCCTAATTCTTTGATGTTACCATCTACATTTATATGTTTTGCTACTGATACTCCATCTTTAGTAGATACTGGATCTTTTCCTGGATAATGGATAACTACATTTCTACCATTTGGTCCTAAAGTTGATACTACTGCATCTGCTAGAGTATCAATACCTTCCATCATTTCTTTTCTTGCTGATGGTCCTAATTTTATTTGTTTTCTTAAATCGTGTGCCATTTTTATTTATTTAATTTTGCTAATATTTGATTTTCAGGTCCAACCCAATACTCTTCACCTTGATGTTCTAATTTAGTGAATCCCATGGTTGGTACAATTACTTCATCACCAACTTTTAAAATAGTTTCAACAAAACTTCCATTTTGGGTAAATTGCCCAGGTCCAACTGCTACTACTTCAGCATTGTGATTTTTTTCTTTACCTACATCAGGTACTACTATAGAACCATATTGTTCTTCTTCTCGTTCTATAGGTTTTACTATAACTGCGTTATATATTGCTTCTAATTTCATTTTATTTTGTATTTATTCTACTTTCAATATTAATTAACTTATTTAACTTATTATTTACTCCTATCCATTCATCTATATAGGATTGAACAGAATCATAAACTTTTTCTGTTTGATTAACTTGTGCTCTCATAACTCTTTTTAATGCTGATCCAAAATCAGAATAGTGTCCTACAGGCTTTTCATAATTTTTACCTTCACTTCCTTCATCTAAATACTTTGCTTGGGGAGTTATTACCTCATATACTGTATAACAGTGTGCATCTTTTCCTATATAAAATGGTTCTAATGCAGGGTCTTTAATAATTGTCATATAACTTTCTTTTTTGTTTACGTTAATATACGTAAGATTAATAACTAAACCAACCTTAGGGCGTAATTAGGTTAGTTGATTTTTAAAACTTTTGGCTTAGCTTCTTCAGCAAATGGAATTGAAACTATCAATAATCCATCCCTAAAAGATGCTTTAGCTTTACTTAATTGATATTTAGTTCCTACTTTATATCCTAAATGAAATGAACGTTTTGCCACTCCTTGATGGATATAATTTCGGTTCTGAACATCAGGGGATTTTTTCTTATCATAATTGAAACTGATTAAATCTCCTTCAAGTTTAATTTCAATTGCTTCTTTGGAAATACCAGTGCAAGCAACCTCAAAGGTTAAACCTAAATCATCTTCAAAAATGTCTATTGGGTGTTGTTGTTTAGCTTCTAAAGCTGGAACGAATGTTGTTTCCGTATCAAATAAATTTCGAAATAATAGATCAAACGGATGTGATCTCTCTAAAAAATGTGTACTCATATCACTTTGTTTTGTGCTGTCATAAGATCAGCGGTTAATAATTAAAATAAAATATACGCCCTAAGGTCAATTTATAATACATATGTTAAGATTTAAAAAATAATAAAGTTCCCATTCCTTTTTCTAAATCAGGGATTGATGGTTGTTTTATATTAAATCCTAATCTTAACATTCTATCCATAATGTCATGGATATTATTTCCTTCTTCACCATTAAAATGGTATTCTAAATACATTCCTCTTAAATTTGATAAGAATTTATCTGATGTTGAATTAATAAATTTAAATTCTTCTCCTTCAATATCACATTTAATAAATGTAGGAAGTTTTAGTTTATTTTCTTTTATATAATTTTCTAAATTTATACATTCTACTTTTATTGGTGTATAATTTTCTTTGTAATGAATACTATTACACACTGAGTTATGCCAAGTATAAAATGTTTCTGTTTTTGTTTTATCTGATATTGCTTTCTGTATGATATCAACATTATTATCCCACTCAAATGTTTTTTGCATATATTTAACATTATTTGGAGTTGGTTCTATAGCATATACATGTTTAACATTTTGAGATAAAGCCCACATAGTATAAATTCCATAATTTGCACCTAAATCATAAACAACATCACTTTCACTTAGAGTAATATATTCATTATTTCCAGCCCATTTTTCTTTAAAAAATAACTCAGCAAACATTTCATAAGTATTTTCACCTATAGGAGTTTCAAATCTGTACGATAAATCTAATTTTTTATGTTGAAATATTTTTTTATATACCATTTCTCCTTCCCAATAACCTTGCATTTCAAATCCTGATTGGTATGGGGATTTCCAATAATTTGTAGGAACTTCATATGGTATCCCATCATCAGGTGTTTTACCATAAAAATGGGTATAAAAATCAATACAACCTAAATTTGTATTTAGATCTCTTCCTCTCCATTGAATTCTAATATTATCATCTCCATCATAATATTGTCTGAATTCATTAATTTTTCTATCATATGTCAGATTTAACTTCCCGTTCATTAGAATTCAGTTTCAGCTTTTCTTAACATAAAATACTCACTATTAATATCTTCAGATTCAAATTTAAACCCCATTAATCCCATACTACTTAATGTTAGTTTTCCACCTCCCATATCTTTGTTTGAATGTAATATAGTTTTAAACATATCAGAGTTAAAAGGTAATTTTAATCCTTCTTCTTTAATATTACCTAATATTTGGTAAGTAATTTTATTATTATGTCCTGATTCATCTCCAAATACAAACTCACAGACATCTTCTCCATCTAAATTTTTAGTAGTTGTAACTAACATATTATCTACTCCAGATAATGCACTTTTAGCTTTTATTAAATTTTCAACATCATCTTCAGATAAATCTAATTCAACAACCCATTCTGGAATGTTAACTGTTCCTACTTTACCTATTAGTAAATGATCTGACAAGGCATATGTCAAATTAAAATTCAAATCTGATAGTTTTAATTTAGTAAAAACTTGATTTGATTTTTCTAATTCTAGTAATAAATCCCCATTACAAATACCAATTAAACTTGATAACTTTTTGGTATCATAAATTGCTAATTTACTGTCTTCTAATGGAAAATTATTACATGATACTTTACCAATAACTTCTCTAGTAGGAGTCATAAAGTCAATTTTTAAATTTCCAGAATCAATTTCCCACTTAACGGACTCATTTGTATTTAAGTAATATTTACTTATTATTGATTGTACAACTGTTTTATTTATCATATGTTAAAAAATATTTGTTGGTATGGATTTAAATTTAAAGTCCAACCCAAATCATTATAAAATCCTTCTAATTTATTAAGCAAAATAGATTCGAATATTTTCTTTCTATCTGCATATTGCTCCATGAATATACGAATTTTTTCTGGAATATCCCACTCAAGGAAAGCAATAGCGTCGATTTGATATGGGTTAGGTTTCATATAAATCCATTTAATTTTACTACCTTGAGTAATATAATTGTGGTTTTTATTTAACCCCCAAAATTTAATTAAATCATTATAGATAATAGAAGCTTTAACTGCTGCTGGAGCTCCTTTACCTATAGTTGAAAACATTTCTCCTGCTCTTGCTTTACGCTCTGTGTATTTATTTAATTTTTTCACAGCTTGGGGATTACCTAATTTTTCAAGAGGAATAGTTCCATCTAATATTTCTTTTTTAAATGAAGATAATCTTTCATCAATTTCATTTTGATTTGCTCCTTTTAAAACATCAACTAAAACATCATGAAAGAATTTTCCTAAAATAGGTGGAAAATTAGCTTTTTTGAATTCAAGACCTTTAACATCTAGTGATTCTTTTACAATACCCTCCTGTTTTGTAATCCACTGAGCGTATCTTCTAGTAGCTCTAAAATAAGCTGATCTGATAACACATTCAGTTTTCATCTCTAATCTATGCTGACCCTTAGCATTGAAACAATCAGTTGCTAAAGAACTGTATGAATCAGTTATAATATCCTGGTATTTTAAAGCAACATCTTCTAATACATCATCTTTTTCTTCGCTTGACATTTCATCAAAATTAGAATATAGATGTCTTAATAAAGGTTCTGCATGAATATAAATTGAATCTGTATCAGAGTATGCTACATAATTTGTATCATCAGGATCACAAATCCACCAAGGAGTATCTTCTAAATGTTTCATAATTTTAACCCTTTTTTAATAACTTTATTCATATGTCTATTAGCAGCTAGCGCAGATTCTTGTATAATACGTTGTCCACTAAGTGTTATAGCTTCAGATAAAATAACATTACCATAACGAAATGAACCTAATGCTGTAGCACCATATAACGAATTAAGTAAAATCTTCATAGTATATTGCTTCATATGATAAGCTGCTCCTAATTCTTTATCTCCAGACTTATATGCTTTTTTCATTGAATTTTTATATTCAACTCTTTCATCAAACCATTTTTTCAATATAGTTGATAAAACAGATTCTCTATCTGTATTAAACATTACTCCATTAGCTGATATTGATAATGCATTTTCTTCAACCATCCTAACTAATCTACCTGCATTAACTTTTGTTTGTTGTCTTTTATTATTTTCAACAATTAATTCATCAGCATGATCCATACGTTTTAAATCATTCAATCCTAAACGATTATTTCTATCATCAGCATCTATAATTCTACCAACCATAGTTTCTTTACCAATATTAACAGTCATTATAATTGAAGGATATAGTGATGTTAAATCTTCAT
>MDSV01073618.1_pt1 | contig 10873 bp, 7 predicted proteins | sample 810851 | NCBI WGS metagenome assembly MDSV01 (sample SAMN05326640, study PRJNA326480) | marine metagenome | isolation source: seawater | place: Atlantic Ocean: North East | collected 2012 | reverse complement strand
TACGTCCAGACACAAGATACTGATGACGTATAATTTAAGAATGATCACATCGTCCAAAGGTTGGGGCGGGCTGGAACGCAATTTGTTGGTTCTTGCACAGTGGATGGCACAGGCTGGACATAGGGTGTCCTACGCTGCCGTAGAGGGCTCTCCCAGCTGGCACCAAGCACCGTCATTTGGGTTGACACCTGAGGCCATTCCTCATCATCCTCGGCGCGCCACCGTGCTCGACGTGCGCAGGTGGAAACACATGGCCCGTGAGGCCGACCTCGTGTGGATCAGGGCGCCGCGCGATTTGGACGTGGCCAGCCGTGCATGCCGCCAGACTGGCACCCCCTTGCTGGTGCAGCAAGCCATGCAAATCACCAAGCCCAAAACCCTGTGGTGGCACAAGCGCCGGTACAGGATGGTCGATGCATGGGTCAGCGGACTGAGGTCTTTGCAGGCTGAAGCCATCGAGAACACACCCCTCGAGGCAGTCCAAACCCATGTCCTCCCCTTGCCCTTGGCTTCGAGGTGGTTCGACACAACCCGAAAGGACACCAAGACGGCCCGTCGCAACCTTGGCTTGACGATGGCTGAAGATCGTGTGCTGCTGGGCACGGTGGGGCGGCTGGATCCTGCAAAAGGTCAACGGCTCGCCCTCCGCGCGCTGGCACAACTTCCAGACCACATCCATTGGTTGTTTGTCGGAGACAACACTGTCAACAACGGCGTGGACGAGGAGACGTACCTGAAGCAACTGGCCGCTGAGGCCGACGTCTCGGACCGGGTGCATTGGCTGGCTGGACGGGAGGATGTCCTCCCGGTCTACGACGCCCTGGACGCCTTTGCCATGACCAGCCAAGCCGAAACGATTGGAACGGTCACGCTCGAAGCCATGGCACGCCGTGTGCCTGTGGTTGGATCCCTGGCCGGCGGCACCGTCGAACTTTTGGACTCAGGTCGCGGAATCGGGTTTGAAACCCAAAACACCCACGACCTCAGGCGCGCTGTTCTCGAAGTCCTTGAGATGGACACAGACGCGACAGCCCACATGTGCAAGCTGGCCCAGAACCACGCGATGAAATCGCACCCAAACACTCTGATTCCTGCCTGGAACGACTTGCTTGACCAGACCATTCGGTCGGCACGGAAGGCTTAAGTTTGCGGCCACCATGAGCGCTGCCATCCAAGATCAAATCCAACGTCGTCGCACCTTCGCGATCATCTCGCACCCGGACGCCGGCAAAACCACGTTGACGGAGAAGTTTCTCCTTTTTGGCGGCGCCATCCAAACGGCTGGTGCGGTCAAGAACAACAAGATCACCAAATCCGCGGCGTCAGACTTCATGGACATTGAACGCCAGCGCGGCATTTCGGTCGCCACATCGGTCATGGCTTTCCACTACAAAGACATCTTGGTGAACCTGCTGGACACCCCAGGGCACAGGGATTTCGCCGAAGACACCTACCGAACGTTGACGGCGGTGGACAGCGTCATTTTGGTCATCGACTGCGTCAAAGGCGTGGAGCCCCAGACCGAGCGCCTCATGGAAGTGTGTCGCATGCGCAACACGCCTGTGATTGTCTTCATCAACAAAATGGACCTGGAGGGCCGCGACCCCACAGATTTGCTCGACGAGGTGGAAGCCAAGCTGAACATCCAAGTGCGTCCGTTGTCTTGGCCCATTTCTCAGGGACACACCTTTCAAGGGGTGTACAACTTGTACAACAAAAGCTTGCGCTTGTTCCAAGCAGACAAAACCAAGGTCGCCAAAGACGTGGTCGCCATCGAATCCCTCGACGACAGCGCCCTGGACGACCTCGTTGGAGAACACGCCGACACGCTGCGCGAGGACGTGGAGTTGGTGGAAGGCGTTTACGACGCGTGGGATCAAGCCCCCTATCTGGAAGGGAAAATGGCACCCGTCTTCTTTGGCAGCGCCGTGAACAACTTCGGGGTGCAGGAAATGCTGGACACTTTCATTGACATCGCGCCAAATCCCAAGCCGCGAGAAACGTCGAGCCGCGAAGTGGCGCCCGACGAGTCTAAATTCACGGGGTTCATCTTCAAAATACACGCGAACATCGACCCCAAACACCGCGACCGCATCGCCTTCTTACGCGTGTGCTCAGGCAGCTTCAAACGCAACACGTTCTACCAGCACACGCGTCTGACCAAAAAACTGAAGTTCGCCAACCCTGCCACGTTCCTCGCCCAAGAAAAGAGCGTTGTGGAAGAAGCCTGGCCCGGCGACGTGGTGGGACTGTACGACACAGGCAACTTCAAAATCGGCGACACGCTCACCGAAGGCGAAGACTTGCAATTCCGAGGCATCCCAAGCTTCTCACCGGAAATCTTCAAGGAATTGGTCAACAAGGATCCCATGAAGAGCAAGCAGCTCGAAAAAGGCATCCAGCAGCTCACCGACGAGGGCGTGGCCCAGTTGTTCATCCGCGAAGCGGGCAACCGAAAAATCGTGGGCACAGTGGGAGAACTGCAGTTTGAGGTGATCCAATACCGGCTTGAACACGAGTACGGTGCCAAATGCGAATTCCAAGCCAAGCCCTATTCCAAGGCATGCTGGATTGAATCGGACAACGAAGACAAACTCGCGGAATTCCGACGCATCAAGGCCCAGGACATTGTTCGCGACAAGGACGGACTCGAAGTGTACCTCGCGCCGTCGCAGTTCATGCTGAACATGGAAATTCAGAATTTTCCAGAAATCACCTTCCATTTCACCAGCGAATTCAAGACGGCACAAGAAGAGCGCGCTTGATGCGTTGTACCTTCCACTCCGCATGAATTCCGTGCCCTTTCGCCTCGCATTTGTGTGCGCATTCACCCTGTGGATGGGCCATGCCGCGTCATCCCAAACCGACAGCATGCCCCCCCAAGTGTTGCAAGTCAGCGGCTTGGTGGTCACTGGCGATTCCCTGTCTCCCCTGCCCTATTGCACGGTGTTCAGGTCGCGGGACCGCAGGGGCACCATGACCGACGCCCGTGGGTTTTTCAGCTTGCCAGCCTTGACAGGCGACACCCTGGAGTTCTCAAGTGTGGGGTATGTGACCCAACAAGCTGCCATTCCTGAAGGTGGAGAGTTGGCACGTGTGAACCTCGTCCAACCAATGGGCCGCGACACCGTCGCCATGAAAGACGCGTTTGTGTATCCGTGGCCCAGCCGTGAGCGCTTCCGTCAAGACTTCTTGGCCCTCGGTTTGCCCAACCAAGGCCTCGATCCTGCGTGGGACTCCCCCATGGACCCCATGGACGTGTACGACCGCTTGAGTGAAGTGGGCCGCGACGGACAGTCGACGTCGTCGGACGTGTTGGCCGCCCGGGCCCAACAAGCCGGGTACGCCGGACAAGCGCCGCCTGTAAACTTGCTGAATCCAGTGGCGTGGGCCCAGTTCCTTCAAGCGTTGAAATCTGGCGATTTGCGCAAGCAATGAATTCTAGGAGCTGTCGCATTTTCGTGGCGTGTTGGCTCGGCATTGCAGCTGCCAGCAGCGCTTGGGCCCAAGGTTTCTTTCTGACCGGCGAAGTCCAGGACACACAGGGCTCCCCACTTCCAGGCGCAGCGGTCTTGATCAAGGATCACCTTCGTCTTGGCGTGACCACCAATCCGGAAGGCCAATACCGCATCGAGTTCCCCCATGCCGGCCCTTGGACCGTCCAAGCATCGTTCGTGGGACATGCTTCTGAATCGTGGTCCTTGACGTTTGAAGACGACTGGGTGCACCACCGCTTCAGGCTTCAACCTGGGACCAGCTTGCAAGAAGCGGAGGTGGTTGGCGACGGCCGCCAAGACGTGACTGTGCAACGCATCGACCCCAAACTGGCGGGCAAGGTCCCCACCCCACGAGGCACAATCGAGGACGCCTTGCTGCAAGCGCCTGTGAATTTCACCTCCGAACTGAGCAGCGCGTACAACGTGCGGGGCGGTTCGTTCGACGAGAATTTGGTCTACGTCAACGACATCGAGGTGTACCGTCCGTTCTTGGTGAGGAGCGGTCAACAAGAGGGTTTGTCGTTCGCCAATCCAGACATGGTCGACCGCATCGAATTCAGCGCAGGTGGGTTCGAAGCCAAGTACGGTGACAAGCTCAGCTCGGTGCTGGACATCCATTATCGCAAGCCCACCGAAGCGCAAACACGGGCAACTGCCAGCGCACTTGGTGCCCAGCTTCAACACGACCAAGTGATGGGACCAGTGCGCATGAACGTGGGACTCCGCTACAGGAACAACAGTTACATCCTGTCCACCCTGGACGAGCGCGGTGAGTATGCCCCCACCTACCTCGACGGCCAGTGCTACCTGACTTGGGACCCCGATGGATATGGACCCTGGGAACTCCAAGCCCTCGGCGTGTATGGCCGGAACGATTACAGCTTCTTGCCGGCCACCCGAGAAACCAACATCGGCACGGTGAACCAAGCTGCCCGATTGACGGTGTACTACGACGGACGCGAAGAGTCGGGTTACGAGACGGGGTTTGGCGCCCTGGCGGCGGAACGTCGGACCGAGCAATCACGCATCCGCTTCATCCAGTCCATCTTCCAAACAGCCGAGCGCGAGTCCTTTGACGTCCTTGGCCAATACTTCCTCAGCGAATTGGAGCGCGACCCAGGCGGAGACACCTTCGACGAAGGCCAAACCTTTGGCGTAGGCGGATTCCTGCAGCACGGCCGCAACCAATTGTGGGCGCGCGTGGTCAGCTCTGCGCTCAAGGGGAGCCACATCCTGGAGCACCACCACGTGGAATGGGGTGTCAAACACCGCATGGAGACGTTCGACGACGTTGTGTCCGAATGGAACGTCGTGGACTCGGCGGGGTTCTTCGCCCCACATCCCGCGGACAATTTGGGCTACCTCGACCCCGCCGATCGCCCAAACCAGGTCATCGCCCTTCCGTATTACGTGTCCGAGCACAACCTCGTCTCCGCCCACCGAAGCACCGCCTTCGTCCAAGACACCTGGGCGCGCGAATCCTCTCGGGGCGACCTTCGGGTCCATGTCGGCGCGCGGGTCCAGCGGTGGTCGGTCCTGACCCAACCCGCTGCAAGCCTCAGAAACACCCACGTGGTGGGTGGCCCGAGGGCCAACGTGTCCTTCGTCCCGGCGACCATGGCCCAAACCGTGTTCCGCGTGTCTGGAGGGTACTATTACCAGCCTCCATTTTACCGTGAAATGCGTGGATTGGACGGGCTCGTGCGGGACGACGTGTCGCCGCAGCGTGCCATCCACGCAGTGGCAGGGGTTGACCACGAGTTCACCTCCAAAGGGCGCCCCTTCAAATTTGTCGGAGAGCTCTTCTGGAAAGACCTGGACAACCTCATCCCTTACGAGATTGAAAACGTCAGACAACGCTACTACGCCACGAACAACGCCTCAGGCTACGCCACTGGCGTGGACATGATGCTCAACGGAGAATTCATCCCAGGCGTCCAGAGTTGGTTGCGCATGTCGGCGCTCAAAACGGAGGAAGACTTGGCCGACGACAGCTATGAGCAATACTTCAACGCCGACGGATTTCAAGTCGTGCCTGGTTACCACAGCGGTCCGTACTCGACCATCACCGACACCGTGGTGGTCCTCCCAGGCATGATTCCCCGCCCCGCGGACCAACGTTTCAGCTTCAGCCTTTTGTTTCAAGACGAGATGCCGCGCAATCCGGACTACAAAGTGTTGCTCAGCCTCTTCTATGGCAGCGGGTTGCCCTACGGACCGCCTTCGTTCAACCGTTATCAGGACGTGCTTCGCACCCCAGCCTACCGCCGTGTCGACGTAGGCTTCTCCAGGGCGTTGTTCAGCGACGACACCAACCGTGACGGACTCATGTCCATCGAGGTCTTCAACTTGTTGGGAATCAACAACACCATCAACCACAACTGGATTCAGGATGTGAACGGCCGTTACTACGCCGTGCCCAACTTCCTAACTGGCCGCAGGCTGAACCTGAAATTTACAGTCTCGTTCTGACCTGACTTAGGCGCGAGTTCACGCTTGAATCCTGGCCAAAAAGGTGTCTTCGTCCACGATTGGGACCCCGAGTTTTTCTGCTTTCGCCAATTTGCTAGGTCCCATGTTGTCGCCGGCCAAGACCATGGTCGTCTTGGAACTGATGCTGCCCACCAAACGTCCCCCGTGGGCGGTCACCGCAGATTTAGCCTCGTCGCGGGACATGGTGGCAAAGACGCCACTGACCACCACGACTTCCCCATCGAGGGCGCTCCCCGTTGGCGTTTCCGGGACAACTTCGGTTTGGATGCCGACATCAACAAGCCGTTCCACAACCTCCTGGAACACTGGGTCTGCGAACTGGGACACCACGCTCTCCGCGATGACGGGGCCAATCCCCTCCAGCGCCACAACTTCTTCCACGGTCGCGTGGGCCACCTTTTCGAGGGAGCCCAAGCTTCGAGACAACAACTTTGCGACCGTCTCCCCCACATGACGTATGCCCAGCGCAAACAAGACTCGCTCGAAGGGGACGGCTTTGCTCTGGGCCAAGCCCTGAAGCAGGTTGTCCACCGACTTTTGAGCCATGCGCTCCAAGGGCAACAATTGATCTGCGGTCAAAGCATAGAGGTCCGCCACGTCACGGAGCAGACCGGCTTCCACCAGCTGCGCCACAGTCTCTTTCCCAAGTCCTTCCACGTTCATGGCTTTCCTCGAGATGAAGTGCTCGATGCGGCCGCGCACTTGGGCAGGACAATCGACAGTGTTCACGCAATAATGCTGGGCCTCGCCCTCCACGCGATCCAACATTGCCCCGCACTCCGGACAGGACGAAGGGAAAACCAACGAAGGTGGCGCAAACAGCCCTTCCGCGTGGGCTGTCTCACGGTCAACACCCACAACCTTTGGGATGATTTCCCCGCCCTTTTCCACGAAGACCATGTCGCCAATGCGGAGGTCCAACTTGGCGATTTGGTCGGCGTTGTGCAAGCTGGCATGCTGCACGGTCGTCCCTCCAAGTTGCACCGGATCGAGGTCGGCCACAGGCGTCACAGCCCCGGTCCGTCCTACCTGGTACTTCACATCCACCAACGCGGTGCGAACGCGTTCGGTTTCAAACTTGTACGCCAGCGCCCATCGGGGGCTTTTGGCCGTGTTTCCCAGCCGCTTTTGGTGGTCGTACCGGTTGACTTTGATGACAATGCCATCGATGGCAAAGTTGAGATCGCGACGAGCCTTGTCCCAATGTTGGACAAAGGCCATGATGCCGTCCACCGTCGTGGCAACTTCCAAACTCTTGCCTCGGGGCGGCCTGAATCCCCAGGCTGCGGCACGCCTGACGGCCTCGCTGTGGCAATCCACCCCAAGCTCCTGCATGGCGCCTCCGTCGACGTTGTAAAGCATGCAATCCAAGGGGCGATCTGCCACCAAGCGACTGTCTTGGAGCTTGAGGGTTCCTGCCGCGGTGTTTCGGGGGTTGGCAAACTCTTGCTCGCCGGATTCCTTGCGCAACTGATTGAGCGCATTAAACGCATCCCACGGAAAAAAAATTTCTCCTCGGATTTCGAGCTCGGCTGGAGCCCCCGGAAGGAGCTTCAATGGAACCGTTCGAATGGTGGCGACATTGGTCTTGACGTCCTCGCCCACCGCGCCGTCTCCCCGTGTGAGGGCACGCACGAGGGCGCCATTCTGGTACCACAAGCTGATGGCAACCCCATCGTATTTGAGCTCCATTGCAAATTCAACTTCCTCCCCTGGCAAAGACGCTTGAACGCGCTTCGCCCATTGGGCCACCTCCTCGGCTTTGTAGCTGTTGCTCAACGACAACATGGCGTGCCTGTGGGGCACTTTTTCAAACTTTTCGGTGAGGTCCCCTCCCACACGTTGCGTCGGCGAATTCGCGTCGTAGGCTTCAGGATTCTCCGCCTCCAATTGGACCAATTCTTCCAACAAGGCGTCAAATTCCCGGTCGGAAATCGAAGGCGAAGCAAGCACATAGTACTTGTGGTTGTGGGCATGCAATTCAGCCCGAAGTGCTTCAATCCTGTGGAGGGCGTCCATGGAATGAAGGTACCTCAAGTCGGGCCACAACATGCCTCTGCCTTCCCTGCAAGTCTTTTAGGATTTCCACGTGTTTCCAACGACCTGTCTCCACCAAGAGCGCGGCCACGTCACCGGCATGGGCGTGGTGACATTCCATGCCAAGCCACCCCTGATCCGCGAGACCACCTTCGTCACACCATCGCTCAAGGGCCCTGTAGAACAGAAGCGGATCCTCGTCGGGCACAAACAGCGCCAAGCCAGGCTCATGGTCCACGACCCTGGCGTGCATGTCGGCGCGTTCTGCCGCAGGGATGTATGGTGGATTGGACACAACCAGGTGGAAGGGTGCACTTGGGCGCGACGCGTCGAGCAGATCGTGCGCCCCTGTCGCCACCTGCAGGTCTTGGTCAACGGCGTTGGCCCGGGCCACTTCCAAGGCAGGCTCGCTGACATCCCAGGCGTCCACTTTCGCACGTGGCACGCGTTTTTTCAAAGACAAGGCGATGCAGCCGGAACCCGTGCACCAATCCAAGGCGCGAGGAACGCGTTCAGAAATGGACGCGAGCTTCTCAGCCATCCAAACAACGAGCTCTTCCGTTTCAGGACGGGGAATGAGGACATCTGGCGTGACGCGCAGCGCCATCCCATCGAACCACGCTTGCCCCAGGACATGCTGCAACGGCTCCCCTGCCGACAATTTCGATGCCGACAGGGCCAAACGGTCCAATTCAGACTCTGACCAAAGCCGTCCATCGGCCAACCTGGCGCCCCTCGGTTGGCCCGACTCGAAGTTCATCAAGCGATGGACCATGCCCGTGCGCTCTTCAGGTTCCACGCTGTTCAGCCGGCCCAACAACCAACGTCGGACTTCTGACTCGACGTTGGACAACGGCCATGGGCCCATGCCCCGTCGAACAACTCCGCTCACCCCTTTGCGGGGTTGGCCGCCTGAACCAACAATTCTGCGGTGGCCCGGTTGGTCGCCAGGGCGACGTTGTGCACGTCACACTGACGCAACAGCATGTTCACGTCTGGTTCGTGGGGGTGCTTGCCCATTGGGTCCCGGAAGAAGATGACGGCGTCCAACAGGCCTTCGGTGATGAGGGCTGCAATTTGGGCATCCCCCCCAAGGGGGCCGGAAGCCAAACGCCGCACCGACAACCCCAACTCGCCTACCCGACCTCCAGTGGTACCGGTGCCCACCAACTCGAGCTTCTTGAACCATGCCTGGTGCGCTTTCACAAAGTCCACCAAGTCGTCCTTTTTGCCATCGTGGGCAATCAACGCAACGCGCTTCAATTCCATGGTTCAAACTTACACCGCATCCTCAAGCGGGTGCGGGGTGAACACCTCAAGATGCGGTGGCAAAGACCGCATAGCTGTGCGGAGCCATGTCTTGACCTTCTTCCCAACCGGTGACATCGAACCCACCCATGACAGGTGAAAGTCTGGCTTCAGGCAAGGAGAGTTTCACGGATTGGACGTGGTCAGACAGGTTCAGCACCACCACCACAGTGCTCTCACCTTTTTGCTTGTAAAACGCGAAGACAGCATCGTCGTTGGACGTGGGCAACAATTGGGGCGCACCGCCAAAGTCGCCATTCCAGAGGGCCTCGCGCGTGCGGTTGAGCTCATTCAGCGTGCGGTAGAAGTCAGCTTTTTCATGTCCACCCCACTCCACAGTGTCCTTTTCAAAGAACCGCAGGCGATCCCGGTTGTAAGACTCCTGGCCGGAATACACCAAAGGCATGTCCAGCAAGGTCCCCGCCAACACCGCCATAGCATCACCAGCGTCACCGTAACGCTCTTCCACGGTGCCGTTCCAGCTGTTCTCGTCGTGGTTGGTTATGAACCCCATGCGGTAGGCGTCAGACGCAAAACGTTCTGCCTCTTCATGCACGTAATCGCGCAACACCTGCACGGGCTCATGGCCTTGGGCCACTTGGTTGGTCAGGTGGTGGAAGTGCCATCCGTAGCTCATGTCGAAGGCACGGTTGTGGTGCTCAGGCTCTTCAGCCTCTGCAAGCATGAACACGTCGGGCTTGACTGCCTCAAGTTGGCGGCGGGCCATCTCCCAAAATGGGGTCGGCACCTTCATGGCCACGTCGCAACGGTAGCCATCCACATCGTGGTTTTCCACCCAGTGAACGAGGGCGTCGGCCATGGCAGCATACAATCCGTTGTCCACACCGTTTTCCCAGTCCAGCTGGGCGACGTCCCACCAGTCCGTGCCCAAGGGGGGCTGCAAATTGCCGAGGCTGTCAAGCAAGTAGAACTCTTTGTTGGATTCTGTCCATACGCAGTCGAAGGCACTGTGGTTGGCCACCCAGTCCAAAATCACCCGCAACCCCAATGCATGGGCTTCATCCACAAAACGCTGAAAGTCCTCCAAGGTTCCATAATCTGCATTGACGGCGTAGTAGTCCTGCACACTGTATGGGCTTCCCAATGAAGAACTGCCTGGCTCCACAATGAAATTGCTGACGTTTTCGCCGCCTTTGCGATTGACCTTCCCGATGGGGTGCACAGGCATCAACCACAAAATGTCCACGCCGAGGTCTTTCAACCGACGCAAGTCTGGGATCAAGGCATTGAACGTTCCCTCTGGGGTGTGCTGGCGCACGTTCACCTCATAAATGGTCGCGTTTTTGGTCCAATCGGCGTGCACCAACGCGTCGGCTTGCTCGCCCGATCCCAACACCTCGACCTCGCCCGTTGGGTTGGGACCGCCGCAAGAAGTCAAAACAGTGGCTACGCAGGTCATGAAGGCCAGGGCACGAGTAGGGAAGGTCAATTGGTTCATGGGGTCAATTTGGGAAGAAAAGGTAGCACATTCGTGACTTGGTGTACAATGAACACCAAGCCCTTTTGCCCAAGTTCAT
>MDSV01004615.1_pt1 | contig 10874 bp, 7 predicted proteins | sample 810851 | NCBI WGS metagenome assembly MDSV01 (sample SAMN05326640, study PRJNA326480) | marine metagenome | isolation source: seawater | place: Atlantic Ocean: North East | collected 2012 | reverse complement strand
CGGCTTCAAAACTGGCCGGCGCTAAATACACGCCATTGGCTAACATGCCGTGAAAGAATTGATTAAATCGCTCGGTATTGGTATTGATCACTTGATCATAGCGCGTCACTTTTTCAATCTCAGTAAAAAACACGCCAAACATGCTGCCTACATGGTTAGTCGTCAAAGGAATACCGCAGTTTTCAGCAATCGCTTTTATGCCAGTAGTCCACTGCTCAGTAGCACTGAACAGTGGAGGATAAAAGTCGTCGTTAGTTAATTGATTAAGCGTTGCCAGACCAGCGGCCATGGCTACGGGGTTGCCCGATAAAGTGCCAGCCTGATAAACCGGACCTATCGGTGCCAGTGCTTCCATGATGGATTTTTTACCGCCAAATGCGCCTACAGGCATGCCACCGCCAATCACTTTACCTAAGGTGGTTAAGTCGGGTGTGACTTGATAATGCCCTTGAGCACCCTGTGGGTGTACGCGGAACCCTGTCATCACTTCATCAAAAATAAGTACTGCGCCCGACCTGTCGCAAACATCTCTGAGCGCGGTTAAAAAGCCATCAACGGGTGGTACGCAATTCATATTACCGGCTACAGGCTCAACAATAATGCAGGCAATACTGTCGCCTTGCTCGGCAAAGATACGCTGAACTTGTTCAATGTCGTTATAAGTGAGATTCAGCGTGTGCTTGACTAAGGATTCAGGCACGCCCGGTGAGCTTGGCGTGCCAAAGGTTAATGCGCCTGAGCCTGCCTTAACCAATAGTGAGTCAGAATGCCCGTGGTAGCAGCCTTCAAATTTAACGATTTTATCGCGGCCAGTAAAACCACGCGCTAAACGAATCGCGCTCATGGTGGCCTCGGTGCCTGAACTCACCATCCGAATCATATCCATTGAGGGTATGATCGATTTGATCTTTTCAGCTAAAACCGTTTCTATTTCAGTGGGTGCACCAAAGCTCAGACCATGGGTCATTTTCTCTTGAACAGCAGCAATAACACTGGGGTGAGCATGGCCGAGAATCATGGGTCCCCACGATTGCACATAATCGATGTATTGTTTATTGTCACTGTCGACAATATAGGGACCATGTGCCGACTGAATAAATAAAGGCGTGCCGCCGACGGCCTTAAATGCTCTGACCGGTGAATTAACCCCACCAGGTATAGAGGCTTGTGCTTGGTTAAACAGTTTTTCTGAGTTGGGGTGCAAAGATGCGGTCATGGTATTATCCGGGCTGTAATGAAAAAGAGTACGGTGTTAAAGCGGGAGTTTAGCGTAAAAATAGGGTGGTTACTGCGCTTGCCTTATTATTTACGCGATCGAGGCTGAGTGGATCAATTTAGCCAAGTGATAATACTGTTATACGCTAGTCTAGGCCTGATCGTCAAAATCTGGCGGCCGATTTTCCTTTCGCGCTTTAATCGCTTCTTGAAAGTTATTCGTGGTCATGCGAACAAATAACTGTGTAATACCCTCGTGGTGCATATGCCCATGCAGTGACCCCGCTTCAATACTGGCATTCATCAGCATCTTGGTTTGTTCAATGCCCATATGACTGTGACGTAAGATGCTGTCAGCCATTGTGAGGCATTCTTCGAGCAGGCTATCATTGCTACACACTTTTGAAACAATACCAAAGCGTTCGGCTTCTTGCGCATCCACATCGCGGCCGGTCAGCATAATGTCGTTAGCGCGAGTGATGCCAATGGTGCGTGGCAATAAGTAGCTTAGCCCCAGTTCCGCTGAGGTTAGACCATTATTGATGCCTGCCGCTCGGAAAAATGCCGACTCAGAGGCAATGCGTAAATCCGCCGCCATGGCGAGGCAAAATCCACCACCCACAGCAGGGCCATTAATGGCGGCCATAACAGGCTGTGTCATGTCGCGAATAGTTTTCATCACATCATCTAATACCCGCATGGCACGTAAAGCGATTCTTGGCATGGTATGGCCATCGAAAACCGACAGGTAGCCAGGATCTTGTAAGTCGGCGCCCGCACAAAAAGTACTGCCTTCGCCGGTTAAAATCACCAGCCGGATATCGCTGCGAAAGCTAATTTTCTCTAATTCTTCCTTTAGCGGTTGCATGACATCAAATGCCATGGCATTCATTCGGTCAGGACGATTCAGTGTGACTAGGGCGACGCCCTCTTGGGGATGGGTTATTTTTATAAATGACATGGTCAGTTCAGTTCCTTGCATTGTTTGAGTTGGTTATTACGCTTTTAAAGCATTGGCTTAAGATTTAAATCGCTGCCGAATACCGGCTCGTCTTTCGAGCATATCGTCGGTTCTTTGCTGCTCACTGATCTTGCCTATTAATTCGGGATATTTTTTCTCAAGCGCCTCAATCGATAATTGTTCTGCGGTGGGTTTAGGGTAATGATCACTGCCAATCCAGCGATAGGTAATATAGCCTTCTTCGTGGCCGCAAGGGTCAAGCCAGTTTTTTGCGCCGATATCAGCATGACTAATAATAATTAGTAATTCGCCGTCTTGTTCTAGCCTTGCGTGGTGGCAGTTCGTCGAGCTGAATCGGTAACGATAGTCCATGGTTTCCCACCAGTAGTTACCAAATTCGACTGCCCAATAATCGGCAGTCGGCGGCGTGACTCTGAGTATTAATGCTTCATCAGCCGGTATTTTCCAATACGCTATAATCGGCGCGCCACCGGGCGTAAAGTCAATTTTATTTTTTTCAAGCTCGCCATAAGACATAAAGGTGTTCGGCGTTACTTTCCATTTATCAATCATGTCGGCCCAATAGGTCGACGACCAGTTAACCCAGTCACTGGTCTTTTTCAATCCTTTACTGAGTGCCTTAGCGGTGAATAAGGGGGTTTGATTGTCTTGGCCGATTCGCTCGATATTCGCTTCCATGGGTTTTTCGTTTAGCCAGTCGGCGAAGAATTGTCGAAAGGTAATTCGATAACTCGCCGCTGAGGTTTGCATCCAGTTGGTTTTTTTAATATCAAGTTCAGCGGGTTGCTCTGGGCCGATGATCAGTTCGAAATAACCTTCGTCATCAACCACTAAATCTTGGCCAAGCCGTGTATTAACGACGGCACCGCCCCAAGGGGTATTGCCATTTTCGAGTATCGTGATTGCAAAATATTGGGCGTTACCGCGATGACCGATAATGCGATAGAAATCTTGACCATTAATGGGTGCACCACTGTAATGCGCATCGGTGTTGTCTCCGCCTTGTTTTCTTAGCGGGTCAAAATAATGCAGTAGCTCTGGAAATTTTGGATCATGATTTTCCATTTCAAACTGCATTGCTAACGCAATATTTCTGGCCAGCAGCCGCATACCAGTTGCCCGAGTGATTTCATTATCAGGGATGCCATCACGAAAAATAAGATCGCCGCTGGCTTTTAAGTCATCACAGAATTGATGCCAGGCTTGACGAATGGTTTCATTGCTCTCTTGAGTCATAATTTATTGCCTTATTATTTTGCTTACCTTCATTGGCTTAGTTTAGGGCATGTAGGCGCCACCGCTCACACTGATCAACTGACCGGTAATATAACTTGATACATCCGAGGCTAGAAAAAGCGTTAAATTAGCGATATCGACAGGCCGGCCTAATCGTGGAATAGGCAGTCCGCTCATATTAAACAGCGTTCCTTCCTCTAAGGCATTTTGCATATCATCGGGTCGACCAATCTGCTCAAAGCCAAAGCGATTCCAAAAGCTGCCTTCGCCCACTTCTTCTTCTTTGTACGGGACAATCCAGCCAGGACAAATATTATTAACCCGTACACCCGCTTTAGCCCATTCCCAAGCAAGGCTTTTAGAAAAAGAATTGACGAAGCCCTTAACGCCACCATAGTGTGCGACGCCTGCAGCAGCTTCACCCAGTAAGGACGAGTTTGAAGAAATATTAATAATGCTACCAGAGCCTCTTGAAAGCATATCGTTGGCAACCGCTTGACAGCAATTGACCACACCATCGATATTAAGTTTTTTCTCCCAGTCACGATCTTCATCACTCAGTGCTTCAAGTGCTGAAGGTTGCGATACGCCGCCGGCATTATTGACCAGTATATCCACGGCACCAAATACCTCATGGCAGCGTGCGATCATCGCATCCACCGAGGCTCTGTCTGTCACATCAGTGGCTACCGCTAATACTTTACCGGCTAGCTTTTGCTTTGCCGCTTCTTGCTCTAATAAGGCGCCTTGTTTTGTATCGCGTGAGGCGCTAATGACATTAGCCCCTTCTTTAGCAAACTCTAAAACCAAGCCTCTACCGATTCCGCCGCTACCGCCTGTGATGATGACATTTTTATTATTCAGTTCTAAATCCATAGTCATGTTCTCTTTAGTAGTAATGGTTTAAAGTATTCAAATCTTGTTCCTATTCGCCGATTATAGGCTAATAACGCGCCTGCCTGCACGGCACGTGACCAAGCTGTAAACAAACGGAAATGAACAGGATTTCTTAGTGAACGGTATAAAGGCAATGTTATGAGTAATCCGCAGAATCCAGAATGGCTGGAAGCGACCAATCGCGAGGGTGAATCGTTTGATTTACCTTCAGTCGTCCCCTTAGATTTTGACTCGCTGGTTAATGCCGCTAAGGCGAAAGCGGGACTCGATGACTTCGGCGAAGATTATTGGCAGGCGCCGCTGAAAATGCTCTGTGATGATTTAAACAGCGTCGCAGAATTAACCTTATTTGGCCGGCTAATGGCGCGTAACGATTTGCTGATCTGGTTAAATCAGCGTTTAGAAATTACTGAGTTGACTAAGCGCCACCCAGAAATTCTTCAGCAAGCGATTGTTGCGCCCATGTTCATCGTTGGCTTGCCGCGGTCCGGCACGTCAATTTTATTTGAAGTCCTAGCCCAGGACCCTGATGTCGGCGTGCCAAAAATGTGGGAATCGATGCTTCCCACCCCACCGCCAGAAACAGCGACCTATTTAACGGATAAACGCATTGAGCATGCCCATCAATTGTTTACTCAGTGGAATAGGGCGGTGCCCGAGTTTGCTACCGTGCATGAAATGGCCGGTGATATACCGGCTGAATGCGGTCTAATTATGGCAGGCAGTTTTATCAGTGATCATATAGCTTCATTGCACATGTCTGATAATTATGGCGCATGGCACGCACAGGCAGATTTAACCCCAGCTTATCAGTGGCATAAAATTATGTTGCAGGTATTACAGTGGAAAAATCCACGCAAGCGCTGGTTACTCAAAGCGCCTGCGCATCAAAGTAAACTTGACACCTTGTTAAAAATTTATCCCGATGCCCGTATTATTCAAACCCATCGCGACCCGATTCAATGCATGGGGTCAGCGACTAATTTAATGGCTTGCTTATATAAAATGAGGAGCAATAAGCCGTTCAATGCAGCTGCCTTCGATGAGTTCTTGGTCGGCGAGGCCACCGCGCAACGCCTAGAGTTGGTCATTGACCAAGTGGCTTCGGGCGTGGTTCCTAAGCAGAGCCTTTGTGATTCGCGCTATTGCGATTTAATGGATCAGCCCATTGAGTGTGTCGAGCATATCTACCGGTACTTTGATATGCCCTTAACGGAGGCCACTAAACAGCGAATATTGGATTATTTAGCAGCTAAGCCAAAAGGCAAATTTGGCGCACACAATTATCAATCAGATGCGACTGAACGGCATTATTTTGAGCGTTATCAGCAGCATTATCAGGTGCCTTCAGAAGTATAACTTATAAAAACTTTCAACCGAGTTGAGATAGCTATGGATAATACGATTAAACCCTTCAAGGTTCATGTCAGTGATGCCGATATTGCTGATTTGAAGCAACGTTTAGACTTGACCCGTTGGCCAGACCAAATACCTAATACCGAGTGGCGCTACGGGGCAAAAACCGACTATATTCAGCAACTTTGTGATTACTGGCAGCACCATTACGACTGGCGAAAACACGAAGCAAGGCTCAATCAGTTTGCGCAGTTCACTACGCGTATCGATGCGCACGACATCCATTTTATTCATGCGCGTTCTAAACACGCGAATGCGGTGCCTCTGTTAATTAGCCATGGCTGGCCGGGCACCATCGTTGAATTTTTGAATGTCATCGATCCGTTGATTAATCCTGAAGCGCATGGCGGTAAAGCTGAAGATGCGTTTCATGTGGTCTGCCCCTCTTTGCCGGGTTATGGCTTTTCAGACACCACTCAGCGAGAGCAGGTGGACACGCTTGCCATGGCCGAGATGTTCGCCGAGTTAATGGCGCGATTGGGTTATGAAAAGTATATCGCGCAAGGCGGTGACTGGGGCGCTATCATCACCTCTAATTTAGCCATTGTCGATGCCGATCATCTTTATGGTATCCACTTGAATATGCCTTTTGGTTATGCATTAACGGAAGATCCCCATGAGGGCTTATCGCCACAAGAGATTGAGGATGTGAATGCCATGAGTAGCTTTGAGGCGATGGAAACGGGTTATCAAAAAATTCAGGGCACGAAACCACAAACCTTAGGGGTGGGTTTAAACGATTCGCCGGCTGGTCTTTGCGCCTGGATTACCGAAAAGTTTTATACTTGGATGGACTGTGATGGTGATATTGAATCCGTGCTAGATAAAGATGAGTTACTCACTAACATTTCAGTTTATTGGTTTACGCAGAGTATTTGTTCATCGACGCGTTTGTATTATGAAGTGACCCAAAATGCGCGATTAAAATTTTTAGAGCAACCGGTTACTGTGCCCTTAGGTGTGGCGCGTTACCCTAAGGAAGTGATGCGATTTCCACGCCAGTGGTGTGAAAATGTTTACACTCAAATTGTCCACTGGCAAGATTTTGATCGTGGCGGTCATTTCGCCGCAATGGAGCGTCCAGCGGAATTCTTAGCTGAAATTCGTAAATTTAGAGCGCTGGTTTGCGATTAAAAAGCATTATTTATCAGTAGTTTAACGTTTATTATTATTGTGCGCGCTAATTTTATTAATATTGCGTTTTGCTCATGCAAGCAGCACATAAGATTACGGTAAAATTGACCCCTAGTGTATAGGGATTGTCGCTTTTTAGCGTTAATTTGAGTGGCTTTGTTCTAGTATTTCGCTTCAATAAAGCGTATTTTTTCGAAACAAACTGGGCGTCTTTCAAGTCAATAAGCGACTTGACTGTATCAGTCAATCAGCAACGTTGTTGAGGTTAATTATGTACGATTTAATTATTAAAAATGGCCGCATTGTCGATGGCACTGGCAATCCTGCCTTTAATGGTGATATCGCGATAAAAGATGGCTTGGTGGCCAGTCTGGGTTCGGTCTCACAGCCGGCTAAAAAAACCATTGATGCCGAGGGGCATCTGGTGGCGCCTGGTTGGGTGGATACGCACTCACACATGGATGGTCAAGCGACTTGGGATCCTTTTTGTAGTCCTGCGAATCACCATGGCATAACGACATTGGTTATGGGTAATTGCGGCATCGGTTTTGCGCCTTGCGAACGAACAGATAAGGCTCATCAAGATTTAATCGAAGTCGTTGAAGATGTAGAAGATATTCCCGGTACTGCTTTGGCTGAAGGGATTAAATGGAATTGGGAAAGCTTTCCTGAATACCTTGATGCCCTAGATGAAATGCCACGGGCAATTAACGTTGCTGCGCAAGTGCCGCACTGTGCTATTCGCACGTATGTGATGGGCGATAGGGGGGTTAACAATGAACGAGCGACTCCTGAAGATGTCGAGCGCATGGCTGAGTTAGTGGCCGAAGGTATCGAAGCAGGCGGCGTAGGCTTTACTACCTCTCGGACTGAATTACATAAAACCCGAAACGGTTTATCGATGCCAGGCACTTACTCAGAAGAAGATGAGTTATTTGGTATTGGTAAGAAGATGGGTGAGATCGGTAAAGGATTTTACGGCATGGTGTCTGATTTTGAAGACGATGCTTGGTTAGAAGAAATGGAATGGGTCAAGCGCCTGTCGATTGAAAATAATTGCCGGTTTAATTTTGTATTATTTTATCAAACCAATGAGCAGTGGGAGCGAGTGCAAAAGCAGTTAGCCTTTGTTCGGCAAGCCAATGAAGATGGCGCTCAATTAGTTGCCCACGTCGGCGCGAGACCGGTCAATGTCTTAATGAGCTATCACGGCACGGTTAATCCATTTTTCATGCATCAAAACTTTGGTCCGTTAACGGCGCTCAGTCCAGAGGAAAGAATTGAGAAATTAAAAGATCCCGCTGTTCGCGCGGCGATTTTAGCCGAGCCGACGCCGGCGATGGGTATAGAAGCCGCTGATCGCATGGCGACTGATTTTCACCTGATGTTTGAACTCGGTGAAGAGCCTGATTATGAGCAAAGCCCCGATCAAAGCATTGCCGCTAAGGCTGAGCGTGCGGGTGTTACGCCACAAGAGTATGCCTATGATGCCTTGTTAAAGCGTGACGGCGAAGCAATGATATATTTTCCGTTTATGGGTTACGACCAAGGTAATCTTGATCGACAGTTCGAAATGCTGAAAGATGAAAACACCGTGATTAGTTTGGCTGACACGGGTGCACATTGCGGTGTTTTATCCGATGCCTCAATGCCAACGTTTTTACTCAGTCATTATGCCCGCGATCGAAGTCGCGGCAAGTTGACCATTGAAGAAGCGGTGAAGATGCATACCCAAGAAACGGCTAGGGCGGTTAAGCTAGAAGACCGAGGCACCCTAGAAGTCGGTATGCGTGCTGATATTAATATTATTGACTTTGATAACCTTCGCGTTTTGGCGCCGCAAGTGATTTATGACCTACCTGCGGGTGGCAAGCGAGTTTTTCAAAAAGCGATAGGTTATAAGTATACGATTGTGGGTGGCGAAGTGATTATGCAAGATGGCGTTGAAACGGATGCTCGTCCAGGGGCCTTAGTCCGTGGTGCGCAGCCTGCGCCTAGCAGTATCGTTGCAGCTTGATCTATTCATTTTTGCAGTGAGTTAACATAAAAGCCGGCTGATATTTTAGCCGGCTTTTTATTTATTTTTTTAAATCTTTGGGTGTTAAATAACATGAACAGTCCGTTTGAAGCCTTGGTGACAGCGCGGCAGCAATTACTCCAAGCAGGTTCACCATTCGAGTTAATAGAACAGCAGCAAGACGGCCGCAACTATCAAGTCTATAAATCAGCGCCGCACAATGTTCGCGATGCCTTGGCCGTTGGTCGGCAGCATGGCGATAACTTATTTTTACAGTATCAAGACGAAGATTGGAGCTTTACTCGTTTCTTCCAGCAGGTCGATGCCATTGCTTTTCAATTGATTCAGCGTTATCAAATCACCAAAGGTGATAGGGTCGCTATTGCTATGCGTAACTTCCCCGAGTGGATGACTGCTTACGCGGCTGTCATATCCTTAGGAGCTGTTGTCGTGCCGGTGAATAGCTGGGGCAAAAAAGACGATTTGGTTTACGTACTGAATGATTGCGGTGCCAAAGTGGTGTTTGCTGACCAGCAGCGTTTTGATTCGATTGCAGATGAACTTCAGGCCCTGCAATTAAAGGCGGTGGTGGTGCGTAACAGTGGCGCAATCATCAATGACTGTGCCGAGTCATTAGACGATTTCTTGGCTGATATTGACAGTGATCAACTGCCAGCATTGGCTGACTTCAGTTTTCAAATTGACACTTCAGATTGGGCGATGATTTTATATACCTCGGGTACTACCGGTCGACCCAAAGGCGCACTGAGCTCGCATCTAAGTATTTGTCAGGCATTAATTAACTTTGAATTTCACGGTGCGCAGTCGGCCATGACTAACGGTGAAACCATTGAAAAAATGATGACCAGTGGTTTTCCATCAAAAGCCTTATTGGCGGTACCGTTATTTCATGTGTCAGGCTTGTATGCACATTTTCTATTATCGTTACGCGGCGGTCGTTCGATAAATATTATGTACAAGTGGGATCCCACTAAGGCCTTGCAATTGATAGCTGAACAAAGAATCACGACCTTAAGTGGTGCGCCATCGATGGTGTTGGATTTACTTGAACACCCTGATTTTGATAGCACTGATACCAGCAGTTTAATGGTGGCCAGCGGTGGCGGTGCGGCAAGTCCGCCTAAGATGGCGCAGTTAATAAAAGATAAAATCAGCCATCCTTATCCTGGCAGTGGTTACGGTTTAACAGAAACCAATGCCAGCTGTTGCAGTGGCACGGGCGCCAGCTTTTGGTACAAGCCGTCTAGCTCGGGCACCTTGTCGCCGATTATAGAATTTAAGACTATTGATGAGAATGGCCAAGATCTGACAAAAGGTGAGCGCGGTGAGATTTGTATTCGTGGTATTTTAATTGCTAACGGTTATTGGAATAACCCTGCAGCGTCCGCTGAAAGCTTTATTGACGGTTGGTTTTCAACCGGTGATATTGGTTATCTTGATGACGAAAATTTTGTTTACGTGGTCGATCGTGCCAAAGATATTATTATTCGTGGCGGTGAGAATATTTCCGCCAACGAAGTTGAAGCCTGTTACTTAGAGCATCCCGCCGTCAGAGAAGCAGCGGCGTTTTCTGTTGCTCATGACAAGCTCGGTGAAGAGGTGGGCTTAGCGGTGTATTTTAAAGATGGCCAGCAAGCCAGCCCTGATGAGCTGTCTGAGTTTGTCAGCGGGAAGTTGGCACATTTTAAAGTGGCGGCTCACTATTGGTTGCGCGACCAGCCTCTGCCGCGCAATGCCGCTAATAAAGTGTTAAAAAAGCAGCTGCGTGACGAGTATCAACAGCAGTGTACTGCCTCATAACGGTCAACGGAGCCACTGATTAAATGAGCAGGCTGAACATCAAACCCTTATCTGGCTGCATTGGCGCAGAGATTCATGGTATTGATCTCACCAAGCCGATCACCCATGAATTGTATATACAGCTGCGTGAGTGCTTGGTTGAATACGAGGTTATAT
>MDSV01168121.1_pt1 | contig 10876 bp, 11 predicted proteins | sample 810851 | NCBI WGS metagenome assembly MDSV01 (sample SAMN05326640, study PRJNA326480) | marine metagenome | isolation source: seawater | place: Atlantic Ocean: North East | collected 2012 | reverse complement strand
CGATATATCAATAAATAGTTTTTATGGATCGCACGTAATTAGTTGTGCAGGAAATGGTGGAATGTTTTTAACAAATAATAAAAAATATTATGAAAAAGCAAAAGTTCTAAGGAGTTGGGGACGGTTGTCTACTTTAATAAAAGATTCTGAAAATATTAATAAAAGACTCAATATAAAACTTAAAGGTATTGAGTATGATAAAAAATTTGTTTTTTCAGATTTAGGATATAATTTTGAACCGTCCGAGATAGGTGCTGCTTTTGGTTTAATACAACTTAAAAAATTCAAAAAATTTAGCAATAAAAGAAATCAAAATTTTTTTTTACATAAAAAGTTTTTTTCAAAATTTAATGAAATATTTATCGTTCCAAAAATTTTAGATAAAGTTTATACAAATTTTTTGGCATATCCTATAATACTTCGAGAAGATTCTGGTATTAAAAGAAAAAAGCTTCAAATTTTTCTAGAAAAAAATCAAATACAAACAAGACCAATATTTAGTGGTAATATTTTGAGACATCCTGCTTTTATAAAACTTGTTTCAAAAAGAAATAAATTAAATGATTTTAAAAATTCCGATTATATAATGAAAAATGGACTTTTAATTGGTTGTCATCAAGGACTTCAGATTAAAGACATGAAGTATATTCACACTGTCATTTTAAAATTTTTAAATAAATAAGTGAAAAAAGAAAAAAATATAATTAAAAAAATTAGAAGCAATATTCTTAAAAAAACATTTGATGCCCAGACATCACATATAGGAAGCTGTCTTTCTATAGTTGAAATATTATATGTAATTTATTTTTTAAAATTAAAGAAAAAAGATACTTTTATCTTAAGTAAGGGCCATGCTGCTTTGGCTTTATATAGTACGCTATGTGAAAAAAAAATTTTAAGTAGAAAAATTCTAGATACTTATGGAAAAAATAATTCTAATTTAATGTCACATGTAAGCCACAAAGTAAAAGGTGTGGAATTTTCTACAGGATCTCTGGGACATGGACTACCTTATGCAGTTGGTAAAGCTTTGGGTGAAAAAATTAAAAGCACTAAAAATAAAGTTTATGTATTGATCAGTGACGGAGAATTAAATGAGGGTACAACTTGGGAATCATTATTGTTTGCTTCGTTTCATAAATTAGATAATTTATATATAATAATTGATTATAATAAAATCCAAAGTTTAGATTTTGTGAAAAATGTTTTAAAAATTGAACCATTAACAAAAAAAATTAGTTCATTTAATTGTAATGTAAAATCAATTAATGGTCATAATACAAATAAAATCCTTCAATCATTGAAAACAAAAAGTAATAACAAGCCAAATATTATTATTGCAAATACAATTAAGGGCAAAGGTGTAGATTTTATGGAAAATACTATAACTTGGCACTATAAATCGCCAAATAAATTACAGTTAGATAAAGCTCTAAAGCAATTGAGATGAAAAACATATTTATCGAAGAATTAATTAAAGCGAGAAAAAAAAATAAAAATATTTTACTTGTTGTTAACGACTTAGGATACGGAATGGTTGAACCTTTTGTAAGACAATTCCCAAAAAGTATTTATAATGCAGGTGTATCAGAGCAAAGCATGATGGGTTATGCGGCTGGACTCGCTGCATGTGGAAATCATGTTTTTGTTTATTCAATTGGAAATTTTAATACTTTTAGATGTGCCGAACAAATTAGGAATGATATTGATTATCATAAACTTTCAGTGACAATTGTCTCTGCTGGAGCTGGAGTCGGATATGGAAGTTTGGGATACACGCATCATGCAATACAAGATTATTCTTTAATAAGAAGTTTTCCAAATATGACTATAGCATCACCTGGTGATCTAATGGAATTAAGGTCCTGCATGGATTTTTTAGTTAATAATCCTCAACCTTCATATTTAAGACTAGAAAAAAGTTCACAATTTAAAATTCATTCTAGAAAGCCAAAATTATATCCTGGTAAATGGTTAAAAGTATTTGAAAATCGAAAGACTGATAAAAAAAAAGAAATTTATCTTTCCACAGGTTCTGTTTTAGAATTTATTCAAAATTCTATTAAAAAAGGAACTTTCAAAGAGAAATCTTTATATACAGTTCCTATATGGGGAATGAAGTCTAAAAAACATCAATCTAAAAAAATTAAAAAATTCAAAAAAATTCATGTAATCGAGGATCATTTAAATGATGGAGGTTTTCAATCTTGGTTAAGTGAGTCTAATGTTGATTCAAAAATAGTTTCTAAATCACTAAGTTCAAAAGTGATAGAGAAAGTAGGATCAAAATCATATTTAATGAAATTTTTAAAGTAATTTAATTTTTATTAAATGAATAAAAAAAGTATTTTAATTATTGGCAGTAGTGGTTTTTTTGGAAAATCAATACTTGATTTTATTTTAGAAAATAAAAAAATTAAAAAAAAAATTAGTAAAATATTTCTAATTTCAAGAAAAAATAAAAACAAAATACCTTCATCTTTATCTAAAAATTATAAAATAATTAAAATTCAATCTGATATATCAAAAGCCAAATATTTACCATATGCCGATTATGTAATTTATTGTGTCATAACAAAAAATTTCAATGACGATTTGAAAGCTGCGAAGAATTATATAAAATTAGCAAAAAAATTTCATAGAGGAAGTGCTGTTCTGTATACTAGTTCTGGTGCTATTTATGGCAATCAATCTTACTCTGATGGAAAATTTACTGAAAAACACTCTCCAAAGCCAAGAAATCACAAATCTAAAATTAGAAAAGAGTATGCAACGATTAAATATAAAAATGAGAAATTGTTTAAGAATTTAATTAAATACAATATTTTAGTAACTATTGCTAGATGTTTCGCCTTTGTAGGAAAAAATTTGCCTTTGGACAAAAATTTCGTAGTTGGAAATTTAATTAAAAATATTATAGAAAAAAAAAAACTTATTGTTAAATCAGATAAAAAAGTATTTAGATCCTATATGTTCTCTGACGATTTATCTTCTTGTTTATTAAAATTGATTTTTGATAATAAAAATAAATTAAATATTTATAATATTGGATCTGAAGATAAAATTGATATTAGAGATCTAGCTATTAAGCTTGGTAAAAAATTTAAATTAGAGGTAAATTTAAATCAAATAAAAGATAAAAAAAAATACGATCTGTACATACCAAAAATATCAAAATTTAGAAAAAAATTTAATTTTTATAAAAAGTTAAATAGCTATAATGCAGTAATTAAAACTATCAAACAGATAACGAAAAATGAATTTAAATCATCATAATGTAGGTATTGTAATTTTAAGTTGGAACGACCCAGCAAATACATTTGAGCTAGTTGCTAGTATCGTAAAAAGTGACTATAACAATTATGACATAATAATAATTGATAATAATTCATCAGTAGATAATTTTAATATTTTATTAGATCAATTAAATAAGAATAATTATCAGTATAAATTAGTTTTAGAAAATGAAATTTCTATAAAAAAAGAGAATTTATATAAAAATATTTATGTAATAAGAAGCACAGAGATAGCTGATATCAAATACGCAGAAAATTTAGGAGTTTCAAGAGGTTATAATAAAGGAATAAATTTTGCGCTAAGAAATAATTATGATTTTGTATTTAAGCTAGATTGTGATTTTATTTTATCAGAAAATTTAATTTCAGGAATGATTGAAACTTTTAAACAGAATAGTAATGCAGTGGCAGTTTCACCTAAAGTTTATTATCATATTAAAAAAAAAACAAATATAATATGGTGGAAAGGTGTTAATTTCTCAAAAAACTATTTTAGATTTCAAAGAACAGGTTTGGGAGCCGGTAGAAAAGATGAAGACAAAGGTCAGTTCAAAGGTATCTTTAATTCCAAGGGTATCTGCGGCTGTTGTGTTATGCTTAAATCAGACGCAATTAGAAAAACTGGATTATTAGATATTGATTTTTTTTTTGGACCTGAAGATATAGAGCATGCATTTAGACTTAAAAAATATGGTGAATTATTAGTAAATTTAAATTATCACGCTTATCATAAGGTTTCTCAAAGTATATTTATATCCGGAGTAAAAAAAAGAATTTATTACGAAACAATTGGATGGCTTACATTAATTAGAAAAGTTTGTAATTACAGAGATCGAATATTAGGATATTCTTACTTCATAATCAGAGGTATTTCTCATGCATTAAGATATATTTATAAAAACGATAAAGATGCTCATTCAGGTTTCGTTCTTGGTTTGATAGATTACTTCTTTAGAGTTAAAAAGTAATGTTAGTATCAGTAATTATACCATATTATAAAGATGAACAAAATATACATAGCTCAATTAACTCAGTTTTAAGACAAAGTTACAAAAAAATAGAAATTATTATAATCGATGATGAAAATTCCAAAAAATCGTTCAAAATTCTCTCTAAATTTAAAAGTAAAAATATTAAAATTTTTAATACAAAAAAAAATTTAGGTGTTGCAAGAGCAAGAAACTTAGGGATTAAAAAATCTAAAGGAAAATTAATAGCCTTCTTAGACAGTGACGATGTTTGGAAAAAAGAAAAAGTTTCGCTGCAAGTAAAAGTTATCAAAAATAAAAATGTTGATTTTTGCTACACAAGTTATCAAGCAAATAAAAATGGTCAAATTATATATAAAGTAAAAGTTCCAAATAACATAAACTACAACACTTTAATTAAATCAAATCCCATATGTTGTTCTTCCTCAATTCTAAAAAAAAAAATTTTACTTAAAAATAAATTTCGAAATTTAGATACAAAAGAAGACTATGAACTTTGGCTAAGATTAGCAAAAAAAAAATATATATTTTATGGAATAAACAAAATACTTACATCTTATAGGATCAGAGATAAATCTTTGTCAAATAAACATTTAAATAAAGTTCAAAATGCTTTCTTAATTTATTTTAAATATAATGATTTTAGCTTAATTAAATCGATATTATCTGTCTTCATCTTATATATTAGTGCTTTTCAAAAGAAATATTTTAAGTAACATTAATGACTCAATTTCTTTACAATAAAAATCTATATTATATAAATTTACTTTTATAATCATGAAATCTGACTTAAATAATTTAAAATTTTTTTTTAATTCATACACCAAAGATTTAAATAAAAAATTAAGAGAAATACCTTTACAAAAAATTTTTAAAGCAGTTAAAATAATTGAAAAAACAATAAAAAAAAAAAATTATATTTATGTTTGTGGCAATGGAGGATCTGCAGCAATAGCTGATCATTATATTTGTGATTTTTTTAAACAACTTTCAAAATATACAAATTTAAAAGCTTTGATAAGGAGTTTAAATGCAGATCAATATTTGATTTCAGCGATTTCCAACGATATTGACTATAGTGATATTTTTTTAATTCAGGCTGAAAGATATTTTAAGAAAGGTGATATTTTAATTTTAATAAGTTCTTCAGGTAATTCGTCAAATATCAAAAAAGTACTAAAATATTGTAAAAAAAATAAAATCATTACGATCGGTTTTTCAAATTTTTCAGGTGGTTATTTAAGTAAAAATTCAGACATTTCTATTCACAGTAAAATAGATAATTATGGTATCGGAGAAGATATTAATCATATTTTGATGCATATGATGATGCAGTTTGTGGCAAAATCTAATTTGAAAAAAAAATATAATAAACTTATACTGTAATTTCTAAATAATTTTTAAAAAAATTGATATTTAAACATGATTCTTATTACTGGCTGTGCCGGTTTCATTGGTTTTCATTTAGCTGATCGATATTTAAAATTGGGAAAAAAAATATTGGGGATCGATAATTTAAATAACTATTATTCAGTTAAATTAAAAAAAAAAGACTTCAATTACTAAAAAAAAATAAAAATTTTAAATTCATAAAATTTGACTTAAAGAAAGGTGAAAAATTATACAAAATTTTAAAAAACTATAAAATCAAACAAATCATTCATTTAGCTGCTCAACCTGGAGTAAGAATCTCTTTGAAAAACCCAATTAATACTCTTAATGAAAATTTAATTTCATTTATAAATATTCTTGAAATTGTAAGAAAAAAAAAAATCAAAAGATTTATTTATGCATCCTCAAGTTCTGTTTATGGAGAAACAAAAATTTATCCATTTAATGAAAATGATACTAAAAACGTACCAATATCAGTTTATGGCGCAAGTAAACTTTCAAATGAAATAATTGCACAATCGTACTCTAGAAATTTTAAAATCAAATGTTTTGGCTTAAGATTTTTTACTGTCTATGGGCCTTACGGAAGACCTGATATGGCATATTTTAGTTTCATAGAAAAATTAAAGAACAACAAAAAAATTAAAGTTTTCAATCAAGGAATAATGAAGAGAGATTTTACTTTTATTGACGATGTTGTACAAGGTATTGTTGATGTCTCAAAATTCAAAACAAATGCAAATCATTTAATATTAAATATAGGTAAAGGAAAACCTGATAATTTGATGGATTTAATAAAAATTATTCAAAAAAATTTTAAAAAAAAATTTAAAATTGACTTTACAAAAAATATTCCACCCGGGGATATTAAAAAAACGTTTTCAAATACAAGTAAAGCCAAAAAGCTTATTGGTTGGAAACCTAAAACAAGTTTAGCTGTGGGTCTAAAAAAATTTGTTAATTGGTATACTGCTGAATATGGAAGTAAATAATTTAAAAATATCTAATAAAATAATAGAAATATTATTAATTATTTTTCCTGTAGTTTTATTATTTAGCAATATTATCTCTGAATTAATAATATTAATATTAATCGTATTTTACTTGAGCATTTCTAAAGTAAATAAAGTACTTGAAAGTCTTAAAGACCCAATAATTTTACTACTATTACTTTTTTGGCTATATATAATTTTAAATTACATTATAAATTTTCAAAATAATCCTGATTTAGAGAGAACAATTTTTTTTATCAGGTTTCCACTGTTAATTTTATCGATTTCATTTTTTATTAATACTTTAAAATTAAATTTAAAAAAAATATTTTTATTTTGGTTAATCTTTTTATTAATTGTCTGTGCAGATTTATTTATACAAAAATTTACTTTGACAAATATTATTGGTTATAAAGCAATTCCTCAAGGTGATATATATAGACTTGGAGGATTTATGGATCAAGAACTAAAAATTTCTAATTTTATTTTCCATTTTGGTTCAATAACGTTAGCTTTTTTTATATCAAGCAATTTATTTAATAATACCAAACATACTTTGGCTAATTTGTTATTTTTGCTATTATTGATTGTTACTATCTTTATTACTGCTGAAAGATCAAATTTTGTAACAATAATTTCTTTTGCATGTCTTTTAATTATTTTTTTTAGCTTCAAAAACATTAAACTATCTCTGAGTTTTCTAGGTATTCTCCTTATTTTGTTTGTAATTACTTTTGAGAAAAATAAAGACAATCTTTCTCTGAGAATGACAAGTCAGATAATTCAAAATTTTAAACTTTTAAAACATGAACCTGGAAAAAGTTATTTTAATAAGAATTCACATTATTTTACGCATGCATCTGTTGCTTACCAAATTTTTGAGCAAAATAAATTATTTGGTGTTGGTATTAAAAATTTCAGAAATTTCTGTGATAACGATAATTTTAACAAAGATATTCACCCATCATGGCAAAAGTCAAAGTGTTCAACCCATCCACATAACTTCTATTTTGAAATCTTATCTGAATTAGGAATGTTAGGTTTGCTATTATTAATTATTTTTTTTCTTTTTTCCTTTATCAATGTTTTTAAAGTTTATTTAAAAACTAAAAATAATTTTATATTAATAAATTTATTTATAATTTTGGTGTATTTCATTCCCTTTTTACCAAGGGGAAGTTTTTTCACTAATTGGAATGCAATAATTTTTTGGACTATTTTTGGTTTCATGTATGCAACCTATAAGAAACCACAAAAAAAATGATAAAATGTTTTTTTTTAGATAGAGATGGTGTTTTGATTAAAAACTATGGTTATTTTTGTGATAAAAATAAAATTAAATGGTTAAATGGGGCGTTTAAAACAATTAAAATACTTAATGAAAAAAAAATAAAAATTTTTGTCGTAACAAATCAATCTGGTGTAGCAAGAGGTTATTTCAATGAAAAAGATTTAAACGATTTTCACTCCACAATGGTCTTAGAGCTATCAAAACAAAAATTAAAAATTGATCGTTTTTATTACTGCCCATACCATCCAAAAGGTATTATAAAAAAATATAAAAAAAATAGTAATTTGCGAAAACCTAATAACGGCATGCTTTTGAAAGCAATGAAGCAATATAAATTAAAATCATCTGAATGTTTTATGATTGGTGATAAAAAAAGCGATTATTTGTGTGCTAAAAAAACTAAAGTTAAATTTGAATACAAAAGAAAATATTCACTTTATAAACAAGTAAAAAATATATTAAGAAAAAATTATGTTATTTAGTGTTGGAGTTTTTTTAGCCTGCTTAATATTTTTGTACTTCATAAATTATTTACAATTAAAATATGAATTTTGTTTAGATAAAATTTTAGATTACGAAACACATAAATATCTCCTTAATTTAAATCATAAAGTACCTTTGTCTGGCAGTTTTTATTTTATTTTTATTTTTTTTTTATTATTTTTTTTTGAGGATAAAATTCTTTTTTTTATTTGTTTGTTGTTTTTTTTAATTGGTCTTTTATCAGATCTAAAAATTATAACTTCTCCAAAGTTAAGATTATTATTTCAATTTTTATTGTTATTTATTTTTTTACAAATTAATAGTCATATTCAAATTGACACAAGAATAGATATTCTTAACGAATTAATAAACAATAAATATTTAAGACTTTTTTTTATATCTTTCTTCATCCTTGTATTTATAAATGGATCTAATTTTATTGACGGAGTAAATTGTTTATCTTCATTAAATTTTTTAATAATTTTATTTTTTTTATATCTATTATCTGAAGACATTGAAGCCTTTCAAATAAATGAGCTTGTTCATTTACTAATTATTTCAATAATTGTATTTATTTTATTTAACTTTTTTGGAAAAAGTTTTTTAGGTGACGGGGGGGTTTATGGTTTGAGTTTTCTTTTAGCAATCATAATTATTGAATTGTCTATGTTAAATGAAAAAATTTCGCCTTATTTTATTGCTAATTTATTATTATACCCTGCTTTTGAAAATTTATTTAGTATAGTAAGGAGAGTTTCTATTAATAAAAAAAATTATTTAGCTGATAATAGTCATCTTCATCAACTTTTGTTTATGTACCTAAATAGTAAAAAAATTATAAAGCAAAAATTTTTACTTAGTTCATTCACAGGTATTATAATTAATTTTTATTTATTAATTATTTATTTTATAGGATATTTAAATTATTCAGATACTGAACATCAAATATATTTGGTCTTTTTAAATATTTTTTCTTATTTAACTATTTATTCTTTTTTAAAAAAAAAATTGAATGATTGAAATTTTATTTTTTTTAATATTTTTTATTTTATCATTATTGTCTACTATAGGTTATGGCTTATTTTTTCATAAAGTATGTTTTTATAATTTAAAAGTTAAAATTGAAAATGAGACAATATACTTTGGTTTTTTTGGATTATTTTTAATTACTCTAATATCACTTATTACAAGTTTGTTTTTTTCGCATAACTTTATACACAATTTATTTTTACATTTTTTTGGATTGTTATTTTTAGTTATTTTAAAATTTGATGAAAAGAATGAATATTTAAAGTATATTATATTTATATCAATTTTTGTATTTCTTGCACTTTTGATATCAAAAGGTCATGATGATCTTTCTTATTATCATTTACCATTCACTAAATATCTTACAGAGAATAAGATTATATTTGGACTTGGTCATTTAAATCACGGATATAATCTTTTATCATCTTTATTTTTTTTAAACTCAACCTATTATTTTCCTATTACAGAATATTATTCTTACCATTATACCAGTATATTTTTCCTTATTTTTTTTAATTATTTTTTTATAAAAGAAATTTTTTTTAATAAAAACCACGAAATAACAAAATATATTTATATTTTTGCATTTTCGTTTTTTAATTTGTCTTTTAACAGAATTGCAGAATATGGAACTGATAAAACTGGTCAATTATTAATTGTAGTATTAATAGTAAAATTATTTCAAATCGTATGTTTTAATAAAAATAAAATTAATGAACTTTTATTTTTAATTCCTCTGCTTGCTTACTGCATAACTTTAAAGACTTATTTTTTACCTTACATACTATTATCACTGACAATTTTTTTTATTAATCGAAATTATTTTGCTAATTTAAAGTTTTTAATATTTTCTTCTTCATTTATATTTTTTTTATCTATTTTAATAATTTATTTTTTTCATCATTTTATCTCAACAGGGTGTTTTATTTCACCTCTATCTTTTACCTGTCTAGGAGAAAGTACATCCTGGGGGAGAGAAATAAATCATATAAAAGGATTATCTATATGGTTAGAGCAATGGGCTAAAGCTGCAGCTGGCCCAAACTTTCGAGTTGAAAACATGATGGAATATATTAAAAATTTTAATTGGATTAGTAATTGGATAGATAAATATTTTCTTGAAAAATTTATCGATCAACTACTAATATTATTAGTAAGCTATATAGTTATTTTCATTTTTATTAAAGATTTTAATTTTAGAAAAACTAAATTTATCATTAATAAAGAAGCTTTATTTTTTTATTTAATTCTGTGCATTATTTTTTTTATATGGCTTACAAATCACCCAGCTCTTAGGTATGGGGGTTATTCAATAGTTTTTTTGATCGTATCTTTTCCAGTAGCTTTAATTTTTTATTTTTTTTCGAATAAAAAAATTTATGAAAAAAAAATAAAGTATTTTGT
>MDSV01128739.1_pt1 | contig 10876 bp, 14 predicted proteins | sample 810851 | NCBI WGS metagenome assembly MDSV01 (sample SAMN05326640, study PRJNA326480) | marine metagenome | isolation source: seawater | place: Atlantic Ocean: North East | collected 2012 | reverse complement strand
TGATAATGTTGAAAAATTAGCTTTAGAGCATAAACCAAAACTTATTATTGCTGGAGGAAGTGCTTATTCTAGGGTGATTAATTTTAAAAGATTTAGAGAAATTGCAGACAAAGTAGGAGCATTTCTTATGGTTGATATGGCGCATTTCTCAGGATTAGTAGCTGGCAAAGGTTATCCAAACCCTTGTGATTATGCACATGTTGTAACGTCAACAACACATAAAGTTTTTAGAAGTGCGAGAGGAGGAATAATTTTATCTAATGATTTGGATTTAGGTAAAAAATTTGATACGGCTGTATTTCCTGGATACCAAGGTGGACCATTAATGCATGTCATTGCAGCTAAAGCAGCTGGTTTTTTTGAGGCATTAAAGCCTGAATTTCAGACATATATTAAAAATGTTTTAGCAAACGCAAAAATTTTAGCTGAAACTTTAAAAAACAATGGTTTCAAAATTTATTCTGGAGGAACAGATACTCATCTAATGTTAGTAGATTTAAGACCATTTAACGTTAAAGGAAATTTAGCATCTGAGAGTTTAAGTAGGGCTAATATAACTTGTAATAAAAACGGAATACCATTTGATACAGAAAAACCAATGATAACTTCAGGTATAAGACTAGGCTCTCAAGCAGCCACCACAAGAGGATTTGGTTTAAAGGAATTTGAAAAAGTTGGAGAATTGATAACTAAAGTTATTAAAGGTCTATCAGAAAATCCAAAAGATAATAGCATAGTAGAAGAAGAAGTTAGAAATGAAGTGGTTAATTTGTGCTCAAATTTTCCAATTTATAAAAACTTAAATAAATGATCTGTCCTTGTGAAAAGAAAGGTGAGACTTCAGTGGTAGACTCACGTCCCACTGAAGATGGTACTGCAATACGTAGAAGAAGATTATGCACTTGTGGTGAAAGATTTACTACTTTTGAAAGAATTCAGTATAGAGAATTAATGGTTGTTAAAAAAAATGGAAGGAAATCAGCATTTGATAGAGATAAGTTGTCAAAATCAATTTACATTGCTCTAAAAAAAAGACCTTTAGATACAGAAACTATCGAAAAATTTATAAGTAAAGTCTCTCGAGCCCTAGAGGAACTTGGTCAAAATGAAATATCAACAAGTACTATTGGAACAATGGTTATGGAAGGATTAAAAGAACTTGATCCAGTTGCTTATGTAAGATTCGCTTCAGTTTATAGAAACTTTAGAGAAGAAAAGGATTTTGTACAATTTGTGGACAAAATAGATGTCTTCAAAAAACGATAAATTTTCATCGAAAGATAAGAATTTTATGAAACTTGCTTTAAATTTAGCAAGTGTCAGAATTGGTTTAACTGGTGAAAATCCATCAGTGGGGTGTGTAATTGTGAAAGACGATAGAATTATTTCTATCGGTCAAACAGGATATGATGGAAGACCACATGCTGAATACAATGCTATTAGTAATACTTTTGAAAATCTAAATGGTTCAAAAATGTACGTAACGCTTGAACCATGTAATCATTTTGGAAAAACACCTCCATGTACTAACAGTATAATTAAAAGTGGTATTAGTGAAATAATTTATTCAATGGAAGATATAGATAAAAAAGTAAAAGGTAAAAGTTTCAAAATTTTAACAAAAAAAAACATTAAAGTTAAGAGAGGTCTTTTGAAAGAGAATGCAAAAGATCTTTATGATTCTTATATTAAAAATAGAACTATTAAACTACCTTATGTTACTGCTAAAATTGCTGTTTCAAAAAATAAATTAATTTATAGTAAATTTTCAAAAAAAATAACTGATAAAAGTTCAGATAAGATTACACATTATTTACGTTATAAAAATGACTCTATCATGATCTCAAGTAAGACACTCAATACAGATAATCCAAAATTGAATTGTAGATTAAGAGGATATGAAAAATTTTCACCAAAAAGAATAATTCTAGATAAACATTTAAAGATAAACTTGAAAAGTTATATTTTTAATTCCATAAAAAAAGATAATACAATTTTTTTTTACAATTCATCAGATATAAAAAAAATTAAGATTTTAAAAAGAAAGGGGGCTATATTGATTAAAACTAAATTAACAGAAAAAGGGCTGTTGAATTTAAAGATAATCTTAAAAAAGCTGTTTATTTTAGGAACTAGAAATTTGCTCGTAGAAGGTGGCGACAAGATAACAAAAAATCTATTAAAAAACAGATTGATTGATAGATTCTATCTCTTTCAAAGCCCTAAAATTTTAAAGAAAAGTAAAATAAGTCAAGATTTTACTTCATATGAGACTCTTACTAAAAATTATAAAAAAATATTTAAGATAAGCTCAAAACTAGCCAAAGATAATATTACAATCTATAAAAGATAAAATGTTTAACGGAATTATATTTAACAACGGTTTGATCAAAAAAATATCCAAAAGACCAAAGGGTATTAATATTTTTGTAAAGTCGGATCTAAGATTAAATTCTAAAGATATTGGAGTTTCTATAGCATGTGATGGAGTATGTCTGACTTTGATGCAGATTAAACATAAGATTATGGAATTTTATCTTTCTAACGAAACTGTTGAAAGATCAAAATTTAAATATTTAAAGATAAATGATCAAATTAATTTAGAACTTCCACTTCAATATGGCCAGAGAATTTCGGGACACATATGTCAGGGTCATATTGATACAACAGGTAGAACTTTGAGTGTAATAAAAGTTGATAAATCGTATGTTTTCGATTTTGAAATTGATTTAAAGGAGAGAAAAAATATTATTGAAAAAGCCTCAATATGCGTAAATGGTATTTCACTTACCATATCCAAAAAGACAAAAAAAGGTTTTCAAATTTGGGTAATTCCTCATACTTTTAAGTTAACCAATTTATCAAAAGTCAAAAAGGGTAGCCTTGTTAATATAGAGATAGATATTCTTTCTAAATACGTTAAAAATTTTTTTAATGCCAAAAAGTAATTATTCATCAATAGAAACAATAATAAAAATTGCTAAGAAAGGTGGAATGTTCATTTTAGTCGATGATGAGAAAAGAGAAAATGAAGGTGATTTGGTGATTTCAACGAGTGATTCAAATTCCAAAAATATTAATTTTATGGCTAAATATGGGAGGGGACTGATCTGTCTTGCTTTAGATAGTCTACAAGCTAAACGATTAAATTTATCACTTATGTCCCCTATAAATCAATCAAGAAACAAAACAGCTTTCACCATTTCTATTGAGGCAAGAAAAGGGATTACAACTGGTATATCAGCTAAAGATCGTGCAAGAACTATTAAGATAGCATCAAAAAAAAATGTTAATAAAAAAGAAATTGTATCACCAGGACATGTTTTTCCTATAATTGCAAAGGATGGTGGAGTCCTTGTTAGAGCCGGTCATACAGAAGCTTCAGTAGATATTTCTAAATTAGCAAAAAAAAATAATTCAGCTGTTATTTGTGAAATAATGAATGAAAATGGGACTATGGCCAAGGGTCAAGATTTATTTAATTTTGCAAAAAAACATGACTTAAAAATTGCAAAGATTGAAGATTTGATTTCATATCGTTTAAAAAAAGAAAAATTAATTAAACTTAAAAAAACTTCTGATATCAAATTTAAAAATCAAAATTATAAAATTAAAATTTATGAAAATCTACTTGATGGATCAGAACATTTTGCATTAGTAAAAGGAACCATCAGAAAAAGTGTAATACCCAGAGTAAGGGTAATTTCCTCAAATGTAGTTCATAACTATTTAATCAATCAACAATTACCCAATTCTTTTGATAAAACTCTAAATTACTTTAAAAAATTCAATAATTGTGTTTTAGTGTTTATTAAAGATACAAATCTTAAATCAGTTACACAAACACTAAAGGATTATAAAAATAAAAATTTTTATAAAAAAGGTAATGATAAGTTAATTAGAAATTATGGCATTGGAGCGCAAATAATTAAAGATTTAAAAATAAAAAAAATGATACTAATTACAAAATCACCAAAAAAGGTTATTGGTTTAGAAGGATATAATATAAAAATAACAAAACAAGAACTGATTTAATGAAAAAAAAATTTTTAATAGTAAATGCAAATTATTACCATGAGATATCTCAAGGTTTATTAAAAAGTGCAATAAACTTAATACCAAAAAGTTCAAAAGTGAAAATTATTAATGTTCCAGGAGTTTTTGAAATACCCGTAACAATATCAAAAAATATTCATAAATATGACGGGTTTATTGCTCTTGGGTGTGTAATTAAGGGACAAACACCTCATTTTAACTTTATTTCTCATGCATCAACAATTGCAATTATGAATTTATCTATTAACTCAAAAAAACCTATAGGCAATGGAATAATAACTTGTTTGAACTTTAAACAAGCCAAAGAGCGAAAAAAAAAGGGCGCTGATGCAGCTAACGCTGTTTTGTCAGTATTATCTCAAAAATGAAAACTCAATTTAGTCCAAAAAATAATCCTAGAGTGATTATTATTCAAAAGTTATATGGTAAGTTTTTTAATGATGATGAAGAATTAATATATCCAAAACATAGATTTAAAAAATTTATAAAAGATATCGTGTCTGGAACTATAGAAAGAGATGAAATTATTCTAGAAGAATTAGATAAAAATTTAGGAGATAGGTTTAGTCTAAATAAACTTGATAGATTATTTCAAGTAATTTTAAAATCAGCTACTTACGAATTTCTATATAAACCAAATTTACCAATTAAAATAATAATAAAAGAGTACCTCAATGCATCTAATTTTTTCTTAAATGATGGACAAACAAAATATTTAAATGCTTTGTTAGATAATATTGCAAAAAAATTAAGATCATCAAATGCATGAATTTAGTTTAATAGACAAATATTTTTTAAAATTATCAAAAAAGAATAAAAGTTCTCTAAATTTAAATGACGATGTGTTTTTTGATAAATCCAAAAAACTTGTAATTTCAGTAGATACATATTCAGAAGGTATACATTTTATCGATTTTAAAAAACCTGATTTAGTAATAAAAAAAATAGTTAGATCCTCTATTTCTGATCTGATTTGCAAAGGTGTTAAACCCAAATATTATTTTATTTCAGGTTCTGGTAACGAAAAATCATTTTCAAATTCAAATTTAAGAAAAATATCTTATTCATTAAATCAAGAACAAAAAAAATACAAAATTTTTTTAGCTGGCGGTGATACTGTATTCTCAAATAAATTAAGCTTTACAATTACCTCAATTGGGTTCTCACAAAAAATAATATTTAGAAATAAAGCTCAATTGAACGATAATATTTATGTTACAGGTAATTTAGGTGATAGTTATATTGGTCTTAAGATTTTAAAAAAAAAAATTAATACAAATAAAAAACTTAAAATGTACTTTATTAATAAATACTATTTCCCAAACCTTCATTTAAATTTAGTAGATAGTCTTTTATCCATTGCTAATACATCTATAGATATATCTGATGGATTAATTGCTGATCTAGAAAAATTAATCAATAAGCAAAAACTGACATACAAATTATTTTTTGATAAAATACCAATATCAAATAACTTAGAGAAATTAATGCGTTTAAATAAGCTTAAAAAAAAAAATTACATATCCAAAGGTGATGATTATCAAATACTCTTTACAGCTCAACCGTCTAAGTCAAGAATCATAAATAAAATTAGCAAATCTTTAGGGATTAAGATTTCAAAAATAGGAAAAATTTGTGCTAACAGTGAAAAATCTCAAATTATCGATCAAAAAGGGAATAAAATTGTCTTTAATGATAAAGGTTATTATCATAGATTTTAAAAGTTAATTATTGCCTTTTATATTTTTTTTTGTATTGTGCGGATTTTAATTACTAACAAGTAACAACTTAATTAAGGTAAATATGAACTCAACAGTTGAAACAATTCTTTTATATACTATAGCAGCAGGCCTATTATCAATCGTATATGGATATTTTACAGGAAAAAATATTTTAAATTCAAGTGCAGGTAATTACAAAATGAAAGAGATTGCCTCAGCAATTCAAATTGGTGCTAAAGCTTATTTGGCCAGACAGTATAAAACTATTGCAATTGTAGGTTTAGTTGTTTTGGTAATTGTAAGTATAGCTTTTAGTCCTCTTGTTGGTTTAGGTTACTTAATTGGTGCAGCCTTATCAGGTATAGCAGGTTATGTGGGCATGTTAGTTTCAGTTGAAGCCAATGTGAGAACTGCTGAAGCCTCAAGAAAGGGTTTGGCAAGTGGTCTTTCAGTTGCATTTAAATCTGGAGCAGTAACTGGAATGTTAGTTGCTGGTTTAGCCTTATTGTCTATAGCAGTCTATTATTACTTATTATTAAAATTTAATATTAATGAAAGAGAAATTGTAAATGCTCTAGTAGCATTAGGATTTGGTGCTTCTTTAATTTCGATTTTCGCGAGGTTGGGTGGAGGAATTTTTACAAAAGGTGCTGACGTTGGAGCTGATTTAGTTGGAAAAGTTGAGGCTGGGATACCTGAAGATGATCCGAGAAATCCAGCTGTTATTGCTGATAACGTAGGCGACAATGTTGGTGATTGTGCTGGAATGGCAGCAGATTTATTCGAAACGTATGCAGTTACTATAGTAGCTACAATGGTATTATCCTCAATCTTCTTTCCTGGAGATATGTCGATGATGATATTTCCATTAACTATCGGTGGGGCATGTATACTAACTTCTATTTTAGGGACTTTCTTTGTAAAACTTGGAAAAAGTAAAAATGTTATGAATGCCTTATATAAAGGTTTTGTGGTTTCAGCTGTCTCATCATTATTTATACTTTATCCTGTTACGGATTATGTCTTGGGATTAGAAAATAATTATAAGTTGGAAAATAAAGTCTTTTCAGGCTTGAGCTTATATTATTGTGGAATTATTGGTTTAGTGATAACGGGTTTATTAATTTGGGTTACTGAATATTATACTGGAACAAATTATAGACCTGTTAGAAGTGTAGCAAGTTCATCAACAACTGGGCATGGCACTAATGTTATCCAAGGTTTAGCAATTTCATTAGAAGCTACAGCTATTCCTGCCTTAATAATTGTTGCTGGGATTTTATTAACAAATCATATTGCTGGACTTTATGGAATAGCTATTGCTGTTACTACAATGTTGGCTTTAGCAGGAATGGTTGTTGCACTTGATGCTTACGGTCCAGTAACAGATAATGCTGGTGGTATAGCAGAAATGTCAAAATTACCAAACAATGTTAGAAAAACAACTGATGCACTTGATGCAGTTGGAAATACAACAAAAGCAGTAACAAAAGGTTATGCTATAGGATCTGCAGGATTAGGAGCCTTAGTTCTCTTTGCAGCTTACACAGAAGATATAAAACACTTTTCTAAAGAAGCAGGATCTGCTCTTGAAGGTATTGTGGTTACCTTTGATTTATCAAACCCTTATGTTGTAGTAGGTTTATTAATTGGTGGAATGCTTCCATATTTATTCGGTTCAATGGGAATGCAAGCTGTAGGTAGAGCAGGTGGTGCCGTGGTCGTTGAAGTTAGGCGACAATTTAAAAAATTCCCTGGTATAATGAAGAGAAAGCAAAAACCTGACTATGCTAAATTAGTAGATCTTTTAACAGTAGCAGCTATCAAGGAAATGATAATCCCTTCATTGTTGCCAGTCTTATCACCAATAATATTATATTTTGTTATTTTTGCTATTGGAGGACAAGTTGCTGCATTAGCATCTGTTGGAGCAATGTTGTTAGGTGTTATTATAACTGGATTATTTGTTGCAGTTTCTATGACCGCTGGAGGAGGTGCATGGGATAATGCAAAAAAATATATTGAAGATGGAAATCATGGAGGAAAAGGATCAGAAGCTCATAAAGCTGCTGTGACAGGGGATACAGTAGGTGATCCCTATAAAGATACTGCTGGACCAGCAGTTAATCCAATGATTAAGATTACAAATATTGTTGCTTTATTATTATTAGCAGTTATTGCAGGTTAATTATAATCAAATTAGTTTTTTATTCTCTTTTTACCAAGGGGATCATCAATTTTTTGTCTTATTGAATTTAAAAAGCTATATATAAAAGATTTTTTTGAATAATTCATACCAGTAATATCTTCATCAAATTCTATTTTATTCATGTCATTTTTATCATAAAATTTTTTACTCAAAAGAATCCCATTTTTATCAATTTCAAGAATTAAGACATCATTTTTGATTAAAGTTTTTTGACCTAATTTTAGAAGTTTAGAACCACTAGTTTTACGTTCTATATAGATATAAATATCATTATCAAATTGACTCATAGTTGATGGAGGCCCTATAAGCTGAATTATATCGTTTTTATTTGAATAATTAATTTTAAGTTTAGTCTGTTTTTTTTCTAAATTATTTACACCATGGTGTTGTACAATTTTATTAAGAGAACAACTTGCTAATATTATTAATGAGAGTAATAATAATTTTTTCATGAAAACTGAATATTTAAATTTTTATAATAATTTAATCAAATTAACTACTAATAAGTTCTTATATAAAGGTGTTATAAATAAACAAGATAGTTTTACAGATAGATTAACATTATTTTTGCTTCATTTTGCTTTTATTCTTAAACAATTTAAAAATAAAGAAAATGACAAAAAACTTCAAGAGATATATGATTTTTGTTTTAGACAGTTAGAACTAAGTATTAGAGAAATTGGTTATGGAGATCAATCGATTAATAAAAAAATGAAAGATTACATTAATGTTTTTCATGGTATAATATCTGAGCTTCATTATTGGAATGAATTAGAATTTATTAAAAAAAAAGAAAAGCTCTCAATTTTTTTACATAATTTTGATGATATTGAATATTTAGTCGATTATTTTAATGATTTTACTGATCTTCTATCAAAAAATAATTTGAATTCTTATATAAAAAGTGTAAGTAATCCTTAATTATGGCTGTACCAAAACGAAAACAGACACCTTCTAGAACTGGTATGAGAAGGGCACAAAATATGAAATTCTCCTCAAAGAATATAATTGAAGATAAAAAATCGGGAGAATACAGATTATCTCATCATATTGATTTAAAAACAGGTATGTATAAAGGTAGACAAGTTTTAGACCCAAAAGAATAAATATTTTTTACTGATGTCGTCATTGATTAAAATTGCAGTAGATGCAATGGGCGGTGATAATTCACCACTAAAAATTGTAGAAGGAATTATTCACCATCATAATGATAATAAAGATGTTTTTTATAAAATTTTTGGAAATGAACAAAAGATATCAGAATGTATAAAAAATAGAATTAAAAAAGATAATTATCAAATAATAAATACTTTGAATAAAGTTGAAAGTGAGGATAGTCCTTTAGAAGCTGCAAAGAGAGGCAAAGATACTAGTATGTGGTTAGCTATTCAAAGTGTTAAAGATAAAGATTGTGATATTGTTATATCTGCAGGTAATACAGGTGCTTTATTAGTTATTTCAAAACTTAATTTAAAAATGATAGAAAATATTGATAAACCAGCCTTATCAGCTTTATGGCCTAATAAAAAAGGAATGAGTGTTGTTTTAGATCTAGGTGCCAATATTGAATGTGGGTCGAAAAATTTATGTGATTTTTCAATTATGGGGGCATCATTGTATAAGTCTTTATATCCAAATGAAGTACCAAATGTTGCATTATTAAATATAGGATCAGAGGAGTTGAAGGGAAATGAAATAATTAAAGAAACCTATAAAATTTTAAATAAAAAAAAGTCTGAGGATTTTAATTTTGCAGGATATATTGAGGGCAATGAGTTAATGAATGGTAAAGTTAATGTTATAGTGTCTGATGGATTTACTGGCAATATTGCCCTTAAGACTGCAGAGGGCACAGCTAATTTTATTACTGAAGAATTAAAAAAGGCTTTAGGCGGATCATTAGTTGGTAAAATTTCTTCACTATTAAATATTTCAAACTTAAATAAATTTAAAAAAAGGTTAGATCCAAGATTGTACAATGGTGCAATATTTATTGGATTAGACTCTCCCGTGGTAAAAAGTCATGGTGGTACAGACTATTTTGGTTTTTCAAACTCGCTTGATGTTTGTTGTAGAATAATTAAAGGTAATTTAATAGAAAAAATTAAAAAAAATATTTAACTATGAGAGAAAATTTAACTAAAAAAGATCTAGTTAATTTAGTTTATATGCAATTAGGTTTTTCTAAACAAATATCAGATAATCTCATTGAGGATTTTTTTCAAACTATCATTAATAGTCTTTTAAAAGAAAAAACATTAAAATTATCAAAGTTTGGTACATTCTCTGTAAGACAAAAAAAATCAAGAATGGGAAGAAATCCAAAAACTAAAGAAGAAAAAATTATTTCACAAAGAAATGTGGTACTATTTAAACCTTCTAGAGAATTCAAGGATTTTATTAATCTAAAAAACAATGAATAAATCTACAAAAGCTTATAAAACTATAGGCGAAGTTGTAAAAATTTTAAGTTTAAAAAATAAATCTGGTCAACGCATTCCAACACATACAATAAGATATTGGGAAAAAGAATTTAAACAAATAAAACCCAAGATATTAGCTGGAAACAGAAGATATTATGATGAATTTAATATAAATTTACTAAAAAAAATTAAATTCTTATTAAAAGAACAGGGTATGACTATAAATGGGGTTAAAAAATTACTAGATACAGGACATCCTAATAATCTTGACGAAATTTCAAATCAAACTATAAAAGCTGATAATTTAAAAAATAAAATTTCAAATATTTCGAAAATTATAAAAGATTTAAAAAAGATATAATATTATGGCTAAGAAAACCCACATTAAAGTTAGACTAGTTCCGGAAAATAAACCTGATAGTTCTTTTTTTTATTATGTTAAAAAACCTGCTGGCGGTGAAAAAGCT
>MDSV01106787.1_pt1 | contig 10876 bp, 10 predicted proteins | sample 810851 | NCBI WGS metagenome assembly MDSV01 (sample SAMN05326640, study PRJNA326480) | marine metagenome | isolation source: seawater | place: Atlantic Ocean: North East | collected 2012 | reverse complement strand
TTTAAAACATACTTAGTGTTGACCCCAACTAAAACATTATCTGGGGAATTAACTGAAAATTCAATTGGTCTTAACATAGTAATAGGGTTTAAATAATTTACATCAAAACCTCTATTACCTGGGGCGTGGTTCATTCGCCAAATAATCGACTCAAATAATGATAAACTAAAATTTTTGGTAGCGTTAAAACTAAGATAATGTGATGAAAAATACTTTTTAGGATAACCGATCTGATCCCAATTAGGTATACCATGCGTTTTAAAATAATTAATATCCATAAACTCAGCATATAGATTAGTATATTGTAATTTCCAGAAATTAGTCTGAATCTTTAAGTATGGATAATTAAAAGTATTATCTGAAAGTAATAAAGAACGATAACCATCTCCAATAAAATGTTTTCCGTGCCCAAATTGAAAATAAAACCTATTATTTGGTCTATATGTTACGTATCCAGAAGACATTGCATAATCGAAACCATCATCCTTAAAATTTCGAGCATATCCCTGTCCTGGTACAACTCGATTGTCTCTTATATAACTATCAAGATAATTTACGAAGACCGATTGATTCTCAACAAATGAAGTAAAAAAAGACACTTTCCCTCCTAAATCCCCCTCAATAAAATACCCTCTACTATTTATAAATGTAGATCTAGACTGATTCAATTCTTTACCTTTTGAAAAATTAATGACTGGAGATGCAATTACTTTATAATCATCTCCTTTTATAATAATAAAATGTTCTCCAAAAAATTTTCTCTTATACCATTTTTTATAATGAATTGGAAAATAACTTGTCACAACTGAATCAGAAAGAAAATTTAAATCTGATTTTAAAATTGGCTTCATTGAAGTATGAACATCTGATTTATTAATATATAAAAGTTCGTTTATATCTGTAGAATAACTGCGATTTAGCAATAAATTAACATGCTGAGAGAAAACATCAAATGAAAAAAAAAATAGTACAGAACAAAAAAAATATTTCATTTTTTCATTTTTTTATTTTTTTTTCTTAGAAAATAAAATGGAATAATAAATATTACATACGCAACTAAAGCTAAAATTGCGATTCCTAAATTAATATTGAATTGACATAGAAAAAATGAGAATAATATTAAGAATATACTTAATAAGTATAAACTAATTGAGGTTCTTTTATGACCAAAGCCTAAATCTAATAAAGCATGATGAATATGATCTCTACCTGCAGATAATGGCCCATGCCCTTTAGATGATCTAACTATAAAAACCCTTAACGAATCAAAAAGAGGAATCGCTAAAAATACAATTGCCAACAATGGTCCTTTATTTGGAAAATTAGCATTTCCTATAACTATGCCTGATTGAATAAGCTTAATTGCTAAAACTGACAATATCATTCCAACTAATAAAGAGCCAGTATCTCCCATAAATATTTTGGCAGGGTGAAAATTATATCTTAAAAAAGCCAATAAAGAGCCTATCAAAGAAAAAGCAAGAATCGCCATGTCAAAATCCCGCATCAATAGCGATACCATACCAAAACAGAAGGCAGATATAGTTCCTAGCCCTCCAGCTAAACCATCTACACCATCAATTAAATTAAATCCATTAATAATTACAATAACAACAAAAATAGTAAAGATTATTGCCATAAAATCAGGCAACTCTTCAACTCCAAGTACTTTATGCATATTGTTAATCTGTATATCGCCGAAATAAATTATGTTCAAAATAGCAATAATCTGAAAAAAAATTTTTTTGTATGGAGAAAGGCCTACCAAATCATCAACAATACCTGTAAAAAAAATAATCATTATGCTCACTAATAGAAATTGAATATTTTGTAATTCAGACCAAAGCAAAATTGAGAAAATAAAACCAAAAAAAATTGCTAATCCTCCAAGTAGAGGAATACTACCCTCATGTGATGATCTTTCTCCAGGCGTATCTGTAAGTCGAAATTTTTTAGAAATCTTTATTACCTTTGGAATAATAAAATAAGTAGCCAATAAAGAAGTTAAAAACGCAAATAAAATATTGTAATCTGAAGTAAACACTTTTTTTTTGGTAAAATTAATAAAAAATTAAATTAATGTGGTAGTCCATTTTGCTAGTGTGTATGTGGAATCAACTTTAAACGTCTTAAGATTCATAGCTTCTCCTGCTTCTATATCAGAATCAGAATCTCCAACAAGATAAGATTTTTCAATAATAATTTCTGGAAAATCAATTATAGCCTGCTCTATCATACCTGTACTTGGCTTTCTACAATTGCAATTAGAATCAGCTAAATGAGGACAATAGTATATCTTATCAATTCTAGCTGTTGATTGTCTAATTTTATCTAGCATTTCCGCATGCAATCCAAATAAATCCTCCTCTGACATTATACCCTTAGATATGCCTTGTTGATTAGTTACAATAATAATTCTTTTAAAAATATTAGTTAACTCTGATAATGCTTCTAAAGCTCCGTTAATAAATTCAAACTCCGAAAAATTACGAACATATCTCGCATCAAGTTTTTTATTAATAACTCCATCTCTATCTAAAAAAAGGGTGTCAAAATTATCCATTTGGAAACATTTCTACTTCAATTAGCTGACAAATTATATGTCCAATAAGAATATGAACCTCTTGAATTTTTGCCGTATCATTGGAGGGAGCCTTTATGATAATATCACAAATACTATCCATATCGCCACTATCAACACCTGTAAATCCAATGGTTGTTAATCCTATTTCATTTGCCTTATCAATTGCTCTTACTACATTAGAGGAGGAGCCTGATGTAGAAATACCAACTAGAACATCTCCTTTTCTGCCACAAGCCTCCAACATTCTAGAAAAAGTTTCTTCATACCCAAAATCATTAGCAACAGCAGTCATATAAGATGAATTTACATGAAGAGCTTCAGCATAAAGAGGAGGTCTGTTTATTTTAAATCTACCACTTAATTCAGCAGCAAGATGTTGTGCATCAGAAGCACTCCCGCCATTACCACAAAATAGCATTTTCTGATCAGCTTTAAAAGCTTGGACACTAAGAGAAACAATCTTCTCTATGTCTAATAGAATATCATTACTATTTAAAACACGTGTATAATTATCAACCGAACTTAATATACTACTTTGTATAATGTTTTTCATAATTCAGTTTTTTATGCTAAAATACAACTTTATAAACTTTGATATGCCGTCTTGGTCAAACTTCCAATTTTCTCCCAACTATATTTATCTTTAATAAAATTATAACCATTTTTACGTACGTTTTCCAGATTATTTTTATCAGCAAGTATTAGCTTTAACTTTTCAGCTAAGTCATTAACATCTTCTGACTTAAATAAAAAACCATTTTCATTATCAACTATAATTTCTTTTAATGGTAAAAGATTAGAAACCAAAACTGGCCGGATATAACTTAACGTCATAATTAACACACCACTTTGATAAATTCTTTTATATGGCAGCACAACTAAATCTGAAGCGCAATAATAATGACTAACATCATTTTCTTCAATAAACTTGGTGTGTAAGATAATGTTGTCTGCAAGATGATACTTATCAATAATTTTCTTGTAAAAATCAAAATCATGCTGCCAAGGCCTTCCAGCAATTAATAACACTACATCAGAATTTTCAGCAACTACTTTTTTAAATGATTCCAATAAAACATCTAAACCTTTAACTTTTTTGATCATTCCAAAAAACAACAATACAGTCTTATCGCTAGGCAATGCTAAATATTCTCTAGATTTTTTCTTATCTTCACTAACCTTAATAAAAGGAATATAATTTCCGTGTGGAATAATATGCACCTTATATTTTAAATTAGGAGCAAGCTTAATTATCTCGTCTTTGCTAAACTGATTATGTGTCAGTATTAAGTCACTAAATTTATAAAGCAAACTTGATTTTAACATAAACCTATTACCCATAGCAAATGATTCAACATCATGAACTGTCAAAACAAGCTTACCAAATAATAATTTAACAATTAAACAGCTAAACAAAACTAAAAAATTATTGTAAAATATATGAAAGTGAAATACACTCACGCCTCTAAATCTTGCGTGGAATACTGATTTAATAGTTCCTAGAATGTATCTAATCGCAATAACAATTGCTAACTTATTAGAAAATAAATTTCCAAATGTTTGGTAAAATCTTACACCATCTATATTAGGATTATGGGTTTCACTATTTGTATAAATACTTACGTTAACATTATTATACTTTAGCCCATATGATTGGCCAAAAATATAGAAGTGGTGAGAGCTACCATGCGCCCCCAAGGGGTCAATAATTGCTACTTTTCTAAACATAAATCACATTTTTAAACCTTCAAAATAAGATTTATTAATCAGGCACCATGTGGAAAAATTTTTTCTGATTTTAGGGTTAAAAATAAAGCGAAGATTATTTCTGAAAAACAACCATACAATAAATGCAATAGAAAAAAAACCACCAATCTGACGTAAAAAATAAACATGGTTTCTAAAATTCTGCTTTATAAAAAAGTCACTTCTATAAATCCTTGTTAAATTTTTATTAAACGATTTGGTTAAGCTACCAACTTTATGGTAAAATTTAACATCAGGAAAATAAAAAATCTTGTGTCGTGCGTCTCGATATATTCTATATGCGAAGTCTGTATCATCAAAATAAACAAAATACTTTTCATTCATCAACCCAACATCTTGAAATACCTCTGCCTTTACTAATAAACAGCATGTTGGGGCGTATTCAACCTCTTGAATTACATCATATTGTCCCTCATCCACTTCATGAATACCTCTATGAGAAGGTAAATATCCTCGATTCATATTAAGAAATCCTCCAGCATACCAAATATGTTTAGGACTATCAAAAAACATTATTTTGGGTGAAACTAAACTACAATTAGTGTCTTTTTGCACTTTAAGTAATTTGTATAATAAATTTGGCTCAAATTGGACATCATTATTTATAATAAGAATCTGATTACATCCATCTTCAATAGCTCTAATAATACCTTGATTGTTAGCTTTTGCAACTCCAAAATTTTTTTTATTCTTAATAATGTTAATTCTAGCATCATGACATTGATGTAAAAAAACTAATGTATTATCAATAGAGGCATTATCAATTACATAAAGACCAAAATTGTCATAAGTTTGTTCCCAAATACAATCTAAGAAAGACTGTATAACTTTAGCTGAATTATAAGTGATAGTTACTATTCCTACTTTATCCATTTTAAAAAATCTGTGCTTAACAAATTAGATAATTCTCTCAAATCAGGCTCAAACTTTTTTTGTAAAAAACCTCTTGTATTTTGAGAAATCTTTGGTTTCCTATCACTTATAAATAATATATTCTTAATGATATTTTTAAATTTTTTTGGCAAAATATTAACTACCATTTTGCGAAAAAAAATTAAGGAATAAGCAAATCGAATAAAAGCATTCCTAGGTGCAGAATAAGTATTATATTTTTTATTAAATGAAGGTCGAAAGTCATTATCCAGCTCTAAAAACATATAAACCTCCTTAACAGTTTTAGCGGTATTTTTCTTAAAATCATCATAATCTATAAAAAAAATATTCTCCTTTCCAAAAACTTCTAAATATCTTTTGACCTGATTAGAATATTTACTAACTTCAATATATTGCTGGTAAAATAAATTAAAATCTCTGTGTTCTAATTTTTTAGTAACTATGGCTTCAAAACTCTCTGAAACCAATCCTAATCTGTAGTCCATCAAATAGTGTGAAAATGCTCTTTCCACTGGATCTCGAAGCATGATGATAATTTTAGCATTATGATTATAAGAATTAATCTTTTGTGGGACGTCTTTATAAAACAAATAAGAAACGCTAGCATCACCTCGTAAATTAACGTCGGTAGCTTTATAAAGAGCATGATATTTTTCAATTGTGTCAATAATACTAGAACGATAATATAATTTATCTCTTTTTAAAGAGCTTTGTGAAAAAAAATTTGGCTCTTTTATTGAACTCATTTGTATCTTAGGATGTTCATTTAAATAATGATATAAAGAAGTTGTTCCTGCTTTAGGAGCTCCAACAATAAAAAAATCAACTTTTCTCATTTAACAAAAAATCTTTTTCTAATAACTTCAAGTATATTAACCATTCTATGTATGTTGAAAACAAAGGCAAATAATAACTTTAAAGGGAAAGATAACAAATAAATAAATAAAGATGGTGGTGGGATTGTAAATTTTTTTCTAGCATAACCATAATAATCCATCATCTTATAAGATATTTTTTGTGATAAATATATTTCGCCATCTAACAATCCTCCATGTTGCCATTTACTAATTTTTGAACCATCAATAATAAATCTAGATTCAATATCATTCTCTGTAGAAGAACCAATTAATGGAATATTTAACATGTTTTCTTGAAAATCAATTTCAAGAAAATTGCAAATATCTTTAAGAACATTTTCTGAACGACTCAATACATCCTCAAATTTCACAATCTTAACTTTTGAATGATCAACATACTTAATACTAATAGACATAGCAGAGCTCCAAACTTTGGCGGTCAAAATAGGATGGTAATTAAAAAATGATCTCATGGCTTCTAAGAGGGGAATTTTTTTAGCTCCTAAAAAACGCCTTCTCCATTTGTTCTTTTGAGAGAGTAAAACATCTCTTTGATCTCTAACTAAAATAATTACACGTGCAGATGGAAAAAATTGAAGTATCTCGTTCAAATAATAGAGGTTTTTAGGAGTTTGTTCACAACTTATATCAGCCTGATTTTCATTAGTTATGGTTTCTAAAAATAATTTATATATTTCTAATGGAGAAGCTAAATCTTTTTCAAGTAGTTTCTTAGACTTAGTATGAAATATAGAATAATTCTTTTGATTAAAAAGACCATATTTCTGAATACAGAATAGCCTTGAGAGTAAATCAACTTGCTTTTTTTTTGTTAACAATTGATTACTATTATTCCCCCACAATGTTCCGAAAAAATGAAGCTCTCTAAAAGTAAATACACTAGAATTATTTGCTAAAATTCTGCCTAGCATAGTTGTGCCACTTCTACTACTTCCAACAATAAAAACTTGTTTCACCTTACTCATATGGCTCATAAATTTTACGCTCTATTAATCCTAAGTTATCCGAAATATCAAATAAATTAGAACTTTTATAAACAATGGATTCCGCGAAAGAAGCAGAAAAATTATAATGGCAAGAAAACTGATAAAGCTCCCAATCTAACTGATATATCAAAACCAATTCACTATCCTTATTATAACACTTATATCTGAGAATTTCTGCGTCATTTTCTTTCTCAATTTTTTCAACATTATTTTCAAATATCTTACCAATCATCATCATGGGATAAAAAGTACTCTGTATTTCGATTTTTTTTTGATTATTTCTGAAAATTGAACCGCCAAAATCTCTTCCTCCCAAATTATGAAAGGTTGTTAATTCAATAGATGAAAATTTAGGGTTAGTGAAAACTTCTAAAAGGTATTGGGCAACAAATAAGCCTTGTAATAAAGTATTAGATGTAATCTTTGATATTTGAAGATTCCACTCTGTAACCCAAATAGGTTTTTTATAAATATTAGAATATTCTTGTACTTCATTTGCATATATGTTTTTAAAGTAATTAACTGTTCTATACTTATACATTTCAAATGCCTCAGACTTATTACTAGTTTCTACCTCTTCAGATACCATTTGTCCGTCTAATGATTTCCCTTTTGTAACTTTAGCATAAGAATGAATTATAATCGCATCATAAAAATCAAGAGCAGCTAATTTAGTGTTCCATATATTATGTCTATGCCCCTTTTTTTTACCTAATGGAGCTGCTACAACTGCTGTTTTTAAACTAGGGAATTTATTTTTAATATTCTTTGAGCATCTTTGTGCAAAAGAAATATAATCGTCAATTGTATATCCATTTAAAAAATAACTGCGATTAGACAACTCACTTCCTAGTTCAACTCCAACAACTTGAATATTATTTTTATGAAGTTTTTCAATCATTAGTATAATATCACTATCATCATCATTAAAAGGATTTGCGACTAGAACGGCTTTTTCGCATGTTTCTTTTGCTAATACAATAAAATCATCGATATAATCATGGGTGTCTTTATTTTTCTTTCGTTTATTCTCAAGTCCTCTGGCTCTTTTTGGGAACTTACCATTATGAAATTTATCAATCTCAGCAAAATCAAATCCATATCCACTCTTTCCAAAGTGATAAAAATTTCCAACTGCGCCTCCAGGGAACCTTAATATCTGGGGATTTATCTTTTGTACTTTATTAATGAAAAAAGTATCTTCCACATCACAAAATGTAAAAGTATTAGAAGTAGCAAAACCAAAAATATCATTTTGAATTTCCTGTCCAGAAATAATTGAAATTTTAAATATCAGTACAAATAGTGTTAGTCTCATTTCATTAATCCATTTCTTTTAAGTTCTAAAATAGATTTTTCATATTTATCTTCCATTATTTTCTGCGTCTTTACCCATTTAACAAATTCTAAAACCCCCTCTTTGAAAGAATACTTCGGAGAAAAACCCAGTAGTTTTTTTACTTTAGTTAGATCTGCATAATTATGGCGTATATCCCCTAATCTATATTCTCCTGTTAATACAATATTAACATTAACATTAAAATAGCTTTTCAAAATTTCAGCAACTTCCATTACTGTTGTCGTTTTTCCAGAGCCAACATTAAAAACCTGTCTATTTGCTTCTTCTTTCTCAATACCTAAAATTGTTGCTTCTACAACATCATCAATATAAACAAAATCTCTACTTTCTAATCCATCCTCATATATATTTAAATCATTATCGTTCAAAATACGAGTTGAAAAAATAGATAAAATTCCAGTATATGGATTTAATAATGACTGTCCAGGACCATATACATTTTGATATCTAAATGCAACTGATGGTATACCTAATAATTTTCCAGTTGACATGACCATTTTTTCTTGTTCGTACTTAGTTTTACCATAAAAAGATGAAGGATTTATTTTAGACTTCTCATCTGTTGCAACCAATTTTAGCTCTGAATTACAAATATTGCATCTAGGATTAAATATCCCCCGCTTCATATCTGAATCTAGCCTTTGTAAAGGATAAGCTTCTTGATTGTTTTTTAAGCATAAATATTTTCCTTCGCCGTAAACTGCACGAGATGATGCAACAACAATCTTCTGAATATTATGTTCTGTGTTTTCCAATACGTCTAGCATACAAGCCGTCCCTTTAATATTAACATGAGTATACTTATCAGTCTCATACATTGATTGACCTGTGCCAGTCTCTGCAGCCAAATGAACAATTATATTCTGCCCTTTTATCACTTTTTTCCAATCCTCTATATTAGTAACATCTCCAAGAAAAAAACTACATTTATTTTTTATACGATTAAACAAAAATGACTCCCCTTTTCCATGAATTTGAGGAGAAAGATTATCCATAACAGTAATATGATATTCATTATCAAATAACTTCTCACATAATCTACTACCTATAAAGCCCGCGCCGCCTGTAATTAATATATTTTTCATATTAAATATTTCTTATGATTCACAAATTTATAGAAGAAATGCAAAAATCCTGACATAATAAAAATCAAGAAAAAAGGACGAAATAACAAAGGTTCTGACATGATTGACAGAAACAGAATAATAAAGCATATAAATCTATCTTTAGTAACAATTTGCTGTTTTATAAACATAAAAAGGAACAAAAAGGTAGTAGGGAACCCCATTCCCGCTAACATATACATTACAGAATTTGAACTCCCCCTAGATGTAGTTTCAACCTTTTGTTCAACTCCCACTTGTCTTAATGTATTATTTAAATCTGAATTAATATAAAATTCAGCCCTCACTTCTTGCCATCTATCACTATCTAAACCTACTCCTGTAAGTGGATACTCTAAAGCAATAAAAAGGGGTTGTGTTAAATCAAATAATCTTTTTTGAAATGAAGCTTCTCCTTCTCCATATACTTTTTCACTCATGTTTATTGAAACAACAAAATATAAAGGTACTGCAAATAGCAAAATAAAAATTATAGCAATATTGTATTTAAATTCTTTTTGCAAAAAATATATAACTTGAATCAATAATATTAATAAACCTGTAGTAGAATAAGTTGTTAATATAGCTATAAGAATCAATAACAAAAGAAGCTTATCACGTTTAAAGATACTTAACTCTAAAAACAATAAAACATTTAAATAAATCTGTAAAATTCCTGGCTCCCAAAACATGCCTCCATTTCTATGTAAATCAAATCCAAAAAAATTAATATATGTCCAGCTCTCCTTAGCTTTTCCAGCATAATAAAACAAATAATTGTATGTATAACTTTCGTGATATTTTGATGTTATAAGGAATAATTGATCTTGAACAAAGTAATATGCAACAAAACTAAATAATGAATGAAACAAAATTAACTTAAGAACAAAATACAAGCTATTAATAAAAACCTCTTTAGATCCTTGATTATTAAAATAAAATAGTGTTAAAACAGTAGTGAAAATTGTAATCCCAAAGAAAGTATATTTAGTTATTGACTGCGGATTTATTGCACAAAAATAGTTTATGATAAATAAAAGCATAACAGCTATAAATACAAGCAAGGAAGAATAATAAACAGATTTCTTGATTCCTCTTCCTATAATAAATAGGCCAATAATAATAATTAATGCAAAGATTAAAAATGCAATATTCCGATTAAATACAAATAATAGCCCCCCAGTACTTGAAATAAGCATAAATGTTATAATGGTATTTAAAACTCTAGTCATAAAAATCAAATAATTGGTAGCCAACTACTTAAATCCTTACTTAGGATCTCTTCTAAACTTTGAATATCATTT
>MDSV01189852.1_pt1 | contig 10877 bp, 10 predicted proteins | sample 810851 | NCBI WGS metagenome assembly MDSV01 (sample SAMN05326640, study PRJNA326480) | marine metagenome | isolation source: seawater | place: Atlantic Ocean: North East | collected 2012 | reverse complement strand
TCTTTGCTTACAACAAATCTCATAATGATGTTACCATCACATCTTTCAAAGTTTGTTTTGCAACCAGATCCATGATATTTATTTGATGTTGATGCTACATAAACCCTACGGTTCTTTTTAAAGTTAGGATCCAGGGTAACACCCATCATACCAGCTTGACCTGAACAGAAAAGGTCATTGTTTGCACTTGCATACCCGCTAGAATCTTTCATTCCAACTAGAGCATTTACAGAGCCAGACTTAGTTTTTACTGACAAGCCTTTACACTTTTCAGTGTAAAACATGTCGCCAGCTTTCGTGAATGCCATATCCCAAGGACTTTCTAATCCTGAGTGTATCGACATCGCACTAATTGAAGGCGTGTTCATTGTATCAGCATTACTTGAAGAAGCAAATAAGGCTGCAGCAGAGACAGCAACTGCTGAGAGAAATTTTGATGTTTTTAACATTAAAATCTTCCTTTCTTGTTTTATTTAGTATTTTGCGCATTTAAATACGCAGCTAAGTTAGTAATTTCCGTATCTGACAATGGTTTAGCCATCATAATCATCAAGGAGGAATTAGGACCAATTTTTGTTCCGGCTCTGTAGGTTTTAAGCCTATCAATCAGATAAGGTATTTCTTTACCTGATATTTTAGGGTAACTTGCTAGACCCATACCTGCAGGACCATGACAGTTTCCGCAGTTTTGTGCATAGCGAGTTTTTCCTGCTTCAACGTCACCAGATAGAACTGGATTAGTAAAAACAAAAGCCAATACAAAAATTATGCTTAGAAATAACATTCTCATAATTTCCTCCCATGAAATTGATTGTTGACTAATTTAAAGAAAGTCAAAAAACGAATATCAATAATTGTTAAATAACACCTAAAAACAAAGTTTTCAAGATAAAGTTTTCATGATCTTGACTCATTTTTTCATAAAAATATGGTAGTAAAAAATATAATCAGGCTTTTTTATTGAAATAATCTTAATTTATCTTTTAAAGCTCGCATGTTTTTCGATAATTAACCTTGAAATTTCTGATGATTCAGGTTTTCTTTTTATTTGCCACATTTTATCTTTTGCTTTTTTTGTTTGGGAATTATTGTCAATTATTGCAACTTTATAATCTCTTTCAACCTCGAAATTATACTCTTTTTTTTCTAAAAAATTAATTTTCCAAGGTTCATGAATTAAGTAGTCTGGAAGATTTTTTAATTCTGGCACCCATTTTCTAATAAATAAGCCTGATGGATCATGATCATATGATTGTTTAATTACATTATATACCCTAATCGTATTTATACCAGTTGTTCCAGATTGCATCTGAATTTGTGGGTAATGTATTCCTGGTTCGTAATCAGTAAATTTTATAGCTAAATATTTTGATGTTCGCTTCCAGTCTAGCCACAATTGATAAGATGCAAAGGATACAATCATTGCTCTCATTCTAAAATTAAGCCAGCCTTTTTTATTTAAAAATCTCATACAGGCATCTAAGAAGGGAAAACCGGTTTTCCCTTTTTTCCAACTTTCATAATAATGCTCATTAAAACAATTTTCTCTTAATCCATTATACATTGGATGAAGATTTGAATATTCGATTTTAGGCTCATCATGAAGTTTCTGAATAAAATGACAATGCCATGCTAATCTTTTTTTAAATGAAGTTAGTGACATTTTGTCAACGTCACTCATTGAACTTTTGATTAGTAATTCTTTGATAATTTTTTTGATTGATATTGTTCCAAATGCTAAATGTGGGCTTAATCTTGAACAAGAATTTTCGGCTGATAAGGGACTGGACATTCTTTTTGAATAACCTTGGTGTCTCTTTTTCAAGAAAGAATCTAGAATCAAAGAAGCTTGTGTCTCCCCTCCTTTTTGAACATCTAAGTATACCTTTGGAAGTTTAAAAGATGAATTATCATCCAAAATGAATTTTGTTTTTTTTACTTCATCGCTAATATTACTTGTTACAAATTTATGCCAATTTGATGACCATCTACCTCTAACCCTTTTATTAAGTTGAACTCCAAATTGATCTTTTTGCACCCAATTGATATTTACAGAATTCAAAAAATTTACTAATTTCTCATCAAGGCTATTGAATAATGATGTTTTAAAAACTCTATTTGAAAAGATAGTATCTATTTTATATTTATGGTTTAAATCTCTAATAATTTCTATTGTAGATCCATTGAAAAAATTTAGTGATGCATTGTGTTTTTTCAAATTTTCATTCAAATTAATTAATGAATCATACAAAAATGAAAAATGAAATGGGCTTGTTAAATTGGCATCAAGATAATGTTTGTCCATGATAAAAATAGGAATACAATTTGAATATTTTGACGCTTCTATAAAAGCTTCATTATCCTCTATTCTAAGATCATATCTGAACCACATCAAAGAAAGTTTCATAAAAATTATTTTGTTTTCTTTTTATAAAAATCAATAATTTAATTAAACATTAATATAATATGAATGTTTCCATCAGACTTCATTAAGAAAGTGTATATATATTTAGATGAAATTTAACTTTAATTAAGGAGTGAACAATGGCTTGGACTAAACCAATGATTTCTGAAATTTCTGTAGGTCTTGAGATCAATTCTTACGCTTGCGCTGAGAAGTAATTTCAGAAAAAGATTTTTTAATCTTATATTCAAAAAGCCCGGCTAATTAGTCGGGTTTTTTTTTCTTATTTTTTTTTAATCAAGTAAATTCTTTCCTTGTTGAAGATATGCACAATTTTCGCAATGAGGTGTTCTTTCCGGAATAGTTGAAGAATCAAGTGTTTTCTTCATTTCAAAAATTTTTTGTTTTACCCAATTTGTATTTGCTTGGTAATCAATAAGTTTAATATCAAAGTTCATCTTAGCGTCAAATCTATCTACACTTTTAATCCCATTACACACCATAAAAAAAGTAGTATCAGAAACATCAAAACCCATTTGTTCCAAAATATAGACGTAAATATCCATTTGCACTTTATATGCTTGGTGATAAATTCCATTTAAGTACCTGTCTTTTTCTACCTCATAAGAAGTAGATTGAGCTTTATAGTCAGCCACAACAAGTTTATTGGTATCTAAATCAAACCAAATATCATCCACACCTCCATGAAGAATTAAGTTTGTATCTTTATCTAGGTATGAAATTCCACCCCTTAAACTTTCTCTCCACAAATTTATATCCTCGTGATTAAAGGGAATAAAATTTAAATTATATTTTATAAAAATTGGATGAGGTTTTTTTCGTTCTCTATAAAAATCAAATTCTTTTTTTAATAAATCGTCTACTGTATTGTTAAGAGTCCATTTAGGCATATCAGGTTCTTTTAAACCCTTAACTCTGTCTAGATAAAAACACCTCTTACAATCCAAAAAATTTGATAATTTTGAACGACTGATTTTAAAAACAATATTTTGCCCAGGAGAATATATTGAACTTTTCCTAGACCTAAGGCCAGCTGTATTTTTAAAGTTGCCCTTTGAATCTCTCTTTAAACTAACCACAGTAATTTAAAATTACATAAAAAATTAATCTAAACAATTAAAATTTACTTAAAGAGTTAGTATGATCGTCACCATTTATGTGATTCAATGAAACTCGCCTAGTATATTCGAAATTTATTTTTTTGTTTTAATTTTTTTTTTTCTTTCAGGAAAACATGTTCTGCAAATAATACATTCCAAACCAAAGCAGCTCCTGGCTTTACAATACTCTCTGCCATAAAAAATGATTTGTAGATGTAATTTATTCCATAATTTTATTGGAAATAACCTTTTTAAATCGAGTTCTGTTTGAACCACATTTTTTCCATTAGTCAATCTCCATCTTTGAGCAAGTCTATGAATATGTGTGTCAACAGGAAATGCAGGAACACCAAACCCTTGAGAAATAACTACACTTGCTGTTTTATGTCCAACACCAGGAAGTTTTTCAAGCTCTTCAAGACTATTTGGAACATCGCCGTTATATTTTTCTAGTAAAATTCTAGATAATTCATAAATTGCTTTTGACTTTTGAGGGGCTAGGCCACATGGTCTTATAATTTGATATATTTGATCTCTTGGTAATTTTGACATTTCTAGCGCATTAAAGCCCTTCTCAAAAAGCTTTGGAGTAATTTTGTTGACTCTTTCGTCGGTGCATTGTGCACTTAATAAAACTGCGATAAGTAATTGAAAGTTATTGTTATGACTAAGAGGTACTGGTGTTTTGGGATATAGAGAGTTTAATTTTGATGATATAAATTCTAGTCTTTGCTTCTTTAACATTGTGATACCACAAATCTATAGATATTTCTTATTTTTTTAAATCTATTAATAAATTTAATACTTTCCCTGGTCCAGTAAGTTTTTGTGCATGTTTGATAGCACTTTAACAATGCGGATCTATTATAAAAAAATCAATAGTTATTTGAAACCTTTAATTTAACTGTTCAAAAAATTAGTCATTACTTGAAAAAATTTTACTTAACCAATAAAAAAAAGATCATGAGACTGATGTTATTTACCACCGACCTCTAATAATAAGAAATTACAAGATAATTCTCTTATTTACCATGGTATTTTATCATTTTCATGAAAAAGCTCTCCACTTGGACCATCATCATCTAAAGTAGCTAAACGTAAAGATGTTTTATAACTATCTTCAACTTCCATTGGTGCATTTGGACCACCTAGCTCTGTTTTCACCCAACCAGGATGACCAGAGTTTACCTTTATGTTTGTGTCCTTTAATTCTAGTGCTAAGTGAATTGTGTATGCATTTAGGGCAGTTTTAGATGCATTGTATGCTAATTCCTTTGCTGGTGTAATTGGAGAATCCTTTGCTGAATGAAGTGTTAATGAACTTAAAATTGTAGATACATTAACTATTCTTCCTGCATCTGATTTTTTAATTAACGGAAGTAATTTTTGAGTTAGAGAAATAACAGAAAAAAAATTAGTTTGGAATGTATCTTTCATATCTTTATCACTTACAGTCGAGCTATTGGTTACAAATAAATTTCCGGTGAGAAGAACTCCAGCATTATTTATTAAGATATCTAATTTTTTATACTTTTCTGAAATATAATCAAAGACTTTCTGTGGTGCATTTAAATCAAATGCATCATACTCTACAAGGTCAGCTTCAATTCCAAGAGAAGATAATTTTTCAACAGCTTTTTTTCCTTTATCTAAATCTCTAGATCCTAAAATTACTTTTATCCCTGTCTCAGCTATTTTTTTTGAGGTTTCAAATCCTATACCTCTATTGGCTCCAGTAATAAATGCTACTTTTTTCATAATAATTACTCCTTTCTAATATCTCCAATTATTATAGTATGTTACGAAAAATTATATAATTTTTAAATTCAAGTTTTAATAATCTCTGATACCTCTTTAGTATTTTCTAAAAAAGAAAAATGAGCTGCTTTATCTATTGTTTCAAATTTATCTAATTTCAACAAATTTTGAGTTTGTAATTTATCAGATTCTTTTGCCCAATCATGACTTCCATAAAATAGTTTAACTGGCACACTAACTTTTTTGTATAAATCTTTTATTCCGTTATTTTTATTAAACTGTGACAGCACTCTTCTAAAATGATAAATGTATCCTTTTTTTTTGAGTGAAGTACACAATAAATTCAAATAACTATCAGGTAGTTTAATCTTATTAAAAAATCCACCATTCATAATATTTTTTAGTATGAATTTATTTTCTAAACTACAAAATAAATTACCCACAGCAGGTAAACTAACATGAAATAAAATAAATTTTGCAAACAAATTTCCTCTTTGAATACCTTCACCAAAGTATGAATCATAATCATATGCATTAAACATAAATATTTTCTTAACAATTTCTGGAAGTTCAACTGATACACTTGCTGCTAAGGTTGCACCAATTGATTCACCAGCGATAGTTAATTTTTTAATTCGTGATTTTTTTATAAAACTAACTATTGATTTGGTAAAAAAATCAAGATTATAATTCGTATTTGTATTTATTGGAGAATCACCAAACCCTGGGAGATCAATTGAGTATACAGTAAATTTATCTGCTAATAATTTACCAAGTTTATCAGAGTATTCTAATCTATTTCTAAAAGTATGGAGCAATAAAATAGGCGCTCCCTTCCCTATTTTTTTGAACCTTATATAAGTTCCATCATCTAAATTAAATTTATCTATTTTCATCGAACCTCCTTTTAAATATATTCAAGCCTTAACAAGAAATTTAAATGCTAAATTATAAATAGTTACTTTTAGCCTCCTAGACAAAAGACCATGAAGAGAATAATGTAAAAATTTTGCAAGAATACCTGGAAAAACTGTTGTTTTATTTCCAAGAGACTTTAAGGAAGCATTAGCAACAGTTTTTGCTGAGCTTGAAAGCAGAAATTTCATTTTTGCAGTTTTTTCAAATCCTGTGTTAACTGGTCCAGGACAAACTGAAAGTACATCTACGGAATGTTTTTTCAACTCCATACCAATTCCTTCATTGAAATTTTGTAAAAAGGCATTTACGGCAGAATAATTTGCTGCCTGCATAGTACCTTGGTAGGCAACAATAGAACTTAAATTTATTATCCCCCCTCTTTTCTGAGCTTTAAAAATATTTCCAAAATGATGACACATTCGCATCCTACTTTTGCAATGCAAATCAATCATTTTACAATTATCTGATAAATTGTTTTCAATAAAGTCTCCATAATTCCCAAATCCCGCTGATAATACAATTAACCCAACATCAAGTTTCTCTGTTGCTTCAAATACTCTATCTGTAGAGCTTGGTAATGAAAGGTCTAAATTAAGAGAAGAGCTTTGTAAATTATTTTTTTCTATTTTTTTTGATAGCTCATTTAACGCATCCTGATTTCTTCCTATAATAACAATATTAAATTTTAATAAAATCAACTCCTCAACAAATGCCCTTCCAATTCCATTCGTAGCTCCACTTACGATTGCCCAAGAGCCGTATTTTTCTCTAAATCTTGATTTATTCACTTTGTGTGCCTTTTTATAAATAATAATGTATATACACGTGTATATACATTTTTAATGTTTACTCTTTTTTAAAATTTTGTAAAGTAATATTATAATTGTTATGAAAAAACTTATTCAAGTTAAAGAACTAGAACAATGCCCATGTTTTAATCTTAGACGAATGGCAAGGGAAATAACAAACTATTACAACAACTATCTAAAGTTAAGTGGAATTACTTCAACGCAGATACCTATATTAGCTTTAATAAATATTTTTAATCAAATAGAAACATCAAAAATAGCAAAGTTATTAAATCTAGAGATATCGACTGTAAGAAGAAATTCATCTATTTTGATAAAAAAAAAATTGATTAAAATTGTAAAAAGAGATGTTAATGGGAATCTTCTCAAGCTAACAACTCATGGTTATAAAAAACTTAAAGAAACATTACCCATATGGAAAAAATCTAATAAAGAGGGTGGAGAATTTGTAAAGAACTATATTGTGACCCTAAGAGGAATTTTAAAATGAATGAGAAGAAAAAGTTATAGTTGACAAAATTCCTCATTTGAAAAATATTCAGAATTTTAAAAAAAAATTAAAAAGATTTTTAAATTTTAACAAAATAAATAATGGTTAAATTCAAAATTTTTAATTTTTTTAGTATAATGAAATAAGTGTTTAATTATTCCTTGAATTTTTTTTTGTTTTTTTCTATAATTTTTTTTTCACAAAATGATGGGAATATTTAGACTATGGAAGAAATTCTTGAAATTAGAGATGGATGTAAAACTCCTTTAGAATTATTAAAAAGTAATGCGTTCAGTAAATACCTAGATATTTATAAAAAGCAATTTATCAAAGAACTTCAATCGCTTGCTAAAACGAATCAAAAAGCTGAAGCTTTACATAAAATATCTTTTCTAAATGAAATAAAACCTAAAATATTTTTAACTATTCTTAAAGAAGACAAACCGGAGGGTTCTGAATTAGTTAAGCAAAGAGAAGTTGTAAAATTCATAGAAGATTTGTTTCATCATTACAGAAAAAAATCTTATACGAGATTGATAAAACTCCATGATGACATTCTTAAATCAAAAGATACGACTGAGACTATTAAAGATAAAATAACTAATAGAGCTACCAAACTAAATGATGTGATTCTTGAAACTAGAAGAATTTTATTAACTAAAGTGGGATTCAGTGTCGGAGTTAGAAGAAGTCAAGGTATTGAATGTCAACCAAATGTGACTTGTGGGGAAATCTCAGGTAAAAATATAATTTTGCCTAAATCTTATTCAAAGCTCAATGAAGTTCCTCTAACTACTCATGCTGACATGAGAACAGGTATTCACTACAAAACTCATGCTAATAAAAGAGAATTCCCTTTTTTTGCACTTGAACATAATCCATACAAAAATGATAAATTTAATCCAAATGAATACGTAGCAATACCATTCGAAGTGGGACAATGGAACATTGTAGCTTATATTCATAAATCTAGGGGTTGCATTGAACTTGAACCAGGATTATTGAATTTGTTTCCTTTTTCTAAAGTAAGAAAGTTGTCAGGAAAAAAACCAGATGGAATTTTTATCTTTGGTTGTCCAGATTCTTCAATGGATGACCTAGGCTATCATTTTGATAAAAATAATAACCTTCTTGTTGGATTGATTCCCAACCTTGACGACTGTAAATATTTTGGGTACGGGAAAAAACCAATTTTAACACTTCATAATGTATTATGTATTCTTAATGACCATTTACCTTTGCATTGTGGTTGTACCAGGTATGTTGTAAAGTTTGATAAAAAGACAAATAAGCCTTATATTTCTGACTCTTTTATCAAAGCTGATGATATGGGAAGGGCAACATTGTTTAATGGTTCTAAAAATACAGATCATATCCCTCTTTTTTTTGGAACAGAGACAGGAGCATTTGCATGTCTAGATGGTTTTAGTGAGCATGCAAAGATGCAAATGGAAGGTAGGGAAATTGGTTACAATAAACATTCCGGAACTAATGCAAGGCAAATTGTTCCAGTAACAGATTACACAGAAATCTCAACAGGATCTGAATTAGATATCCTACTCTATTTAAATAATTATGATTTAATTAAACCTGAAAAATCATGTATGAATGTAAATATGACGGTTGATGATGCCCTTGAAAATTTTAGAAAAGGTGCAAGAGTTGCTGCTGGTAGCACTCAAACTCATCGAGGGGAAGTAGAAATTAGTTATTGGGCTAACCCTTTTCCACTTCTAAAAGACACTAACTGGAATGATTTACCTGAACATAAAGATTTATCTAAAAAGTTTGAAAATATTGAAAATAGGTTTTTTGATGTAATAAAAAAAAGAGTGAAATCTGGAAAAATGAAAATAGGAGTAGCTCATAGTATGTTAATGGCAGGTGTTTACTCAAAGAATTCTGATTTAAAACTTTCTAAGCACGGCTTTAAGAATCGTGATTTAGTTGAACACGAAGGTCCAGAAAGAGCTGCTAAAGATATGATTAATTTAATTAAGCAAGCTGCCATAGATAAGAGAAAAAATTTACCAAATAATACGAATCAAGTGGATATAACTGTTGCTACAGTAGGTGATAGTAGAACTGGTAAATCTGAGATGGCGGAGAAGATGGAAGGTGTTCTTAATATGAGAGCTGAATTCTAAGATTTTAAATTAGATAAGTACAGGACACTCAAGTAATTATAAGTAGTTCAATAATGGCGAGGATAGGGCTATATAACCTCTCGCTTCCAGAACCACATAAATAAATTGTATTTATTTTTTTATTAAAGAAATAAAAATTTTTCAGAAAATTAGATTCTTATTATAATAAAAAATAAACATATAAAGATAAAAATTTTTTTAACTTTAAGTATTAAAAAATAATATGAAAATCGTAAGTCTAATACCAAGTGCTACTGAAATTATTTCTGCCTTAGACCTATGTAATAATTTAGTTGGAATTTCTCATGAATGCGATTATCCAAAAAAAATTTTAAAACTCCCAAAACTCACAACTAGCAGAATTAAAACAGAACAGTCATCATTAAGAATTGATTGTAATATTAAAGAAATATTAAAACAAAGTTTATCCGTTTATGAAGTAAAATCTGATTTGCTTAAAAAATTAGATCCAGATGTAATAATAACACAATCACAATGCTCAGTTTGTGCCGTGTCTTTAAAAGATGTTGAAGAATGTTTAAGTAAGTTTATAAATAGAAAGCCGCTACTTATTGATTTAAAACCTAATACATTTGAGGAAGTACTGAAAGATATAAACCTAGTTGGAAAAAAACTAAATAAAAAAGCAGAATCATATTTTATAGTTAAAAATATCAAAAATGAAATAAATAAAATTAAGGCAAAAACTTTAAACTCTAAGATTAAAAATATTCTTTGCATTGAATGGATTGAACCAATTATGACAGCAGGAAATTGGATTCCTCAATTGGTAAAATTTGCTGGAGGTAAAAGTGTTTTAGCAAAATCAGGAAAAAATTCTAATTTTATTAAACCCGAACACATAAATTTTAAAGAAGTTGATATTGTAATTTTTATGCCCTGCGGTTTTGATGTCAAAAGGTCAAAAGAAGAAATATTAAAAGCAAATATTGATTATTCTAATTTTCTAAAAGATAAAAAAACATTCATAGTAGATGGTAATAAATACTTTAATAGGCCAGGTCCTGATCTTCTTGAAAGTACAAGAATATTAGCAGAGATTATTCATCCTGATATTTTTCCTGCAAAACAAAATACTAAAAGATGGATTTCTTTATAATTTATAACATTGAGGTTTAAATATTTTATAGATTAACGGAGTGTCTGAAGGAATTTGAACCCCTTGGCCTTTAGTATCGCAAATGTAACATTATAATTTTTGTCTAAATT
>MDSV01059036.1_pt1 | contig 10878 bp, 11 predicted proteins | sample 810851 | NCBI WGS metagenome assembly MDSV01 (sample SAMN05326640, study PRJNA326480) | marine metagenome | isolation source: seawater | place: Atlantic Ocean: North East | collected 2012 | reverse complement strand
CTACTGTGTAATCTATGTCCATATCGAATCAAATTGATTATGTAGATAGTGTTTGGTATTTACAAGTCATATTTTCATGGAACAATTAAAAATATTTATTGATTTAACAAGAATAAATAGACCTATTGGTTTTATGCTTTTATTCTGGCCATGTTCATGGGGTTTAGCATATTCATTTCCTTATAATCAAAATCTTAAAACTCATTTATTGTATCTAATTCTTTTTTTCTTAGGTTCGGTCTTAATGAGAAGTGCTGGTTGCATATTTAATGATATAGTTGACAGGGATTTGGATAAAAAAGTTGAAAGAACAAAACAACGGCCTATAGCTGCAAATAAGATAAGTGTAAAAAAATCTTTTTTATATGTTGTTTTTTTATGCACCTTGGCTTTTATAGTTTTACTTCAATTTAACCTTTTGACTATTGCTTTAGGATTTGGATCAATGATCCTTGCTTTTTCATATCCATTCATGAAAAGAATAACTTACTGGCCACAACTATTTTTAGGTTTGACTTTCAATTGGGGTATTATAATGGCTTGGACAGCTGTAAATAATTACATATCAATTGAAATTATCCTACTTTATATATCAGCCATATTTTGGACATTGGGCTATGACACCATTTACGGAGCACAAGATATGATTGATGATGAAATAATTGGGGTTAAATCCGCGTCTATAAAATTTAAAAAGAATATAAATTTTTTTGTGGGCTTAAGTTACTTTTTAACTTTAATGATTCTAACTTATTTATTTCTTGACTCAATAGGATTAAATATTTTTACGTTTATGTTTATTTTATTTGCTATTAGTTTAATTTATCAAATTTTAAAATTTAACAAATCAAATCCCTCAAGTTGTTTAAGTGCTTTTAAATTTAATAATATATCAGGCTTGATATTATTTATAACAATCTGTTCAATTAACTATTCTTAATGAAATTTGAAGAATTAAAATTAATCTTAATAAGACTTTATAAAGAATACGTAAGAATACATATCAAAAGAATTCTTTTAGCTTTATTTTTATCAATATTAGTTGCTGGCAGTACGTCTGCAACAGCTTGGCTACTTGATCCCGCTGTAAAAAAAATTTTTATCGATCAAGATAAAACTTTAGCTTGGCTGATTCCAATATTAATAATAATAGCATTTTCAACTAAAGGTCTTTCATTATATTTCGCAAGAATGAACATTATTACAGTAGGAAATTCTGTTGCTGGTGAAATTCAAAAAAAAGTTTCAAACAATATTCTTGTTACAGACATTCAAACTTTAGAAAACAGACATTCTGGTAAATATATTTCAAATATAATGTTCGACTCTAATCAAGTAAAATCCCTTGTAAGTTCAGGGGTTTTAAATTTAATGAAAGACAGTTTTTCAGTAGTTGCCCTAGTGTCTGTTATGTTTTATCAAAATTGGAAATTAGCTCTTTTTGCTATTTTGATGATGCCTCTTGCTGCAGGTTTAGCAAAAAATTTAGGTAAAAGAATTGGAAAAGCTATAGGTGAAGCAGGAGAATTATCAGGAAAGTTAACGTCATTTTTATCTGAGATAATAAAAGGTTCTAAAATGATAAGAATTTATCAAAAAGAAGAAGAGGAAAATAAAAATGCAAATAAAATAATAGATGATCTGGTAAACAAAAGTATAAAAATTGATAATGTAATGATTAGAGCAACTCCAATCATGGAAATTCTTACCGGGTTAATGATAGCTGGTTTTATATTCTTTTCAGGACGACTAATAGCTGCTGGGGAGCTTGAAGTTAATCAGTTTTTTTCTTTTTTAGCAGCCATGATGTTAGCATACCAACCAATTAGATCATTAGCTACAATAAACATGTTAGCTCACCAAGGTGCAACTGCATTCAAAAGAATTTCTAATATAATTGATAAATCAATTGAAATTCAAGAAAATAAGAATTTACCAAGTCTTGATCTTAAAAATTGCGACATAGAATTCAACGATGTTGGTTTTAAATACCTATCTACAGAAAAAAGAGCTATTAAAAATATAAATATGAAAATAACTGGTAGCTCTATGACAGCTTTTGTCGGTCATAGTGGAGCTGGAAAAAGTACAATTATAAATCTCCTTCCTCGATTTTACAATCCTCAGCAAGGAAATATAAAAATTGATAACCAAGACATAACAAAAGTCTCTTTAAGTTCTCTGAGGGGAAATATTTCATTAGTCAGTCAAGATATAATCTTGTTTGACGATACGGTTAAAAAAAATATTGCTTACGCTAACACTAATGCATCTCAAAATGAAATTTTAGAAGCTTGTAAATTTGCAGCAGCTAATGAATTCATAGATAAATTGCCCATGAAATACGAAACAATGATTGGGGAGAATGGAGTAAGATTATCTGGCGGTCAAAAACAAAGAATATCAATTGCACGAGCAATCTTAAAAAAATCTCCAATAATTTTGTTAGATGAAGCAACCTCTTCTTTGGATGCTGACTCAGAGGAAATAGTTCAAAACGCAATAATAAATCTTACGAAAAACAAAACCACACTTGTGATTGCTCATAGACTTTCAACAATACATAAAGCTGACAAAATTTTTGTACTAAAAAGTGGTGAGATAATAAATTCAGGTGATCATAATTATTTAATTGATAAATGTAAGGAATATAAATCTTTATACGAAAAACAATTAAAGTAGATAAAATGATTCTTTGTTATAGATTTATAACTATTTTTTTTTACCCAATTATTATTTGCGTTATTTATATTCGAAAATTTTTAAATAAAGAAGATAAAAAAAGATTTAAAGAAAAAATTTTTTCCAATTATTTTTTTCCACTAAGAAGAAAAAAAAGAAAATTAATATGGTTTCATGCCGCTAGTATTGGAGAAGTCCAGAGTATATTGCCAGTAATTTTAAGATTAAATAAAGAAAAAAACAATTTAGATTTTCTAATCACCACTGTTACATTAAGTTCAGGAAATTTAATAAATAAAAAATTGGTAAATTATAAGAATATTTATCACAGATATTTCCCTGTAGATGTATTTTTTTTAGTTAAAAAATTTTTAGATATTTGGAGTCCGGATTTAGTATTATTTGTTGACTCTGAAATTTGGCCTAATTTTATTTTAGAAATAAGAAAAAGAAAAATAAAATCAGTTTTAATTAATGGAAGATTAGCAAAAAAATCATTTAATAGATGGATGTTATTACCTAGTTTAGCAAAGAAAATATTTAATTCTTTTGATTTATGTTTGGCTTCAAGTATGGAGTCTAAAAAATATTTTCAAAAACTTAATGTAAAAAACTTAAAATATTATGGTAATTTAAAATTTTCTGCCGCTGTAAAATATAAAAAAATTATTAATAAAAATCAAAAAGTTTTAAGGCAAAAAAAAATATGGTGTGCTGCTAGCACTCACAAAGGTGAAGAGCAAATTTGTTTGAAAGCACACATTAATCTAAAAAAAATTTACGAAAATCTAATTACAGTTATTATTCCAAGACATGTTAATAGATCTAGTGAAATACAAAATTTGTGTAATCAGCTAAAATTGAAATCTCAAATATTAAATCAAAATAGTTCTATTAAAAAAGATAAAGAGATTGTTATTATTAACTATTTTGGTTCTCTGCCAAAATATTTTCATTTCTCAAAAAGTGTTTTTATTGGAAAATCACTTATCAGTGAATTGAAACAAGTAAGTGGACAAAATCCTATTGAAGCAGTTAAAATGGGGTGTAAAGTTTATCACGGTCCTTTTGTTTACAATTTTAAAGAAATTTATAATCTTCTTAAATCTTGGGGAATAGCCAAACAAATAAATAATGAAGATGATTTATCAAAAAAAATATTATTAGATTTCAAAAATGCTAAGAATAGTAAAAATATAGTGATTAAGAAAATCACATATTTAGGAGACGGAATATTAAATAATACTTTAAAAGAGGTACAAAATTTAATTATATGAAATTGTTTAAGCCAAATTTTTGGCAAAATAAAATTGGTTTTTACTCAATTTTACTCTTTCCAATTACATTCGTTTTTTCAATATTAATCTACTTGAGGAAATTTTTTTATTTTCAAAAAGAGTTTAACGTTCCTATTATATGCGTTGGTAACATATATATTGGGGGGACTGGGAAAACACCTTTATCAATTTTAATTGCTAACCATCTAAGGCCGCTTAAAAAAGCAGCTATTGTCAAAAAATATTACACTAATCACAAAGATGAGCATAATTTAATAAATTCAAAATCAGATTGTTTAATTTTAAATCGTATACGCAGTAAAGGTATAGAAGAAGCAATTAAAAAGAAATTTGATTTCATAATTTTAGATGATGGTTTTCAAGATTATTCTATTAAAAAAAACTTAAATATAATTTGTTTTAATAGCAACCAGCTTATAGGTAATGGTATGATTTTTCCATCTGGACCTCTTAGGAACTCAATGAGGTCATTAAAAGATGCGCAGATTGTTGTTGTAAATGGATCTAAAAATTTAGAATTTGAAAAAAAATTAAATACCTTTTCCAAAAAAACGAAAATTTATTATTCAAAGTATTTACCTGTAAATCTAGAACAATTCAAAAATAAAAAACTACTTGCTTTCGCTGGAATAGGAAATAACGAAAACTTTTTTAAAATTTTAAAAGATAGTAATTTAGATGTAAGAAATCAGATAAATTTCCCTGATCATTACGAGTATGACAAAGATGAATTAAAAAAGATTATTAACACCTCAAAGAAGGATGGCCACGAAATTATAACAACTGAAAAAGATTATTTTAGAATTAAAGAGTTTGGACTTAAGGAAATTAAGTACCTTAAAGTTAAACTTGAAATTGTTGAAAAAGAAAAATTTTTAAGTCATGTAAAGAACTATTTATGATAAAAACAATTAAATATTTTATACAAGCAATTTTCATATACCTATTTTTTTTGATTGGTAAAATTTTTGGTATAAAAATTAGTAGAAAGATATTTTCTTTTCTATTTAAGAAACTTGGACCAATTATTAAATCAAAAAAATTAATTAAGAATAATTTATTAAAGTTTTCTAAAAATATTTCTGATCAGAAAATTAATTTAATTTGTTCAAATATGTGGTCTAACTATGGTATGACTTTTATAGAATATATTTTTTTGAAAGATTTAAGAAAAAATAATTTTCATATTAAAATAAAAGGTGATGAAAAATTAGATAAGATAGTTAGAGATAATAAGCCTGTCATTTTTATCTCTGGTCATTTTGCTAACTTTGAGTTGATGTCTATGGAAATTACTAAAAAAAAAATTAAACTTGCGACAATTTATAGACCTTTAAATAATTTTTTTTTAAATCCATTTATGGAATACTTGAGAAAAAAATTTGTTTGCAATAATCAAATAAAAAAAGGTCGGCTTGGAGTAAAAGATGCTATTGACTACTTAAAAAACAATCACAGCATAGCTCTTATGATAGATCAAAGAGTTACAGAGGGAGAGAAAATAAAATTTTTTAATTATGAAGCATCGACAACAACACTTCCAGCCCAACTTGCTTTAAAATATAATTTACAAATATTTCCAATTTTTATTGAAAGAGAAAACGACAATTTTTTTAAGATGGAAATTTATGAGTCTATTTCACCCTCAAATTATAAAAATAAATTTGAGATTTCAAAAAAACTAAATGAAATTCTTGAGCTAATGATACGAAGAAATCCAAATCAATGGATTTGGACCCACAATCGGTGGAAATAAAACTATTTTTTATTTTTTAAGCTTTCTTTTACCTCTACTGGAGAAAAATAAGCCTCTTGTAATTCAACATTCCAATAACATAGTTCATAAAGGGGTATTTTCTTACCTGAGATAGCACATACTACGAAGTCACCTTGTTCGATAATTTCAAAGGAGTTATGTTTAAATTTAAGTTTCGCTTTTTTTTTAACCATCTATAAAATATATATATATTATATCTTTTCTTATGAATATTGGTTTAATAGGCAGCGGAGGCAGAGAACATGCTTTATGCAAAAAAATATCAGAGTCAAAACTAGTAAAAAATATCATTTGTATACCAGGCAATGCGGGGACCGCTAAAATTGCAAAAAATATAGATATAGATATTTTAAATTTTAAAAAATTACTAAAGATTCTAAAATTTTATGATGTAGATATGGTCATTGTTGGACCAGAGGAGCCTTTGGTTAAAGGAATAGTTGATTTTTTAAAAAGAAATAAAATTAAAGTATTTGGTCCAAATAAATATGCTGCTAAATTGGAAGGTTCAAAGGCTTTTGTAAAATCAATTTGTAAAAAATATAAGATTCCAACCGCAAAATTTAAAGTTTGTAGAAATAGAAAAGACATTGAACAATTTTTAAGTAAAAATAGATTACCGCTTGTAGTAAAAGCCGACGGATTAGCTGCAGGAAAAGGAGTAACGATTTGTAAAACAAAAAGGCAAATTTTTAATGTTTCAAATGAAATATTTAAAGGTAAATTCAAATCCTCAAATAAACTTGTTCTAGAAGAATTCTTAGAAGGAGAAGAAGCTAGTTATTTTGTAATTGCTGATAAAAAAAATTTTAAATTTTTTGGTTCAGCTCAAGACCATAAAAAAGTAAAAGAAGGTGATAGAGGACCAAATACTGGTGGGATGGGTGCTTATTCTCCAGCTCCTATAATAAATAAAAAATTAGAAATAAAAATTATAAAAAAGATTATTAAGCCTACTTTACTTGCATTGAAAAAGAAAAAAAATCCTTATACTGGGTTCCTGTATGTTGGTTTGATGATAAAAAATGGAGAACCATATTTAATTGAATATAATGTGAGGATGGGAGATCCAGAGTGCCAAGTGATAATCCCTCGTTTAAAAACAGATATTTTAAAAATTTTTAAAAAAACAGTTTTAAATGAATTAAAAAATATTAAAATAGAATGGAAAAATTTAAAATGTATGACAATTGTTTTATGTTCAAAGGGTTATCCGGGAAAATACAAAAAAAATAAAATTATAAAAAACTTAAAAGATATTCAAATTAAAAAAGATATGTTTATTTTTCATGCTGGAACTGAAATATACAATAATCAATATTTTTCGATTGGTGGAAGAGTATTAAACATTACTTCGACTGGAAATATTTTTAAAAAGATAAGAAATAATATTTTTAAAACATTAAAAAAGTTGAATTGGAAATATGGGTTTTTTAGGAAAGATATTGGTTGGAAAGTAATAAAGTAAAATGAGAATTATCAGTGGTAAACTTAAAGGAAAATCAATTAGTTTTATTAAATCTTCAATTACAAGGCCCTTGAAAGACTCTGTTAGAGAAAACATTTTTAATATTTTAACTCATTCCAATTTATTTAAAGTAAATATTAATAAATCTTGTATTTTGGATCTTTATTCAGGTATTGGTTCTTTTGGACTTGAATGTATATCTAGAGGAGCTGCTAAAGTTATTTTTGTAGAGAAAGACAAAATTGCTATAAATACACTAAGAAAAAATTTACTTAATTTATCGATACAAAACAAAGCTTCAATTTATGAAGAAGATATTAAGAAGTTTCTTGATAACATCAATGATGAGAAATTTGAAATCTTTTTTTTAGATCCACCATTTAAAGATATAGATTATCAAAATTATCTTCGTACAATTTCAAAAAAAAAAATTTTTAAAAAAAATCATATAGTAATTATTCATAGAGAAAAAAAACTTTCAGAAAATTTAGATAAGTTTTTAAATCTTATTTTAGTTAAAGAGTACGGTAGATCAAAAATAACATTTGGGAAATTTTTACTTTAAAAATTTTTTGGTATCAACTTTTATCTCTTCAACGGCTGGCTGATTAAATGGGTTAATTTTTGCTAATTTACCTATAATTGCAGTTTCCATCATAAAGTAAGAGAGCAATTCACCTAAGGTTTCTTCGTTCAAATTTTTTATTTTAAATTCTCTAAATGGTATATTTTTTTTTTTCAACGTTTTTATTAAGGCATTCTTTTGCGCATTCTTAATTTGACTAAGTGTTTTACGTCTTAAAAAATTTAATTTAACGTCAATACCCTTTGTATTTAAAATTTTAGATTTTTTATGAGTCTCTTCACTAAAGATATAAAATAATTTATCTTTTGGTCCATCTAAATATAATTGTAAAAGACTGTGGTGATCTTTGGGAACGTTGGAAATTGTGGGCAAAAATCCTTTTCCTTTTTTTCCTAAACTTTCTGCAATTAATTGCTGGCTCCAAAAGAGAAACTTTTCAAGTTGCGGTATATAATTTAATAATATTAAGTTTTTGTAACAATTTCTTTGGTAAATGTTGGTTAATTTAATTGTGCTATCCTTTAAAAATTTTTTATTACTTTTGAAGTGAGTAAGTAAATTTTTTCTGATTTTGTCTATATTTATACCCATCAATATAGCTGGTATAATTCCAACTTCCGATAAAACTGAGTACCTTCCTCCAATATATTTTCTGTGTGCTATGTGGTGAAGTTGCATTTTTTTTGAAATTTCATAAAGTGGATTATTATTTTTTTCTGAGATAATAATCATATTTTTTGCTTTCTTTTTAATAATTCCAAGAGATAATAAATTAGATAACGTTTCAATAGTACTCCCTGATTTTGAAATAATTATATATAATGAATTAGTTTTTTTATTTTTTTTAAATTTTCCAATATCTATGTCATTAAAAAATAAAAAATCTTTTTTTAAATTATCTTTTAAAAAATGATAAATTGCTTCAGATCCAAGTATTGATCCTCCCATACCTATTATAACAATTGATTTAAATTTTCTGTATTTGTGGAGATCTTTTTTATCAAAATTAAATTTAAATTTTTTACTTAAAGTATGAAAAAAATTTTGAGGATAATCCAAACTATTTTGAACATTTTTCAAAATGCTATCAAATTCTTTTCTTAATTTTTTCTCCTTTCTGTTATTTAATAAAGAAGCTGATATAAAATTTTTGTAAATTATATTTTTTTTCACTTGCCAATTTTTTCAATAATAGATTGTTCAATTGATGATGTTTTTGATTTTTCAGTATTTTTATCCTTCTCAATTTTAAGTATATTCTCAATCTTATTTGTATTGTCTTTTTGTGATTTGTTTAATGTGTCTGGTTCAGGCAATTTTTTATAGTCTGGTGGTAAAATTAATGGGTCTCTTTTTTTGACTAAAAATTCGTCTGTAGTCCGAGTTTTTTCATTTCTTAATACCTTTCCAGCATCAGACAATCCTGAACACGAATAAAGAATGATCATTAACGTTAAAATTATTGATAATTTGTAAAGTATTTTCATTGTTTAATAAAAATGTCTTTGCTTATAAGCATAATAATACCAAGAGTTATAAATATATCCGCTATATTAAAAGTAAACCAGTGAAAATTGTTATAATGAATATCGATAAAGTCTGGAACGCCAAAATATACCAATCTATCGTAAAAATTACCAAGTGCACCACCCAGAATTAAAGAAAATAAAATTTTATCAATATTTTTTGATTTAACAATCAGATATATCAAAAAAAATATCACTAACCCAATAATTGAAGTAATCGAATTATATATTAAATTTGAGTTAGTGCTTAAAAAGCCAAATCCAATACCAGTATTCCATACTAAATGGAAATTTACAAAATCATTTACATAAAAAGTATTGTCGCTAAAATTATTTATTATTTTAATTTTTGAGTATCTATCTAGAAAAAAAATGATAGAAATTATAAATAGAAAATAAATATTTCCTTTTTTAAGTATTTTATTTTTTATATCCCGAAAATCAATCAGAGTTTACTTCCTACTAAATTTGAACATCTTTCACATTTAATTTCTAATATTTTCCAGCACCTCTCGCACTTTTTTCCTTTTGCTTTACTTACCTTAATCTTAATTTCATTGTCCTCTGATAATTTTTTTTCTGCTTTGGATACAATAAAATACTCTGCTAAATCAATATCTTTAAGTAATTCAAATTTTTCTTTGTTTATACTTAATTGAATTTCAGCCTCTAAACTTGAGCCTATCTCTTTACTTATCCTTTTCTCCTCTATTGCAACATTTGTCTCTTGTTTGATTTTGAATAAATTTGACCATTTTTCATTAAGTTTATCATTTTTCCAATTTTCAGGTATCTTTACAAAATTATTTTCATGAATACTTTCATTCTCATTATTGACTAAACTATATATTTCTTCTGTTGTAAAAACTAAAATCGGTGCAAACCACTTTAACAAACTTTCAAGAATAATGTTAAGAACGATTACACAATTTTTTCTTTTTTCCGAATTTAAACTATCACAATAAAGAACATCCTTTCTTATATCAAAATAGAAAGAGGAAAGATCTAATGCACAGAAGTTGAGCAGTTCTTTATAGAGTTTATGGAAATTATAATTGTTTAAATTATCGTCTAAAGATCTACCAATTATATATAATCTGTTAAGGATATACTGTTCAAGCTCATCAAATTCATTGACTTTTATTTTTTCAAAGTTTTGTTTTTCAAATTTATCTTTTAAGTTTCCAAGCATAAATCTAAAAGTATTTCTTATTTTTCTGTATGATTCCGCGTGTTGAATTAAAATATTCTTATCTATTCTTAAGTCTTCGGCATAATCTGAAGAAGAAGCCCAAACTCTAAGAATATCTGCTCCATAATCTTTTAAAATATAATCTGGTGAAATAACATTTCCCATTGACTTAGACATTTTCATGCCTTTGCCATCAACTACAAAACCATGAGAAAGTATGCTTTTAAAAGGAGCTTTGCCTCTTGTTCCACAAGACTCCAATAATGAAGAGTGAAACCATCCTCTGTGTTGGTCAGAACCTTCAAGATACATATCGGCAGGCCACTTTAAATCTTTTCTTTTTTCTAAT
>MDSV01036785.1_pt1 | contig 10878 bp, 26 predicted proteins | sample 810851 | NCBI WGS metagenome assembly MDSV01 (sample SAMN05326640, study PRJNA326480) | marine metagenome | isolation source: seawater | place: Atlantic Ocean: North East | collected 2012 | reverse complement strand
TATCGGCTTGAACAGAGGAAGTTTCTTCCTCCTCTGCCCACTCCAATAAACTTTCCATATCCATTAGAAAGGTGCTTCGCCCTCTGTATAGTCAGTTCTTGCTACAGGTTCAGCAGGTTTTTCTACTGCTCCTAAAACATCTTTGACCATTTCTGTTCTACTGTTGTAGCTATTATCATCTTTGCCACTTGCTTGATAAGTGATACCACCAACAGTTTGATAGTCTAAGCAAATTGCAACTTGGTCAGCAGTAACAACAAGTTCTTTTCTTTCATTACCGTCTTTACCTGTCCACTTTTCTTCTTGCAATCTACCTGTAACCATAGCTCTAACAGTTTTACTACCGTCCGGAAACGAATTGTTAAAGTTATCTGCTAGGTTTTCCCACATATTTACAGAGACCCACATATCATCTGCGTCTCCATAAGTCTTAATGACCATGCGAGCTTTTGCAACAGTTTTACCTGTTTTTGTATTCCTAACCTCCGGTTGCATAATTTGTCCAACCAAGATTGTATTATTATTAGTCGCCACTATACACACTCCTTTTTTGTTGCTTTGGCTTATTTGGTTTGTCTAGCATATCCCTCTTGCGTTCCAACTCTTCTAAACTCCATTCAGTCTTAAAGTGTTGTAACCATTGAGGTTTAGCACTAGACCAATCCTCTTCTGCGTCCCATGTCTCTGTATCGTCAGTAGGCATAGGATTAGTTCGTAATCTTTTCATTGTTGCGTCCCAAACTGCATGAGCAAAACTTTCATACCCATTTAATTTAAGATACTCAATAAGACCACCTTTATCTTTGGAAATTGTATCTCCCATAGTTAATTGTTTTTTGTCATTAAGTTCACGAGCATACTCTTGGTATTGCTCTTTACATAACTTCCTATATTCAACTACATTAAAGAACTTGTTTCCATGTTCGTAGTACATATTCATAGATTTCCAAACTACATCTTCCGGAAATTGTGCGAAGTCCGGATATAATTCTTTAATCTTGGTGTCATCAATCTTTGCATTGTCCCACCTAAAATTTATGAATTGTACCAAATCTATCCATTGTTTCTTGGTTAATCCATTTTCTAAATCCATGTAATACCCTCAACATATGGTATGCGAAGTACAATGAACATGTAACCCTTTATTAATTGAGTTATATCCATTATTACCCCTCCTAGTAATATCAAGCTTTTGCTCCAAAGAAGTAAATGTAATTATCAATACTCTTTGACTTAAACCTATAAGTTTCAAAAGTTTTGTTGTACTTTACAACTCTATTTGCAATTCTACTTTTAGTCGTAGGCGTCAAAGGTAATTTTTCTAAGACAACAAATTTTCCTTTTGCATTATTCATTGCTTTAACCCAAATAGGATTTTCGTCAATCTTATACTTTCTACCTCTACCTGTTGGGAGACCCTCTATGTCTTCCTCTTTTAATACAGTTCCAACATCCAAATCATTTAGGACATTGGCTATATTTTGATTTTTCATATACTCTCTCCTGCAATTTTCTTTTTTTCAATTTCCATTAGCTTAAATAATTGAGCACTATCGCCAAAGGTCATATTTGCACCAATGTAAGACATAATTTCCTCAACATTGTACATAAATGTACCCATGCGATAACTCTTTCTATATTTACTTTCTAATGGTAATTCTTTTTTAAGAAGTCTAAAAACTCTAGCACTTGCCTCAGCAACCCTAGAACTTTCTTCTTCATCTAAGTCTAATAATGAACAAACCATTGCAACATGAATACTTGCATTTAAAGTTCGTGCATTGCTAGTTAGTTTTTGACTTGTAACAAATTTATCAATCGGTTCCATAATCATTAATTACCTACTAACTGATGTACTTTGTTCGTAATTAGATTTTCATTACCAAGTAGAGTTTTCTGAGCCAACTTTTCACTACGGCTTGATTTACCTCTAATGCTAGATTTCCATTGTTCGTAATTGGAAGTAGCATTGATTAATGCCCAAGCGGTATTCTTTTGTGTCTCAAACTCCGGTCTATTAAATAGACTAGATATTTCTCCTCTTTGGTTTGTAATCCTCGTAACTGCTTTGATATTTTCCTGTGTTGGTTCCGGTATTGGTAATACTGTATCCATGATTTCTTTAAATCTATCATTGGTTATTTCAGTATCTAATAACTTCTCCATTTCTAACTGAAAAGCATCAACATAGTTGTAGCTTTGTACCAATATACTTCTAGCTTGTGCAACTTTACCTGTTAAGTTCTTTGTGTGTCTAAAAGAAAAACTATTTCTCATATCTCCCAAAGCCATACGTAAAGTATTAGCGCAAACAACTCTAATTGGTGTAGTCAAACCTTTTAAGCTTGAACTACCATCATGTGAGTTTGTAAGAAGTAAGTAATTGTGTGTTATGTCTTCATCTACTTGTACTGATTTATTAAGGTTTAATAACATCCATACAATCCTACCGTTGTGTAAACTACCGGCAGTTTCAAACATAGCGTCACTATCATCAACTACTGTGTCAATAAAATCAAAACATTCTAAGTTTTGGATAGGTGTGTATCTATTACCAACAACACCTAAGACAGTATCATCACTATCTCTAACTGTTGAAAAGTAATTATCTACAGGTATTAAGTTGTTTATTCTTGCCGGAACATCTTCTGTTTCTAATGTCATAAGCGGTCTTAAACTAACTGTCCAATCCAATCCTGCTTTTTTAATAGCTTCAGCTGAAGTTAATGCTCCTTTAGTCACTACACCAAGTTGGTGCCATGCAGGAACATTAGCGCTGAACATGGTTTCTACTGCGTGTGGCATTAGAACTCCTCCTCAGACAAATATTCTTCGCTTTCTTGCTCTATTCTGCTTAATGCCCATGACAATCCGTCAAATGAGCCAACCATTACTCCCTCATCATATGCTTTTTGACATTCAGATGAAGTTTGTTTTGATTTATTAGTTACAATGTTGCCCTCTACACCATATCTACTTCTAAGTATATCTCTCACTTTATGCAGTTGAGTTTTTATATCGTTATGAACTTTCATAATCATATATCCATCTCCTCTCCGTCATTTAATGACTGATATTTTTTAGGTGCTTTCATCTCCGGAACGATTGATATTTCCCCTGTTGTAATTGTCTCAAACAAACTATCAAAGATAACAAAAGGATTATCTCCTCTTTCTTTAGCAATATGTCTAATAGCAGTAGTCCTAAATGCAGGTCTTACTGCGTCTCTCCAATCATCTCCTAAGTAATCAAGCACTTTTTCTACATCGTAAGGTTTATAGGTATTTGTACCTTTACCCATTACGACCTCGCTACCTATCTTTTTAGCTTTCCCCTGCATTTCATATGCAAGAGTATTCTTAAGTTCGGTTTCTAATTGAGCAACTGCCCTCTTTACACTTCTAACTTTGTAAAGAAGTTCTACTTGCTCTTGTGTACTTGTTGGAAATTTTGCTTTTATTTCCTCCATACTTTCGTCTCTAGCGTCGTCATCAATGTATTGATATGTTGTAATGTCTTTTACTGTATCAACAATTTCCTCAACACTAGAAAGTTCTCTTTCTTCTTTCATAAGCAATACCCCCTTTCAATAGGTTGTACTAATAAGATTAACTATACAGTATTTAGAGTATATGCAAATAAGTAGAGGAATTATTTATAGTCTATAGGTAACAATTCTGCGTCCGTGTATGACCCAAAATCTTCAGTAAATATAGGGTCTGATGTGGCGCTTTGCGGAACCTCCAGACCTAGTAGAGATTTTTTTGCGTTTTCATAAGAAAGATTTTTCTTATTTCTGCCTGTTGCATTAGCCCAATCAATAATAGTTTTAAGTGTCCATATTCTTGTTTTCATATCATTAATATACCAATCGGGTTGAGGTAGGTTATTACGAAGTTGCCATGAACTTACTGTATCCGGTTTTACATTTAGTATTTTTGCTATTTCGCTTACACCAAGAGGTGTCAATTCCGGACTATACATACATAAATACTAACACATAAATGAAAAAGCGAGAGTACAAACAGGGTATGAATGATAATCTCTCGCTCTTCCTTTAGTTACTTCCTTAACCTTATTCATCTTAAACTATTCGCTCTGATGACTAGGCATATTTCAGCACATCTCAGTTATTAGGTAAGTACCTCACTAGATTAGATGCTCAATACGGGAAATACTATAAACCGTCCCCAGCATTTTTTATCATGACATAGGACACCTAACCTAGTGAGCTACCTACCTCTGTACTTATTCGCCCATTGGGTATTAAGTTTCAGTAGTTAGCTTGATTTGGCGGGTAGAACAGGAAAGTTAATCTGTTTATACTACCTTTCTGCTAGCTCTTGCGAGTAAGCTTCCTGACTTGTGAACCAAATCAATATCTATATTACTAGGGCTATTTATATTGTCAAGTTTATATGTGCAAAATACCTTTTTTTATCTTTTAAGTGCTATATAATTGTTATATGCGAGATACATTGACTAGCGTCAATAAAGACCAACTTGACTATACAGGTGTATTGGAAGATATATCTTTTTGGTTTGACGAGTATTATGTTGTCATTTCTTGGAATGATTTAATGCTTGGTTTTGACGCTGACATTTATAAACAAACTATGGATGGAGAGTTAATTCACTATACAAGAACAGGTGGAAAATCTCCTAAAAGTGCGTCTATGAGTGCGAGACAGATAATTCTAGGTAAAATTAAAAGAACTTGACCTAATATAACCTATTTGTTAGACTTTGATTAATCTAACAAAGGGGGTTTTAAATGATTACAAGTTGTATTATATTCTTGGCTACTTTAGGTACGCCAAATTCAGACAATTCAGATGAATATTATTTAAGTAATTACTTTAATTGTCAAGATAATGTACCTGTATCTATGTGGGAATATGCTCCTTTATACTATCAACATTTTGATGAAGAAAATATAAATACCGCAATAAGAATAGGGTGGTGTGAAAGTCGTGGAAAGAAAACTGCTCATCGTAATGACAATGGAGATAGTGGTGTTATGCAGTTTGTTAGTTGGACTTGGAATTGGGTAGCTGAGAAATATAACCTACCAATATGGAATGATTGGGTAATAATGCGTTGGGGACAACCATACACAGAAAATAAGACCTATAAACACGATATTGGTTTTGAACAAGTGCAAGTGCAATTTTCTCCTTATTACAATATTTATATGGCTTCAATTCTTGCCGAAGACATATATGGTAGAACTCAATGGAGAGATTGGAATAGTAGTAAGTGGTGTTGGGAAGATGAAAAAAAATGGAAACAAAGGTGGACAAGTGAGAATTAATTCGTTATATTTAAAAGAATACAATTAAAGTAAAAAAATGGAGGCACAAATTTATGAAACACGAATTTAACTTATGGAGAGAATTAGCTTATAGATTTACATATATGAGAGAAATGTATATGTACGATAAGCAAAAAAGGAACGAGGACTTATGGGTTGCTCGGGAAGAAGAATAATGATAGAGGATAAGTTTATCTGTATTGATTGTCAAAGCTACTACATACTTGATACTGTAATTGTTTCTGTCAATGATAATGATAAAGTTACAGATTGGTCTGCAGGTACAGTTTTTTGTGGAGATTGTCAAAGCGAAAGTATAACTCACATGAACGAGGCACATAGGTATAAACAATTAGATAATATTACTAATTTACCTTTGATAGAAACGAGTAAATAATGTATAAACTATTAAACAAAATTTCACTATATGCTTTAGAAAAACTTGATAAGCAAGAAAATCTTATTAAAAAGCTTGGGTATAAGTACTTTAAAGGTTTATTTGATTTTAGTTTTATAAAAATTTATGGTTATTCACAATATGACCCAAGAGCAAGATGTGACCATGATTTATATATGGAGCATTTAGAATATGAGGCACAACAGAATATGGAGTACGATTACTAATGTTGGTAGATAATTGGAAATATTATGACGCAGACGATTATATGATTTGTGTAAATGACTTTCAAGATGATGAAAAAACACCTATGCAACAAAATGTTTATGTTGCTCTTAATAAAGATATTAATGAAAAAGGTAGTGTTCATGATGTAATGAAATTAGTAGAGGAAATGAACTAATGTCTTGTAATATGCAGATTTATAAAATTATAGTTCAAGATGATAGTGGTAAGCTATATGAACTTGATAGTGCTTGGATGAACGAAAATTTTGAATACGATAAAAGATATGACAGATTAAAGGAAATTAGATAATGCAACATCATTACCCATTTGTAGTTGATTACACAAGAGAGGGACAACCTATTTGGTCAAAGTTTTGCCCAAAGTGTAATAGCTATAGTGATTATTCACAAATGGATAGCATGAAGTATGTTACTGATTGTTGTTTTGTAATTTTAGATGAAGAGGAAGAATATGTCTAACGGCTATATGCAGGGCAGTAGAACTAGATATGCCACAAGAAAGAGTAAAGTTTTCGGCGAGGGGCGAGTTTGTAGTGAGAAAGGATGTGAAGTTACTCTATCAAAGTACAACGAGCGTACTGAGTGCTTTGCACACTACAAATTTAAACAACCGAGAGTAAGAGGTAGGGTACACCCTAGCGAGTTAAAATAAGGAGAAATAATGGAAACTAGAAAAAAAGACAACGGATGGATGAACGAAATGGTAGAAGATACTGCTAATTGGTTTGGAGAGGAAATGATGAGATTAGAAGAAAGAGATATTCCTAATCCTGCCGGTAGAGACCAAAGATTAAGAGAACATACTGTTATTGCTAGAGCAAATGTAACTATGTTAATTGATGACATCTTAACTAAAATAAGAAAAGACCGTGCCGAATATCGTTCATAATTCATTATCAATACAGTTTGATGATGAAAAAGAGTTTAAAAAATTTGTAAAAAGCATTAACTCTAGCAAGAGCACAAGTACTGATACCTTTTATTCATTGGCTTATTCATTGTTTCCACCACCAAAAGATGTGGAAAACGAATATGATTGGACAATTTCAAACTATGGAGGTAAGTGGGGAGACTGGTACACAACCACTAAACATATGCATAGAAGTAATAAAGCTATCTATGTTTTTGATAGTGCTTGGGCTCCTCTTTTAACACTTGCTGAGAGAATAAACGAACTGCTTGAAAGAGAAGTAAGTTTAAATTTTTGGTCTTTAGATAATATGGACGAGGGAATGATTACTTGGTCTAGAGATAGTGAACTTGTTACAGATGAATATAGAGAACTATCAATGGACGATTTTGAAAGCATACCCTACGAGGAGGAATAGTGCTAGGATGTGACTATGAGAGAAAATAAACAAAGATGTAGAGTTTGTGGAACATGGTCAAATCAATTACATCATCCTAGTTGTCCTATTGGTCAAAATGAAACCAATTACACAGGCGAATATGATGAACAACCGGAAGAAATGTTTGTAGTCAATGAAGATATGTTGCAATGGATTTCTCATGCAATAGCTATAGCAGGGGCTCAGTACACAGAATATGTTCATGGTAAAAACGAGGATAAAATTTTAACTGAAAGAGTTGAACAATTTCAACAAGACTACTTAGAACTAAGTGACTTTGGAGAAAGCTTATACAATGTTGGACTTATTTTAACAGTTGAGGATATGCTTTATTTAATGAAATATCCGGACAAATATAGTCAATACTATTTACTTTGGTTAGAACTAAGCAGACCTATTAATGAAAAAGATGAAACATTTGAACTATTTAAAAAAGAAGTGTGGGAAAGGAAACAAGTTGGTAAACAAGCCAAAAATACAGGGAACTAAATTCGAAACAGGAACTGTAAATTTATTAAAATCTTGGGGATATAAAGCTTACAGATTAGCTGAGGGTGGACTTAAAGACGAGGGAGATGTTCAAGTAGAAATACAAAATAATAAACTTCCTCTTACTGAAGTTATATTTGAGTGTAAAGCTAGGCAAAATCTTAACATCCACCAAACATATTTTAAAGCAAAACAAAAAGCAGGAGATAAACCGTTGGTACTTGCATGGAAAAAGCTAGTAAACAAAGGGTCTAGTGGTCGAAGGAGCCCAGATGGAGTATCTACGCTGTACATTATTGATGAAGAATTTTTAAAGGATTTACTTGAAAACTATGGATAACGACACAAAGAAACGACTAGATAAGCTAAGGAAAGAGTTAGTTAGGCAACAAAACTCTAATAACAGAGTTGAGGGCAGAGCAAGTCAAGATAGAGCTAAGAAGTTGTTAGGCATTCCGGACAGTAAGCTAGGTAAAGATAGCGATGAAGAGTTTTGGAATAGTGGAAATTTGCGTTTGGAAGTTAAAAGTGGTAAACAAGTAAGTAACACATTCTCATTATTTGAGAAAGCTGAAACACAATCTTGGGATTATGAAGTTAGTAAATCTAATCCTAAAGAATTATTTAGTCTAATGGCTATGCCTAACGGCACAAGAGATGGATTATTTATTTGTAGACTTTCACAAATTGAAGAGATTGTGAATGAATTGAAAGCTATATGGACAAAGGAGAAAGACAATGGCTTGGATAAAGAGTGAACAAGCACTTGCCTCACACCCAAAAGTACATTTATTAGCTAAGGATTTGGGGATAAGTGTTCCCCAAGCAGTAGGGCACCTGCATTTATTATGGTGGTGGGCTCTTGATTACGCTGATGATGGAGACTTAACTAGATATAGAGATTTTATACCTAGTGCTAGTCAATGGGTAGGAGATGAGGACTTGTTTATTACTAGTCTTATTAAACATAATTGGATTGATGAGGTTAATGGTAAGTTGGTTATTCATGATTGGTTAGATTATACCGGTGCATTGATTGAAACTAGAGAAAAAGACGCTGAGAGAAAGCGTAAATATAGACAATCAAAAAACGCTAAAACATCTGCTAATCGTGATACTTGGGAGAGCAGTATTGAAAAAGATACTACTAATCCTAATGGTGCGTCCACAGGACGTCCGGAGGACATCCCTAGCCCGTCTGCCGTAGAGAAGACTAGACTAGAGAAGACTAGACAAGAGAAGAGTATTAGCAATTCTAAGGAATTGCAACAAACAGTAAGTGATGAAAAAACAAATCATAAAACTGTTTTTACTGCTTTATGTAGAGTTTTAGAATATGATACAAATGGACTTACTGCTAGTTCAAGAGGACAGTTAAACAAAGCTAGTAAAGAATTAGCTGAAGTTGGAGCTACTCCTCATGATATAGAAGTCAGAGCAAGGAACTTTGCTTTAAGTTTTGGTTGGAAACCTACTCCTATTGCACTTGTAAAACATTGGGCAAGTATGAGTACACCACAACCTAAGTTAAGTCCGGATGAATTAAATAAGCTACAAACATCTCTTAGAACTGCAAGTTCTTTGACAGAATGGGTAGATGATGATAATATTGAAGAGTAAGATACGAAAGGGGGTACTTTATGAAACAATTATATGAATTAAGTCGAGTATTTCCGGATAATTTTATCCACAAAAATCCTACAGGATTTGGCGATTATATCCAACATTCCGTAATCAGACAAAGATTATTAAGTGTTGTTGGTGCTTATTCGCAAGAGGTTAAACACATTATTCGTGAAAAACTTACTGATAAACAGGGTAAAGAAATTGAAGTAGTCACAGGAGTGATACTTGCACTTACCGTTGAAATTGACGGCGAACTTGTCACAGTTGAAGAGGCAGGGGATGTCGAGCAACCTTTTAATTGGAGAACTGATGGAGCAAGACTGAAAGACGCAGTCAGCGACGCAGTTAAAAGATGTGCTATGGCTATGGGTGTAGGATTACATCTTTGGGCACAAATGGATGGTCAAAGTGAATATTTCTTAGATGAGCAATTAAAGAAAGCAAGCAGTTGATGGACTTAGAAACCGTTTTAACTGATGCTAGAAACAATTTAAGACACTCATTAAGTGAACTTAATCTTATGTATGATACTTCTAGAGAAGATTGGAACTCAAATACTAGGCAAATAATCTCAAAAGATATTGCACAGTTAGTTGAACCACTCTTTTTACTAGAAGACTTTATGGTTGCACTAGAAGAAGAATAGTCAACAAACATAGGGTTTAGTGTCCGTCACCCCTTCGGGTACCGGATATTAGGGCGAGATTGGTTAGACTTGTAGTTTTTGTTTATTCATACAACCTTTCTACAAGTAACGAGAGTTCGATTCTCTCCTCGTCCACAAATGTGCTACTTTGTTTAGTGGTAGCATATCAGTAAGGCAGGTGGGTAAACTTTCACTAAGTGCCCTAATATTATCCACCTGTTTTGCGAAAAAATCTCAATATAACTTGCACAATCCTAACAATCCACTATATTTATTACATACAATTTAATTCGACAAGAGGAGGCACTAATTTATGGAACAAACTAAATTAGTATTCGTTTACGGCTCCCTTAGAAAAGGATATGGACTTAGTCCTGTTCTTAGTTCTAGTGAGTTTGTAGCCGATGTACAAACAAAGCCAAAATACACAATGTATTCAGTTGGCGCATTCCCCTGCATTACAAAAAGTGGAGACACAAGCATTGTAGGAGAAATATATAAAGTAGACCTGCCTACCTTAAGAAGATTGGATATGATTGAGGGCGTACCTCAGTTGTACATGAAATCTATTATAGAGGTAGATGGTTATGACGATGTTATAGCTTATTTTTTTACTAAAAAAAATGCAGAGGGTCTAACAAAAATTGACAATGGAGATTGGGCAAATGTCTAAAGATTATGACACATGGGAAGTGTATAAATATGACCAAACAGATAATCCAAAAGTAACAAGTAATGAATTATCTATAACAGTTTATTTTGATAGGAAAGATGATGTATCAACTGCCTTAGAAAAAGTAGACAAAGTA
>MDSV01012420.1_pt1 | contig 10881 bp, 15 predicted proteins | sample 810851 | NCBI WGS metagenome assembly MDSV01 (sample SAMN05326640, study PRJNA326480) | marine metagenome | isolation source: seawater | place: Atlantic Ocean: North East | collected 2012 | reverse complement strand
GTAGGATAACAGCAGATTGTACTTGTTTTAATCTTAAGATTATTTTTTTTACAAATATCTTTCCATTCTTTAATTGATGATCCTGATGTTGCTGCAGAATACTGTGGATATAAGGGCATTAATATAATTTCATTTGGATTAAAAATTTTTACATGTTTTACAACCTCTTCTGCTCTTGGATGCCAGCACCTCATAACGATAAAACATTTGTACTCTGAGTTCTGATCACTATTATTAAGTTTTATTTCAAGGGCTTTTGATTGTTCTTCTGTTAACTTTAAAATGGGGGATGATCCGCCAAGCTCTTGGTATATCTTTTTTGCGGTTGGTGCCCTCCTATAAGATATTAACTTGGCTAAAGGATATCTAAAAATAGTAGGTAAATTTAATATTGCTGGATCGTTAAATAAATTAAATAAAAATGATTTTACATTCTCTAATTTATCCGGACCTCCAAGATTAAATAAAATTATTGCTTTTCTCATTTAAAATTTTTTATAGTTTTTACTAAATAATCTACCATTAATGGATTGGTTTCTGGCATAACACCATGTCCCAGGTTAAAAATATATGGATGATCTTTAAAAATATTTAAATATCTTGTTGCTTCTTTTTTTAATGTTTCTTTATCTGATAACAATATTTTAGGGTCAAGTCCTCCTTGAATGGGAATTTTTATTTCTTTAAGAATTTTTTTAGGATTTATATCATAATCAATACTAATCACATCAGGAGAAACCGTTTCACAAAATTTTTTATAATTTTTTATTTTTCGTGGGAAACAAATTGCCGGTACATTAAATGATTTTATATGATTTACTAAATTAAAAGTTGGGGAATAAACAAATCTTTCAAGATCTTTTTCTTCTAGTAATCCTGCCCAGCTATCAAAAATTTGAATGATCGTTGCTCCATTTTTAATTTGTTCTTCTATATGAATTTTTAAAAATTTTTCTAAAATATTTAATAATTCATTAATTAAAATTTTATCTTTAAAAAAATTTTTTATTAATTTTTTTTTAGGTGATATTTTATTAATCATATAAACTAACAATGTCCAAGGTGCTCCTATAAATCCAATTAAATCCTTATTTTTAATTAAATTATTTTTTTTAATATCTTTTAATGATTTATAAACAGGGGATAGTTTACTAATAAAATTTAATTTTTCTTTATATATAATTTTATTTAAATTAATATTTCCTAATTCTGGGCCAAAATTTTTTTTAAATTTTACTTTTTGATTTAATGCGTAAGGAACCATTAAAATATCTGAAAATATTATTGCTGCATCTATATTAAATCTTTTTAATGGCTGTAAAGTAATCTCAGTCGCGAGATTAGTATTTAAGCATAGCTTAATAAAATTAGGATTTTTTTTTCTAATTTCTTTAAATTCAGGCAAATATCTACCCGCTTGTCTCATAAACCATACAGGGTTAGAATTTGTTTCTCCTTTTAATATAGTTTTATAAATTGGTGTTAACATAATATTAATTAAGTATATAATTATAGTATTATTAATAGGTCATATGGAATACGGGTATTATTTTTTTTATACATCTTATTCATTATTTATTCACATTAAGATAATTACAAAAAATACAATAAATTCATATATTATTTATCATTAATTAATTTTTTTTAATTAATTGTATATTAATAATTAACATGTTTAATATTGTTAATAAATAAAGGGTTTTAAACAAAAAAATATTAAAAATTTGAATTATATATTATGAAATTAATAAGTCTGCAAATATAAACACTTTATTCATGATTAATACATATGAAGTTTACTTAGTTTCTGATTCAACAGGAGAAACTCTTGATAGAATTTTTTTAGCTTTAAAAGCTCAGTTTAAAAATATAGATTATAAAATTCATCAACATTCCTTTACAAGAACAGAAAATCAAATTTTAAAAATTATTGATATATGTAAAAAAAAAAAAAATTCGATAATATTATATACAATTGTTGATTCAAAACTTGCTAAATACTTAGCTTTAGAAACAAACAAAGCAAATATTCCTTGTTTTGGAGTTTTGGGAGATTTGATATTATCGTTTTCAAAATTATTGAATCAAAAAGCATCACATATACCCAGTGGTCAACATGAACTTAATGAAGAATATTATAATAGAATAGAGGCTATACAATTTACCATGAGTCATGATGATGGAAATTTAATTAAAGATATAAAAAAATCAGATATAATTTTATTAGGAGTTAGTCGTACTAGCAAAACTCCAACATCTATTTATTTAGCAAACAGGGGCTATAAAACATCAAATATACCTTTAATTGATACAAATTCACTACCAGATATATTAAAAAAAAATCCCAAATTAACTTGTATTGTTGGTTTAACAACAGAACCAGAAAGACTAGCAGATATTAGAAGAAACAGAATGAATATATTAAAAGAAAAAGAAACTACATCATATATAAATTTAGATAAAGTAACCAAGGAAATAAAAGAAGCAAAAAAATTATTTAGAAAATATAATTGGCCCATAGTAGATGTAACTCGAAAATCAGTAGAGGAAACAGCTGCTTCAATAATAAAAATATATGAAATAAGAAAAAATAATGATTGAAGAAATTATACTTGCTTCAAAAAGCAAAGTTAGAAAAAAAATATTAGAAGATAATGGTATTAAATGTACGGTAGAGCCATCTAATGTTGATGAAGATTTATTTAAAAAAAGTCTTTTAAAAGAAGGAGCCTCTCCTGAAATTGTTTCTAAAAATCTTGCAGAAATAAAGGCGAACAAAATAAGTCAAATAAATAATGAAGGAATAGTATTGGGGGCCGATAGTGTTATAGATCTTGATGGTGAAATAATATCTAAACCCAGAGATAGAAAAGAAGCTTTAGAGATTTTAAAAAAGTTAAATGGAAAAAAACATTATTTAATTAGTTCAGTATGTATTTCAAAAAATGGTTCAATGATTTGGAACTTTACAGATAAAGCAGCATTAACAATGAAAAATATGAAAGACGAAGAATTATTAATATATTTAAGCAAAATAAAAGATGATGATTTATATGCTTATAATGTTTATCAAATTGAAGGTGAGGGAAAATCTTTATTTTTAAAAATAGATGGAGATAATGACACAATAATGGGTTTACCCATAAAACAAATTAAAAAATATTTAGGCATGTTTTCATGAAAAAATATTTAGTCATAGGAAACCCCATTAATCATTCGCTTTCGCCAAAGCTACATAATTATTGGTTAAAAAAAAATAAAATTAATGCAATTTATGAAAGACTAAACCTTAATGAAAATGACATAAAAGAAATATTAAAAGATCTTAAAAATAATAAAATTCAAGGATTAAATGTAACCGTTCCCTTTAAAAAAAATATAATTCCTTATCTTGATAGCCTATCTTCTCTTGCTGAACAAACTCAGTCTGTAAATACTATATATAAATTAAATGATAAAATAATTGGCCATAATACAGACGTAGGAGGCTTTGAATTAGCAATAAGAAAAATTAATTATAATATTAAAGAAAAAATAATATTTATATTAGGGGCAGGCGGAGTAGCTCCTTCAATTATTCTAGCTTTAAAAAAAATGAATGTTGGAAAAATTATATTAAGTAACAGGACAAAACAAAATGCTTTGTATTTAAAAGATATGAACCCAGATCTAGAAATTTTAAATTGGGGAGAAGTTCCAGAATTTGATATGATAATCAATGCGACTAGCCTTGGATTAAAAAATAATGATGAAATTAAATTAGACTTTAATAAAATTGGAAATAATAAATTTTTTTTTGATGTGATTTATAATCCAAAAGAGACTAAATTTCTTTCTGAAGCCAAAAAAATGGGTAATCAAACCGAAAATGGAAAAATGATGTTTATTTATCAAGCACATCAGGCATTTGGAATATGGCATAAAATTTTACCAATAATTGATGATGATATTATAAAGATGTTAGATCATGATTAAGGTAGGAATTATAGGTGATATAGGATCAGGAAAAAGCCATGTAGCAAAACTTTTTGGTTTTCCAGTATTTAATGCTGATCATGAGGTTTTAAAAATATATAAAAAAGATAAATTTTGTTTTAAAAAATTAAAAAAAAAACTTCCAAACCATATTAATTCCTTTCCAATTAAAAAAAGTGAAATTTTTAATGCGATTAATAAAAATAAAAATAATTTAAAAAAAATTACAAAAATAGTCCATCCAATTGTCAGGTTTAATATGAATAAGTTTTTTAAAAAATACAAAAATAAAAAAATGGTCATTCTTGATGTTCCATTATTGCTGGAGAATAAAATAAATAAAAAAAATTACATTTTGGTTTATGTTGATGCAAAAAAAAATCAAATTTATAAAAGATTAAAAAAAAGACCAAATTTTAATATAAAAATTTTTAATAAATTAAAAAATTTACAACTTCCTTTAGAAGTAAAAAAGAAAAAAGCAAATTTTATTATAAAAAATAATTTTCAAATTTCATCAATAAAAAAAAATGTTAAGATGTTAAAAAAAAGAATATTAAAAAAATGATAGAAATAATTCTCGATACAGAAACAACAGGATTAGATGTAAGAGATGGTCATAGAATTGTTGAAATTGGATGTATTGAATTAAAAAATCAAATGCCAACATCTAATAAATTTCATTGTTATCTTAACCCCGAAAGAAAAGTGTCAGAAAAAGCATTTGAAGTACATGGTTATAGCGATGAATTTTTATCTTCAAAAAAAAAATTTTCTGAAATTTGTGATGAATTTTTAAATTTTATAGATAATAAAAAATTAATAATCCATAATGCAGTATTTGATTTGTCACATTTAAACAATGAACTTTCTATTTTAGGAAAAAAAAAATAGATAAAAAAAATGTTATTGATACTCTCGAGCTAGCAAGAGATAAATATCCTGGATCGCAAATAAGTTTAGATGCACTTTGTAAACGATTTAGAATAGATAATTCAAGAAGGATCCAGCACTCAGCCCTTGTTGACTGTGAGCTACTCTCTAAAGTTTATATTAATTTAATAGATCAAAAAGAACCTACTTTGAATTTTAAAAATTCCGATAATGAAGATTCAAATATTGATTCCAATAATTCAATTTATTGTAAAAAAATTATAAGTCCTAATGTTCATGAAAGGACAAGTCATAAGCAATTTCTAAAATTAAATTTAAAAAAGAATTTTTTTTAATTTGATCTTTGTTGGTAAAGTTTTTCAAAATCAACTTCTTTAAAGCTAACTCCTTTATATCCTGAGTCATTTAATAAATTTGAAAATGCTTTTTCTATATTTGGATAAATTTTATTTTGAACATCACAAAGAATTATTTTTTCGAGTTCTTTTTTTTCTTTAACTTCATCGTCAATTTTAATAACTGAAGCATACACCATTTCAAAATGAGATTTTTTTTCGTGTTGTTCTTTATCTAAAAATTTTAAAGTCGTGTTGACTTCAATTAATTTATTTTTACTTGGTACTGAAGTTATATCTATAGTTAATTGATATTTAGAAATATATTCTTTTACAAAGAGATAAGTCTGGATATCTTTTGTTTCACTAGAAATATCTTTTACGAATTCTGCAAGTATTTTAAATTTTGTCATTTTTATCTTCATCTATATCTTCAAATTCACCATTAATAAAATCATGTTTTTTTAAATTTCTTTTGGAATATTTTTTAGATACACTTTTAAATAATAATTTTCTAGTTGGTGGAAATATTATAATTAATCCTATAAAATCAGTAGCAAAACCAGGTAAAATTAAAAGCAATGCTGCAAAAGCCAAAGCAGCACCTGATATTATTTCATAAATTGGCATTTGATTTTTTATCAATTGCGACATTCCAGATCTAATAGTATTAAATCCCTCATATCTTGCATAAATTACTCCAATAAATGCTGTAATTAATATTAATGATATAGTATTAAATGCACCAATATATGAGCCTATTTTTATAAATAAGTAAATTTCAATTAATGGAATAGAAATAATTAATAATAAAAATGGTAACATTTATACTTAGTGTAAATTGCCAGTTGAAATTTAGCAATATACTAATTACATTTAGTCTATGAATTATAGTTTTGAATATATAGATATTATACTTCTTGCAATGATTGCTGGCTTTATTTTCCTTAGATTAAGAGGAATTTTAGGAAAAAGATCAGGTTTTGAAGGAAAGATGCCTTCTGATTTTGCAAAAAAATTTAATGAAAAAGAAATTAAGAAAAATATAAAAGAAGATATTTTTGATAAGGAAGCTCAAGAAGAATTTTTAAAGGGTGCAAAGATTGCTTACGAAACTATAATTACCGATTTTAGTGATAGTGATAATAAATTAACAAATAGCAAGCCCCTTTTAAGTAAAAAAATATATGATCAATTCAAGAGTGCTCTTTTAGAAAGGGATTCCAAATCACATTTTGCCGAAATAACTTTTATTGGAGTTAATTCAGCTTCCATTAAAGAACACATAAAGACAGGTAATACATTTGAAGTTACAGTTGATTTTGTAAGTGAACTTATAACTTGTATCAAAGATAAAGATGAAAAAATTATTTCAGGTGATCCTGAAAAAGTAAAAAAAGTATATGATACTTGGAAATTTTCGAAAGATTCAAGATCTACAAATCCAAACTGGTTATTAATTGATACAATAACTTAATTGAGTAAAAAACTTTCATATAAAGATAAAGAAGACTGGAAAAATTTTATTTCGAGCAATGATAAATTGTCCGATAAAGATAAAACTTTAATAAAAAATAAAGATAAAGAATTCATAAAAAAAATTGATTTGCATGGATTATCTCTTGAAAATGCAAATAAGACTATTCACGAATTTATTGAAAAGTGTTTTTTGAAAAAGGTAAATAAAATTATTGTTATTACAGGTAAGGGTTTAAGATCTAAAAATGAATCTAACCCATATGTTTCGAAAGATTTGAGTATTTTAAAAAATTCTGTTCCTGAATATATTTTGTCTAATAAAGATTTAATGAAAAAGATTAAAGAAATTAAAGAAGCAAAAATTGAAGATGGTGGAAGTGGTGCTTTTTATATATATATAAAAAAAAATTTTTAATATTAAAATAATCAAATATGGAACTAATAAAACGAAAATTGAAAATATTTAATAATAGAAAAATAAAAAAAAAATTTAATAATTTTTTTGATTGGATTAAAGGTGCTGAATTAGTTGAGCTAAAATCATGTAAAGTTAATGAAGATCCTGTTCGACCTGAGCTTGATAATTTATTCAGAAGAAGTTATGGAAGAAAAATTTTTGGTGTTAAGTATAAAAAAGAATTATGTGCAATTATGTGTTTCGGATTTACAAATGAGATCCCGACTTCAGTAAAAGAATTAGACCTTATGACAAAAGATGCATATTTGAAAAGTGCACACAGAGATCAAAAAATTGGACAAATTGCTATTGCTTATACAGTTTGGTCAAAAAAGAAGGGTGGAGGGAAATTAATAGTAAAAGAAGTTTTTAAAATGATTAAGAAATCAAATCACCTAAATAGATTAATTACTTTGTCTCCCCTTACAGAAATGGCTAGAAAATTTCATTTAAATAATGGTGCTGTTGAACTTCAAGTTAATGAAGAAACACAAAATTTTGAATATAAAATTTAAAGAATAAACTTGGAAAGATCAGTATCTTTAACTAGTTCGTCTAGATTTTTTTTAACATAATCGTTATTAATTAGGATTTTTTCACCAGATCGATCAGTTGCTGTAAAGCTTATATCATCCAAAATTCTTTCGATGATAGTATGAAGTCTTCTAGCGCCAATATTCTCTACTGTTGAATTAATTTCAGAAGCTATATTAGCAATTGCATCTATTCCATCTTCCGAAAACTCTAAATCAACATTCTCAGTTTTTAAAAGTGCAATGTATTGTTTTATTAAACTATAATCAGGCTCCTTTAGAATTCTTTTAAAATCATTACTAGTTAATGCTTCTAATTCCACTCTAATCGGCAACCTACCTTGTAGTTCAGGCAATAAATCTGATGGTTTTGCAAGCTGAAAAGCTCCAGATGCAATAAATAAAATATGATCAGTTTTTATTGGGCCATATTTAGTACTAACTGTAGTACCCTCTATTAATGGCAATAAGTCTCTTTGCACACCTTCTCTTGAAACGTCTCCACCTGAACGATCAGATCTTCCTGAAATTTTATCTATCTCATCTAAAAAAACTATACCATTATTTTCAGTTGTAATTTTTGCTGTTTTAATAATTTTATCTTCTTCTATTAGTTTATCAGACTCTTCATTTATTAAAATTTCATGGGACTCTTTTACAGTCATTTTCTTTTTTTTTTGTTTAGTACCCATTGATTTTCCAAGCATTTCTCCAATGTTAATCATTCCTACATTTGAACCTGGCATACCTGGTATTTCAAAAGATGTTGCAGAGTTATTTTCGTTAACTGCTATTTCAATTTCGTTATCGTCTAAGTCACCGTTTCTAAGTCTTTTTCTAAAACTTTCTCTTGTTGCAACACTTGCTTTATTACCAACTAATGCATCTAAAACTTTTTCTTCTGCCATTTGCTGAGCTTTTGCAAAAACTTCTTTTCTTTTTTTTACTTTTTCCATTGCAATTGCTATTTCTAATAAATCTCTAATTATCTGTTCTACATCTCTACCTACGTATCCAACTTCAGTAAATCTTGTTGCTTCAACCTTTACAAAAGGCGCTTCAGCTAATTTAGATAATCTTCTAGATATTTCTGTTTTACCAACTCCAGTTGGGCCTATCATTAAAATATTTTTAGGTAAAATTTCTTCTCTCATTTCACCTTTAAGGGCCTGTCTTCTCCATCTATTTCTTAATGCAATAGCGACAGCTTTTTTAGCTTTATTTTGTCCTACTACATATCTATCTAGTTCTGAGACTATTTCTCTTGGTGACAAAGAACTGACCAGTGAATTAGTTTCGTTTTTACCTTTTTCTTTTTGGACCAAAGGTGTTACATTTGATTTTTCCATTAAATTTTTTCTATTGTAATGTTGTTATTAGTAAACACACATATTTCTGAAGCAACTTTAATAGATTTTTTTGCAACTTCTTCTGCACTTAAATCTGTATCTAATAAAACTTTAGCTGCAGCTAAAGCATAATTACCACCGGAACCAATACCTATTGCATTTCCTTCTGGTTCTAATACGTCTCCTGTACCTGAGATTATATAACTATTTTCTTTGTCTCCTATAGCCATTAGAGCCTCTAACCTTCTTAGATATTTATCGGTTCTCCAATCTTTAGCAAGTTCAACGGCTGCTCTAGGTAAATTGCCAGCATGTTTTTCAAGTTTTCCTTCTAAACGCTCAAACAAAGTTAAAGCATCAGCAGTTGATCCAGCAAATCCAGCAATAACATTTCTTTTTTCTATTTTTCTTACTTTTGCGGCAGTACTTTTTATTACTGTGTTTCCCATACTTACTTGACCGTCTCCGGCAACCACAACTTCATTATTTTTTCTAATTAATACAATTGTTGTCATACCTGTTAAATGGATACTTTTTTCCATTCTTCAAGGGTCATGTGGGTATACAAATATTGATATAATCAGATATTCTAGATATACCTATCAAAAATTATGAAGCGAAAAGCAAAAATATCAAGAAAAACTAAAGAAACATCTATCAATGTTGATCTTAACATTGACGGAAAGGGTAAGTATAAAATTGAAACCGGAATAGGTTTTTTAAACCATATGCTTGAGCAGTTATCTAAGCATTCTTCTATTGATTTAAACCTTAAAGCAAAAGGTGATACACACATAGATCTTCACCATACAACTGAAGATACTGGAATTGCTATTGGCGAATGTTTAAAAAAAGCATCAAAAAAGTTTATTGGAATAAAAAGATATGCTCACGCACTAATACCAATGGATGAAACTTTAACTAGAGTTGCAATAGATGTTTCCAATAGACCTTATTTAATTTGGAATGTGAAGTTAAAAGTTGAAAAATTAGGCGAGATGGACACAGAATTGTTTAAAGAATGGTTTCAAGCATTTTCACAAGCCGCTGGAATTACAATGCATATTGAAAATATTTATGGTGATAATAGTCACCATATAATTGAGTCATGCTTTAAGGGATTGGCAAGATCATTACGTGCTGCTTTAGAAATGGATCCTAGAAATAAAAATACGATTCCTTCAACAAAAGGTTCTTTGTAAAATTAATGAATGTCACAATTGTTGACTATAACTCGGGAAATATTAGCTCTGTAATAAATTCTTTTAAAGAAGTTTCAAAAAACAAGGTAAATATTGAAGTAACTTCAGATTTAAATAAAATTAAATCTAGTGATAAAGTAGTTTTGCCAGGCCAAGGTTCTTTTAAAAGTTGTGTTGATGCGCTTAACAATATTAGTGGTTTAGTTGATGCTCTTAACGAATTTGTTATAAACAATAAAAAACCACTTCTTGGAATTTGTGTTGGTTTACAAATGTTTGCAGATATTGGTTATGAAGAAACAGAAACTAAAGGATTAAGTTGGATATCTGGCAAGGTATCTAAAATTGATAATCAAAACGGAAAATATAAACTTCCCCATATAGGTTGGAACCAAATAAATATAGTTAAAGAAAGTAAAATGTTTAGAAATATTGAAAATAATTCCCACATGTATTTTGTGCACAGTTATGAGTTTATACCAAATGATAAAAATGTAATTTCCGCAACAACAGATTATTCTAAAAATATTGTTTGTTCAGTAGAAAAAGAAAATATCTTTGGAACCCAATTTCATCCTGAAAAGAGTGATAAAATTGGACTTAAAATAATTGATAACTTTATAAATTTATAATGTTTAAATATTGGTCACTATCAGG
>MDSV01133711.1_pt1 | contig 10882 bp, 9 predicted proteins | sample 810851 | NCBI WGS metagenome assembly MDSV01 (sample SAMN05326640, study PRJNA326480) | marine metagenome | isolation source: seawater | place: Atlantic Ocean: North East | collected 2012 | reverse complement strand
GGACGGCGGCAGGCCCGGAGGCGCCGGAGGCGGCGACGAGGGTGGCGGCGAGGGCGGTGGCGGGCTCGGCGGCGGCGTGGGCGGCGGCGAGGGCGGCGGCGGCGAGGGCGGCGGCGGCGAGGGTGGCGGCGAGGTGGGCGGCGGCGAGGGCGAGGGCGGTGGCGGGCTGGGCGGTGGCGGGCTGGGGGAGACGCTTTCGAGGCACAGGATCTTGTAGTAGTCTCCGTCAAGATCGCCCGTCTTTGGCGCGCCATCGTACGCGAGGTCGGGATTATAATCGCAAAAGAACACGTTTGTTTCGTCAAAGAAGCAGCCTGAGCACTGCGTGGCCGGTTCAAGGCCTCCCGACTCCGAGTAGGCGTTGGTGATCGTCGTGGTGTCGAGAGAAGGATCGCTCAGCGTGCGCGCGGCGTCAAGGCAGGTGCCGCGATCGCGAATCGGCTCGAGGTAGTTGATGCCTAAGTTGCGGCAGCTCGGAGGCGTGTCGATCTGAGTCGATTTGTAGTAGAACGACTGCGTTTTTAGAGCGAGCTCCATGTGGCGACGCGCAACGCGCACACGCCCCTCGCACACGCCCCTCGCACACGCCCCTTGCACACACCCCTCCTCTGCGTGAGGCGTCGCGGGCGCGCAGATATCGTCGCGCTAGCGCGGCCGCGGCCTCCCTTTTGGTTGGCCGGTTGCGCCGCCACGATGCCCCTCGAGACGCACGCAACGACCGCGACCGCGACCGCAGTCCCAACGACGGGCATCGAGCGCGTGCTCTTCCTGTACAATGCCGCGTTTCCGCCCCTCGTCTTCTTGGTGTGCCTCTACGTCGGCCTTGCGGACGCGGTCTTTGGGCTCAGCCGCGTCGTGGGTCGGCGGCTCCACCCACGGCTGCGCGCCGCCACGCGCGTGGGCTACGTGGGGCTCAACACGCTGATCGCCGGTGTGCTCAACGGCATGCTGTGGGTCCACTGCGGCACCGACGACGCGTGTGCTGAGCAGCCACTGCACCGGCGCACGTGCCTGCTCACGGCCTCGCTCGCGCTCCTCGGCATCCTCGCCGCGCGCGCGCTCGACCGCGTCGCCGTGCCGCTGCTGCGCGTGCACGCGCGGCAGACGGGGCCGTTGTCGTTGGCGGCGTACGAGACGCGGTTGCGCGCGCGGGTCGTGCACGGCGCCGTCGCGTGCGTGGCGTGGATGTGCATGGCCGAGGCCGAAACGTTGGGAATCGTGCTGATGCTGGCCACCACGAGCCGGCGCGCGCTGGCGCCTTTGGCGCCCGCGTTCGCCGTCGTGTACGTGAGCACGCTGCGACTCTACGCACTTTTACACACATCGTGGGTACTAAACAACGACTGTGCCGTGGCCGGCACGAAACGCATGCCGGTAGCGGTGCTGGTGGCACTCCTTTTCGTCTGAGTGTGGTGTCGTGAGATTATATTTTTTTCTGCCACCTCAGAGGCGGTGGTCGTCCTCTTCGTCGACCTCGGCGATCGCGCACGAGGTGCCGCGCTCCGCCATCGCGGCCGACTCCCTGCGCCCGCGCTTCTCGTGGCTCCCCTGGGCGGTGGGGTAGCGCGCCATCGGCTTCTTGAGGACGCCCCGCGGCGCCGCTCCGCCGCTTCCGCTTCCGCCGCTTCCGCTTCCGCTTCCGCTTCCGCTTCCGCTTCCGCCGTCGCGCGCCACGCGCGCGCTCGTGGTGACGGGCGGCGGCGTCACGGTCGCAAAGGCGTCTGGTGGCGGCGCATCGACGGACGCGAGCAGCCCCGTGTGCACGCCGGCCTCGCCGCGGAGCACGGCGACCAGGCGGGTCAACTGCCTCGTGACTGCCACGAGCACGGCCATCACCGCGATCAGGCCCAGGAGCGCGCCGACGGCGCAGGACGCGAGCAGCGCGATCGCCGTGGTCTCGGCCATGCTCATGGTCGGTATGGTGAAGCCGTCAACGCGCTCGGGCTCGGAGCCGAGCGACGCGAGCGCGTCGTCGCTCGCGTTGAGCGACGCGAACGCGTCGTCGCTCGCGTTGAGCGACGCGAGCGCGTCGTCGCTCGCGTTGGTGAGGAGGAGGACGGGCACGCGCGTCGCGTTGAGCACCATGAGGCGCGTGCGCTCGCGCCGCCTGCGCGCTCACGAGTGCGAGTGCGCGTTAGCGCACTGGCGAGCGCGTGCGCGACGAGCGGCGACACCGCGTGCGCATAACCGCGCGCCCGCGCCGCACCAAACACGGGAACGCCGCCCGCATGCGCCCTGGACGGTCCCTCGCGCTGGTGCTGCTGCGCATCGCGAGCGCCCGCGCGCATGTGCCCACCTACGGCGCCGGCGCCGACAACTGCTTCGTGCCGCCGCACGTGCACACCACCAGCCAGGTGGTGTACCTCAAGGGGAGCGGCGGGCTCGAGATCCACTGCTCGGCCGACGACTGTCCCTTTGACGTGGCGGGCGGCGAGATCATCGATATCGACGCCGTGTTCAAGTACGAGTACGACCAGTCGACGTACGACCTGTTCATTGGCTGTGGCGGGTGCGTCTGGACCTTGGACGCCATCGTCGAGGAACCGCGGGCGCTGCGCGGGTACCAACCCGGCGAGGTCGAGCCGTTCACACAAACCTGGTACCGCTCCGTCTTTGCCGAGGAGGAGCGCGTCTACAATACGAGCCTGCTGGCTGGGTGCGCCGAGGATCACTTCACGATCAGAGTGATCGATTATCACAATCGCACCGAGGCGGGGCACGAGACACTCGTTTGGGGCGCGGTCGTGGGCAAGGGTGAAACGTTCACGTTTCTCGAGCTGATCAGCTTCCCACTGTACGTGCTGCGCAACCACGGCGCCACGTGGAATGGGTTGGGCTGGACGTGGTGGCTCATCCTGTCGTGCATCGTGCCCGTCTTCTGGCTCGTGCGGTTCCTCGTGCGCCGCTGGTTTGGCCGGAAGTGGTGCAGCGTCTTCGATCCGCAGATGACGCTGGAACCGCGTGCGTGGCTGTGCGAGCTTGCGATCCTCGCCTTTGCGGCCGTGATGATCGAGGAGGTCGTCCACTTGATTTACGCGCAAACGCACGCCGAGTGGGGCTACCAGTTTGCGGTGGGATTCCTCGGCGTCGCCGTGGGCGCAAACGGCTTTCCCATCCTGATTCAATTCCTAATCTACCGCGGGCTCTACCACCGCGACGACAAGTGGGTTACCGCGAGCACGCGCTGGTGGCCCCTCGAGCTCGCCTCGGGGCTCAGCTGGCTCTTCCTCTTCGGCGCGGGCTTCTACATTGGCCCCACACTCGTCGTCCTCGATTCGCTCGTGCGCGCCTACGAGCACCTTACGGGGTGGCGCGCGACGCCGCTCGACGTGCTGATTGGGCGGTCCGGTGGCAACAGCGGTCTCACTATGGGGAGGGCGCAGGAGCGCTTGGCGCTGCGGCTTGGATTTTGACTTTGTGGCGACACGCGCGTTTTCGCACGCCAAGCCCGCCAAATTTGCGCTTGTCCAGGCAATTGCCGCAGACGCCGCAGTCGCCAACGATTCTTCCGGAAAACTGCAACAGCAGGCAGGCCTCGACGATCACCTCTTTGCTGTGCCGCGGCTGGTCGTCGCGGACGGGCCGGCGCTCCGAGCCGCCTTCGTCGCGCAGCTCGCGGCGCAGGGTGGCGGCCACGACACTGACCTCGAGCGGGGTGAGTCTGGGCGCGTTGCTCCGTGGCGCGCGTTCGAGCGGCTTGGGCCCAAACACCTTGTCGCTCGACTTGCGCTTTCGCGGCTCCATCGCGCGTGCGCGCGCACGCACACGTCGCGCACGACGCAAGTAGTTGTCGTGGTCGTTATCGTAACAGTTTTTAAGACACGCACACGCACACACACGCACTCACTGCCCCGCCAGTGCGTCCTCCACCGAGCCATCGACGCCGATCACATTGATGAGGAGAAAGAACCCCAGATAAAGCTTCGCGGTGAGACTGAGGACACAATACCAAATCTCGGTCTCCCAGTAGCGTCTCGGCGGAAGTGCCTGGTAGAACATCTGAACAAATCCAAAACAGAAGAATATGATCACCGAGCCGTAGATTATGGCCAAAATGAACACGGGAATCGATATGTCGTTGATCTGCTTAAGGTCGTGCTGCGCCGACCGTAGGTGCGCAACGATCAGGCCCCAAGCGGTCGCCATTGGGACGTACCCAAGCACGTGAGGGAGCATGCGTTGAATGTAGTGCTGTTTCCGCGTCCACACACCGCCGCGGCGGCCGCTGATCGGCTCAGTCGCGACCACGGTGTTTGTGTTTCGCGCGTCGTAGAGCGGTCTCGCTGTCTGCCACTCTTCTTGTGAAATCAGCCTTCGGCCCTCTTCGACGAGCAGTTTTGGCCTCGAGTAGACTTCGGTAAGCAAACCGAAGAGCATCGTGACAAAATGCAGCATGAAGATACTCGCCAATATGCTCTGTTCCCTCAAACCGGTTGAGATCGCGATCGAAAGCGCCATGAGCGATGCGCTTACGCTATACTCGTACCATCGCCAAGGCGCATAGGCGTTGTCGAGGTGACGAAAGTACAGGTGCCACCACCGGTCCGTCGCTCCCACAACGACGGCCCACAGGTGAAAAAGAGCGGAGATTCCAAAGAAGGCCGCCGTCAACGAAGCAAAGTTCACCGACAACCCGTTGTCGCGCAGCCAGTGTTCGTTCCCGCCGATGGAGCGTTCGGTCGCATTCCGGTTTGGTGACCAGGACGACTCATTGTTGAGATATTGCTCTAAAGTCGGCACTTGCGAGATCCGAAAGATCGTGACCATCACGTGCTCCGTGTCGGTCCACATCGACCGGTCCCACCGCCAGTATGCCAGGTGCAGCGTCAGCCCGACCATGAACGTATGCGCCAGGAAGCAGACGATGTTCAGCGACCAGATCCAACCCGCGGCGGTCACCGATTTCCCAAAGCAGCCGCAAAGGGCCACCTTGCGCTTGTACACGCTCGTTTCGGGGATCAGGGGCGCGCCGTCCTCGCTCTGCACGCGCGCAAAGCGCACGTCCGCTCCGACACAGAGGCGGCGGCGATTGCCGTCGCCGCCGAGGAGCCAGACGAAGCGCGCGTCGGTCGGCTCGGTGGGTGCGGGTGCGGGTGCGGGTGCGGGCGCGGGTGCGAGCGGCGGCGCGGCCACGGAGGCGGTGGGCGCTTCTTCTTCGGCGAGCTGGCGCTCCCAGCGCTCCTGGTTGAGCCGTCGGAGTTCGGCGATGCTCGACCGCGGCTCGATTGTGACCGGCTCGGCCGTGTGCGCGTCCTGCATTGCCGCGTCCTGCAGCATCGCGTCCTCGTGCGTACGCTGCCAGTGGCGTCGGCGCGCGCGACTTATGACGCACACGCGCGCGCGTGCGCGCGTGCGGTCCCAAACCGACGAGGCGGGCGCGACGCACCCTTGCGCCGCCGCTAAACGTGCCAATGGGGTCCGTGTGTGCACACACGCACACGCGCGCGCTTCCGCACTCGCACCCGCTCCCACTCCTACCGCATCCACATGCCGAAGCGAGCCGAGCGCGAAGAGAGCCCGCCCGACGCCGGCGAGTCCGAGTCCAAGGGGACAACTCCGCGCGCGCGCAAGGTGCAGCGGCACCGTGGCTACCGGAAAGTCGCCACGCACAGCGGCTACTCGGCCACGATTCCGAGCACCGCCGCCGCGCGCGACGTCACGGCCAACATTTTGTCGGTCAACGAGGTCATCCGCGCGTGCAAATGGGCGCCGCGCCTTCCCAAGTCGGTGAGCTACGGGAGCGACACCAGTGAGTACGCCGATCGTCTGCAGCTTGCAATGGAGGAGTCGCTGCCGCCAAAGTCGGCGGAAGTGATTCGTGGATCGGTCGAAGTCTTTGCGCGCCAGGCAATGAACGATGCGGTGCAGCGCGCCTTTGACGCGGGCACCGCGCGCGTGTCCGTCAACAACATGATGGCCGCACTGCGTCCCGTGGCACCGTCGCTGCGCTACACCTTTATGGCCCCCATGGGCCTGATACGCCACGCGCAGACGACCCTCATCGGCAGCGAGGACGCGCAATCACCGGCCCTCGCCGTCTCGGCCACGGACGAGGCCTCCATCAAAACGGAGGTTTCGGCGATTCGCGCGCAAGTGGCCTTGTCCAACAAGAAGAAGGGCGAAGCGGACGAGCGCAAGGCCAAGCGCGTGGCGCGTCGCGAGGAGCTCCAGAAGCAGCGCGAGAAGGAGGCGGCCGGTGGCGCCAAGACGGCCTGAGGGCACGCGGGCGCGAGCCGAGGGGATTGGGCGTGTGCGTGTGCGTGTGCGTGTGCGTGTGCGTGTGCGTGTGCGTGTGCGTGTGCGTGTGCGTGTGCGTGTACACTTCTCAAGTCTGGTCATTTGACGCGTTTGCTCGAGCGCTAGTTGGAGGCACCGCAAGGGCGCCTTGTTGTCGCATCCTCGTTTGCGGCCGCGCCCTCGCCTTGTCCCTCCCTCCTCCAACGTTGCAAGGCGCACCACAACACCGGCGCGAGCACTTTTCTCTCCGTCTCCAAGGCGACCATGAGAGAGGACAATCCCGAGGTTTCCGACGAGGATGTTGTTGGTATGCACAAGTTGCACCTCAGCAAGGCCCAGTGGACACGCGTTCTTGAGGAGGAAGCGTCCATTCACAACGAGCCCACGATTTCGGCGGATGCAACTACACAATGGGGCTACGCGTTGTTCCTTGAAGGAAATGCGCCCCATCACGAGTGGAGGTGGTACGAACGGTTGCTTGATACGGCCGTGCAAATGGCGCAGCCCGTGCCCGCCATGACGCACGTCGAGCTCCTGGTCCCGCCCAGCCACCCGGAAGACGACATGCATTTTGCAACCTACTTGGGCGGAGAAGCGCGGTGGGGACGCGCGCGCACCGGCAACAAGCAGTTTTACTTGGACCCAGACGGCAACGCCAACAGCTGGCGCGCCATGCCCATCCTTGGCCATGACGTCGCGCGGCGCCTGCGCGCCGAGTGCGACAAGGCCGACGCCGAGCACGCCAAGACGCCTTACGGGCCGGTCTGGCGGCTTTTCAACTACCCGTTTTCGGTGCCACCGGGGCGGATCGTGGCGTGGATGCTCGACGACGAAGTAGGGTCTCCGGCCCATTGCGCGTCGTTAACCGCGAGGTGCCTGCGCAGGGCCCTCCCCGAGCTGCAGTTGCCGCGCCCGAGCGCATGGTACGGACCGAGCACGCTCTACCTCGAGCTCGCGCGCGAGTCGCGCGTGGAAGCGTACAAGCGGACCCTGGACGCCGCGGCGACAGTCAAGGCCGTCGTGGAGCAAGAGCGCGCCGTCGCGGGTGCCGAGGCGCTGCTTCGGGGAAGCGATGACCACGTCGCGGCACTCGAAGACGAGGAGTGCCAGATGGGCATCCACCTGCTCACGGTCAGATCCGTCGAAGCATCGGTCGACGGCGACCCGGACAAGGAGCGGCGAGCCCAGCAGGAGCTGGCCCGCGGGCTGCTGCGCTGGTCGCTCCTCAACCGATCAGCCAAGGGGGCGTTGGCAGAAACTCCGGAAGTGGAAGGGGTCCCCGCAAAGGGCATGTTTCGGTGAGTTGTGTGTGTGTGTGTGTGTGTGTGTGTGTGTATTGCAACGCGTAATCAAACACCGTCGGACACGTAACAAACCCAACAGCGCGCGCTCTCGCTCCCCACTGTCCCAATGCGGGTCACGAGGCGTCTTATGGGCCGCTCACTCACCACACCCCCACACCACTGCTCGTCGCCTCTTGCGGCCCCGCGTGCGCGGCACGGAGCGCCGCGTCGTACGCGGGATTGGGCAGGCGCGCTTGGTCCGACGCGGCGTCCACAAAGCGCAAGCGGTTGGCCTTGGGGTTGGTTGCGCGCATCGACGTGTACAGGTCGACAAAATCGCCACTCGGTGCGCGCAACGGCGTCGTTGCGACGACGCGCCCATCGGCGCGCGCTTCGCGGCGCGCGCGTCGACGCAGGTAGACGCGCCAGTCGGGCACGCGATCGGGGCACAACGGCAACGACGCGGGCGCGAATCGCGACGGACCCGGAGCGGCGCGCGTTCCGGCCGCAGCGAGTCGAAGCGCGTCGTTTGGCTCTAGGCCCACTCGACGCAGACGCGCGCACACCGACCAGAGCGACGAGTAGACCGACGCGCGCGCCGCTTGCTCTGGTTCTGGTTCTGGCGGTGCGCAAGGTGTGAGTGGCAATTGCTTTACAAGGACGCGCCCTCGAAACGCGTCCACGAGCGTCGCCAGCTGCGCGCCCACAAATCGGTCGACGATTGCGCGCACATCGCGCGACACGAGGCGCAACGAGCAGATGGTCGCGGCCGTTGTGGTCACCGCACCTTCCAGATCGGCGTCCAGCCGCATGCACAGGATGGTCGCGAGCAGTTCCTGCGGCAGCCCGGCCCAGCGCGCGCTGCGTCCCGCGCGGTCGGCCGCATCGCGCCGCGCCACCCACGTCGCCGCCCACCCCACGTGTTCGCGCGCCATGGCGCGGGCCTCCGCGGGCGAGGCCGCCGCGAGGTGGCGCGTCAGGCGCAAACTCGCGGCCTTGGCGCGCGCGTGCGTCGGCGTCGCGGCCGCGGGGCTGTCGGGACGCGCGCGTGCTTTTTGCAAAGGGTCGCGCTCCTCCGCGCTGTCGCTCGTGCACGCACGCGCGTGCTGCTTGATGGGAGTGGTCGCGCTTGTCCCCGGTTGGTCGAGGCGCCGCCGCTTGTACGCACCGCAGTTGAACCGTTCTTGCGCCTCGTCGGTCATGCGCGTGACGCGGTCCGTCCAGTCCTGGGCCGTGGTCCGTCGCGCAAACAGCGTTTGCTGCGGCTTAATGCACGCCACGAAGAACCGCTGCGTCGCGGTGAGTGCCTCGAGTGGGACGTGCACGCAGCCGTCGATGTCGTCCGGCCCGAGCATCAGTCCCGGGTAGCGCGCCATGTACTGGAGCGAGGGCTCGCACGCGTCAATGCCCCACGCAACCGCCTCGGCGTTCAGGCGCAGGCGCTCCCTGCGCGTGCTCCACGCGTTCCACGCCTTGCCCTGTGGCCAGAGCCAGAGAAACTCCTGGCCCATCATTGCGCGACCGTCGTCGCGCGCGTCTTCGTCGACGGGAGTGCACATGCGCGACGCCCACGCGTACATGGGCGGCGCCTCGCCGTGCTCGCCTTTGAGTCGAACGGTCAGCACGTGCTCGTGGGTGATGGCGGCTTGCAATTGGGTAAACGCGGTGGCCGACACGCACCCAAGCCTGGCCATGGGTTCAAAGGCGTCTCGGGGCACGATCGCGGGTCTGTTGCAGTCGTTGCGGATCGCTTCGAGTGGCACGCGGTAGACGTCGTGCGTTATGGGGTGCAAAATCAGCGACCAGTGGCCGTCGGGATCGCTCATGGTGCCGGCAGCCGCGACCGCGATCGCGGCACGCGGCACGCGGCAGCGTGTGCCACGACACACGCCGCAAGGCGCGTGTGCGCAGCAGGACGCGTCGACGCTGTGCGAGGCCCTTTGCGCGACTGTTGCGCGCGCGCATTTGCGCAATGTTCATTTGTACAGACACACCCGCACAGAGTATCTTTTGTTCGGAGGAGCCCAACGAAGCTCGCACAGTTTCTCGAATTCGCCGTGCACCAAAACCTCGCACTCGCTTTCCCCATACTCCGACACCTCGTGCAAGTGTAGAAACTTATGACCAAGGGTTGTGTTGATTTTGTACACTTGCAGCACAGCGTCCTCTTGTAAACCATTACGCGTCACGTATTCCAAAGCAACACGCACACTCGTCGTGGCAGAGAACAATGTATTGTTGAGGTCGCCATTCGAACCCCGAAAGAGCCAAAACCGTTCATCGCCTGTTATTGGCGCCGTGTCCAACGCCCGCAGTATGCGCGCGTAAACGAGAGGATGCAAGTCTTTGATTGACTCTGCGTTGCCCCAATCAGCAACGGTCACGTTGGAAGAATCTGAAGATCGCACATACTCCATGAATCCTTGGTAGGTATTGTCGCCCGTGATGTGCTGGATTGCAGAACTCAGGGTCCAATCCTTGCGCACTTCCTCCTTCAGCGCGTTCGTCAATGCGTGGTCACTTCCACATCGCTTATTAGACCGTTCTCGTTGGTATTGCTCATTCAGAATACGTATCACATCGTCGCACCCCCCATCTCCAGCTCCATCCTCGTCCTCGTCCTCCCGACCTCGCTTCTTCTCCCCCGCCCCCGTGTGCGCGAGCGCGTGCTCGCGCAGCGCGAGCCGCGACAGGCTGGGAAGCGCCATGGGTTGGGAAAAATGTGCGAGAACACCGCACACACGCTCTACTGGCACACACGCGGTGGTTATGGCCGACTCGGTGTCCCGAGGCTCCCTCGAGGCTCCCCGTTCGTGGCCGCTCACGCGAGAGTGGCCGGGCACCGCCCGCGCGCGCGCTCCCATGCGCGCGCGCGCCGCTCCGCCTCCTCTTGCGCGGTCAGGACGGGCGCCTTGGCGACCAGGGGCATGCCGGCCCACGTCACGTGCCGCCGGTGGGCGTCGGACCGGTGCGCCTGCTCGAGCGCCTCGGCAATGGTCGCATCGACGTCGCCGTCGTCGGCCGGCGCGGTTGCGACGGGCGCCCTTCTGGGCGCCCTGGGCGGCGTCTTGGGCGGCGGCGCGCCGCTGGCGGGCACCAGGTCCTCCACGTCCACGTCCATGGGCGTCGCGGCGTCGACGGTGGCGCGTTCGTGCCACACCCAATCGCCGAGCCCGTTGCCCTCGGCGCGGCCGCCGCGCGCGTCGAGCGCCGCGTGCGCGCCGGGGTCGCCGAGGGTCGGCGCCGTCGCCGGGTCAAAGGTGAGCAGCTCGTCGCGCCCGAGCGGCACGGCCACGCGCAGCGTCTTGGGGTGCGCCACAAAGGGCGCCTTGATCAGGTGGTTGAGGCCCTTGGTCACCTGG
>MDSV01044999.1_pt1 | contig 10882 bp, 5 predicted proteins | sample 810851 | NCBI WGS metagenome assembly MDSV01 (sample SAMN05326640, study PRJNA326480) | marine metagenome | isolation source: seawater | place: Atlantic Ocean: North East | collected 2012 | reverse complement strand
CGTCGTGCGGCGCAAGGCGTGCGTCTGGACGCAGCCGACGCCCGCGGGCACGGAGGCGATCGACCCGTTCCACCCGCTGGCGGGCATCAAGCGCCTGCAGGAGAAGCCCGTGTGCGACTTCGACGGGAGCGAATTCGCGGCGACCCTCAAGGCGCACCGCGAGGGGCTGGTGAAGCTGCGCATCGCGTTGCCCGACCGCGTGGCGGACGAGGTGGTGGCCGACGCCGAAGCCGCGTACCTGCTCGAGCAGTCCACGCCCATGGCGGACGCCTGGAACGCGCTGCGGCGCGAGGCGCTGGACCGCGGCGTCAGGCAGCACCTGGTGAAGGCGCTCACGCGCGAAGCCGCCGTCGCGATGGAGCGCGAAGCGCGCGTGCACGTGCGCCGCGAGTGCGGGGAGGCGTTGTGGCGCCGGGTCGCCGTGGCGCCGTGGCGCCCCGAGACGCGCGCGGAGGCCGCCGGCGACTCGCCATCCGACGCGTCCGTGGACGTGCGCGTTTTGGCGGCCGTCTGGGGCCCCGGCGACCCGCCGAGCACGTTCGCCATGCTGGACGCGGACGGCGAGCTGGTGGACTTCCTGCAGTGCCCGAACATCGCGATTCGCGCGCCGAAGTCGGGCGGCGCCGCCGTCGCGCGGCAGCAGGCGGACCTCGACCGGCTTTTGAAGTTTATGATCGAGCACCGCCCGCACGCGGTGTGCGTCGCCGCGTCGGCGGCTGCGGGGACCAACGCGCGCCTGCTCAAGGACGCCGTCGCGATGGTGGTCGGACGCATCGTGGAGGACCACGCGCGCGCCATCCCCGAGGAGGTGGACACCATCAAGGTGCACTTCGTGGACGACGTCGTGCCCGCGCTCGCCGGCCAGTGCGCGGCGCAGCGCGCCGAGTTTGTCGAGCACTCGCACGAGGTGCGCCGCGCCGTGGCGCTCGGGCGCTACGTGCGCGACCCCCCCGGGGTGATCGCGCAGCTCGCCTCCGGGGGCGAGGCGCGGTCCATGACCCTCTCGCCTCTGCAGGACAGCCTGACCGAGGAGGAAAAGGCGAGCGTGTTCCAGCGCACGCTGGTGGACGTGGTGAACCAAGTCGGCGTCGACCTGAACGCCGCCGTCGCGCACCCCTGGCGCCAGTTCGCGCTGCGCTACGTGTGCGGCCTCGGCCCGCGCAAGGCGGGCGCGCTGGTGGCGGCGGTGCGCGCCGGCGACGGCGGCGCGGTGGAGTCCCGCGCCGAGCTCCTGCGCGTCGAGCGCGCGCGCGACGCGAACGCAAACGACTCGGACGACGACGACGCCGCCGCCGCGCGGAACCCCCTCGGGCCCGTGGTGTTCCGCAACGCGGCGGCGAGCCTGTTGGTGGCGGAGGCGGAGGACCCGCTGGACGCGACGCGCGTGCACCCCGAGGACTACGCGCGGTGCCTGGAGATCGTGGCGAACGCGCTGGAGTACGACTTCGAGCAGCTCAAGGCGGCGAGCGGCGGCGTGCGCCGCAAGGCGTTCGAGCGCGCGATGGACCCCGAGAACTGGGACAAGCTGGCGGTGCTGGACCTGCGCGCGTACGCCGAGTACCTCGCCGGCCAGGGCCAGGGCTGGACGCTGGAGACGCTGCGCGAGACGCGCATGGAGCTGCGCGCGCCGTACGGCGAGCTGCGCGAGCCGTGGCGCGAGCACACGCCCTGGGAGGAGTTCACGCTGTTGACGGGCGAGACCGCGCACTCGCTGTGCCCTGGTAAGATCGTCCACGCGACGGTGAAGAAGCTGCAGCCCCCGCGGAGGGACGTGGACGGCGTGGAGATCGGGACGGGGCACGTCGTCGTGGCGCTGGACAGCGGCGTGACGGGCATCGTCGCCAAGGAAGATCTGTCGGACCGACTGGTGGAGCGTTTGGAGCACAAGGTGGCGGTGGGGCAGGTGATCGCGGGCCGAGTCAAGCCCAACGGCCTGGATTTGGAGGCCAACGCCGTGCATCTGTCGTGCAAGGGCAGCGTGCTCTCCGTGGAGGAGAGCGCGCGCTGGGAGCATCAGGCGTGGCAGCACAAGCGGTACTACTCGTTCGACGTGCTGGACGGCGAGCGACCCAAGCCCAAGCCCAAGAAGAAGAAGCAAAACGAGAACCGCGGGTTCATCGCGCGGAACATCGACCACCCTCTGTTCCAGAACGTCTCGTTCCAGGGCGCGCAGAAGTTCCTGCTCGACAAAGAGATCGGCGAGGTGGTGCTCCGGCCGTCCTCCAAGGGCGTCTCGCAGCTCTCGATGACGCTCAAGTTCTCGGACGAGTCGTACGTGCACTACGACATCAGGGAGGGCGCCAAGGCTGGCGTCGGGCACACCGCCAACCTCGCGCTTGGCTCGCCGCTCACGCTGGAGGGCGAGGAGTACGAGGATCTGGACGAGGTGTACGCGCGGCACATCGAGCCCATGGTGAAGCACATCCGCGCCGCGCACGCGCACAGGAAGTTCCGCCGCGGGGACAAGAGGGAGGTGGACCTGCGGCTCAAAGCGGAGATGGCGCGCGCGCCCAACACTCGCCCGTACGCCATCTCCGTCTCGAAGGAGCACGAGGGCGTCTTCTGCCTCTCCGCGATTCTGTCCAAGTCGGGCACCGTACACCACGAGTACTTCGCGTGCAAGCCGGAGGGGTTCAGGTTCAGGCGCATCGAGTTCCCCACCGTCGACCGCATGCTCGACTACTTCAAGGTCAACCCCAACGCGCCCAGGGCGGCGCGGCCTGCGCCGGCGCCGCCGCCGCAGGCGCCGATGGGCGCCGCCGCGGGCGCCGCCCCCGCCTACGGCGCGCCGCCGTTCGACGGAGCGTACCCGCCGGCGGCGTACCCGCCGGCGGGTCCGTACGGCCAGCCCCCGCCCGGGTACTACGGCGGCGCGCCTCCGGTGCAGGCGTACGGCGGGTACTACGGGGGTCAGACGCCCATGGGCGCGCACGGGTACCCGCCGCAGGGCCCGCCTCCCGGCCAGCCGCCGCCGCAGTACCAGCAGAGGTACTGACGAAGCGGAGGGGGGTTTTTTTCGTTCGGTTTCGCGTTTTGTCCGGCGAGAGCTGGCGAGCGCGTCGCCGACGCGGAGGATGACAAGGCCGAAACCCGAAACGACGCGTCGTGAGACGACGTCGAGGAAGCAGGTGACAGACAGTCCCTACTACTTGATGGGGTGAAAAAAATAGAAAAAGGAGGGAAGACTCCGCACGAATAGGTACGCGCGACGCGTTTTGTACACAGCGCGTCGACGTCTCTGCGAAAACGTTTTTCGGTCACTCTCGTCTCGTTTCGCCTTCGTCTCTTTTCTTCCATCACACACTGTTCGGGCAAAAGAAGAAGAACGACGTTCCTCTCGTTCCTCGCGCGGCAAACCATGCGCGCGCACTCGCAGGAGGGCGAGGGCGCGGTGTTCGGATGGGGCGACGACTTCGACGGCGACGAAGGCGGCCAAGACGCCGATGACGCCGAGGCGGAGGATGTCGAGTTCGAGGACTTCGCCGCGTCGCTCACCCCGGAGGAGACGTGCGAGCGTATCACGAAACTCGCCGCAGCGCATATCGCAGGCGTCCTCGGGTTTGAACTGCCCCCCGACTTGTGCGAGCGCGACTTCGACCCCGCCGCGATCGCGCGCTTGCCCCAGCCCCTGCCCGGCGCGCTCGAGTTCACGCTCGCCGCCGGCGCCGATTCCGCGGTGCTCGCGTCGTGTCCCGACGACCGCGCGGACGCGCGCGGCCAACTTTTCCCGCCGCGAGACCGAGCGGAGCTCGGGGAAGGGCTCATCGCGTTTCGCGCGCCGAGCGCCCCCGAGCGCTCGGCGCGCGTCCGGCTGCACGACCCGCGTCGCTTCCTGGCGTACCCGCGGCTCTGGTCGCTGCTGCGCGTGGTGCACGCGCACTGCTCGGAGGGGCGCACGGTGACCAACCGCGGCCTGTACTACCTGCTCGCGACCGCCGACCACGCGCTCTGGGGCCCCAACGCGCCCTCCGCCGTCGCGCGCGCGCTCGGTGAGTGCGTGCGCCTGCTCCGGTGTTCGCGGCGCGCGATGGGGATCACCACCGCCGGCCGCGGTCTGGCGGCCGGGCGGATCGCGGTGCGCGAGTTCGACGGGCCGGGCGGTGGTGTCTGGCGGGACTTCGGTGGCGTCGACGCGGCGCCGTACGAGATCCCGGGCGATATCGACGCCGTCGAGCGGAATCACGCGAGCGGCGGCGTTCGCGTCGCCGCGTCGTACGCGCTCGTCGTCGAGAAGGACGCCGTCTTCGACCGCCTCCGGCGCGAACGCGTCTGGGAGCGCGTGCCTCTCGTGCTGGTCACCGCCAAGGGGTTCCCCGACCTTGCGACGCGCGCGTTTCTGAAAGGCATACAAACCCGGTTTCCCTCGATCACGACGCTCGGTCTGGTGGACTGGAACCCGAGCGGCGCGCTCATCCTCCGCGCGTACCGCAGCGGAAGCGCGCGCGCCGCGCTTGAGTCGGCGGCGTACGCGCTCGAGGTCAAGTGGCTGGGCGTGCGCATCGCGGACGTGCCGCCGGAGGTTCGAAACGGCGCGGCATCGATGCCTCTGACCCGGCTCGACAGGGCGAAAATCAGGAACCTGCTGGAGACCGCGGACGCGCGGACCGAGGCGGGGCGCGCGCTGCGCGGCGAGCTCGCCGAGATGGCGCGCCTGGACCGCAAAGCCGAGATCGAATCGCTGTGCCCGCTGGAGCACGGCGGCGCCGGCGGGGCGTCCCTGTCCGAGTACGTCGTCGGGAAAATCGTGCGCGGAGAGTACGTGTGAGACGGAGAAACCTTTTCCGGTCGCTATAAAAATATCGCACGCAGCTAGCTCGGACCACCTACGCTACCGGTACCCGCGCCCGCCGCTCTGACGCACGCCTTGAGCTTTTCCGTCGCCTGCGGCGGGAAGGCGCGCGCCGCCGCGGCGACGTCGCCGGCGACGCGCTCCGTCCACGCCGCGCTCGCCTCCGAGAGCCGAGCGCGGCTCTCCGTCTCCTGCTTGACCGACTCAAAGCGGGCCTCGATCGTCGCCTTGAACGGCTTCAGCTCGCCGCGCACGGCGTTGACGCACTGGTACAGAAGGGCGATCTGGTGCGCCGCGTACTTGGCGTTGGCGGGGTGCCTGGCGCGCGTCTTCAGTCCGTCTGCCACCGCCACGAGCTGCTGCAACTTCGCGACGTGCTCGAAGTAGTCCCAGCCAGGGGACTTACGCGCGCGGTGCTGCTGGTGCTTCGTGCCCGCGCGCGCCAGCCCATCCATGTGCGGGAACAGCGAGAGCAGACCGAGCTCGCGCAGAGCGGCGACCGGGTCCGCCGCGGCGGCGTCCGCCGCGTCGGCGTCGCGTGACGATGATGGCGCGCGCTTTCGGATCCCGACGCCGCTCAGGCGCCGCACCGTCTGAAGGAGCGCCGCGCCCCGCGCGCCGTCGAACGGCGAGGTCGACGAGGACGCGTCTCCTCCGCGGCGTGACGCGGCGTCTTCGCCCCTGGCCTGCGCGCGGGACGCGCGCTCGCACGCCAGCGTGGTCAGCACGCACAGCTCCGCGAGTTTTCTCGCGTTCGGGCCCGAAGGCCACAGCGGTTCGTCCAGTCGGTCCCGAGCGCCGTGCTCGACGCCCGCGACGTCACGGGCGAACAGCGCCTCGTGGCGCTGCATCCCGCGCCGAGAGCGAGTGCGGGCTAGGGCCTGCTGGCGCCTCGCGCCCTCAGTTATGCCGAGCCGGCCGCGCCCACCGACGCTACACGTGGGGTCGTCTGATGAAGCCTTTCACGCTCATCACGTCAGACGTCACGCCCGAAAAAAGCAACAACGCCCGGATCGGCGAAAAGTGAAACCCTCGACCGCTTCACGCGACTGCTCAAAACCCGCATGTTGGCCGCTGCTGCTCGATCCACCGGTCGATTCGTTCGCGTCGCGTCGCGCTCACACGCCTCCCCGCATCGCCGCGCGCCCGTTCGCGCCTTCCACGCCTCCGCCTCAGCTGCCGAGATGGACCTCAAGTCCACGAACCGCGCTTTCGGTGGCGAAGTACGCAAGTACACGCACGCCTCGTCTTCGACGGGAACGGACATGACCTTCTCCGTATTCGTCCCCCCCGCGGCGGCGCTGCACGCCGTGCCTGTGGTGTACTACCTCAGCGGGCTGACTTGCACGGACGACAACGCCGTGCAGAAGGGCGGCGCGTTCAAGGCGGCCGCGGAGAAGGGCGTGATGTTCGTGTTCCCCGACACCTCGCCGCGCGGCGCCGGCGTCGCCGGCGAGGACGAGAGCTGGGACCTCGGCACCGGCGCCGGGTTCTATGTGGACGCCACGAGCGAGCCTTGGTCGACTCACTACAACATGTACTCCTACGTCACGGAGGAGCTTCCGGCGCTCATCGAGTCGAACTTCTCCGTGACGTCGCTCAAGAGCATCCTCGGGCACTCGATGGGCGGCATGGGCGCGCTGGCCGTCGCCTTCAAGAACCCGGAAGCGTACGCCTCCGTGAGCGCGTTCGCGCCAATCGTCGCGCCGACCGCGGTGCCCTGGGGCGAGAAGGCTTTCGGCGCGTACTTCGGCGCCGACGCCGCGACGAAAGGCCCCGAGTACGACCCGTGCACGTTGCTGGCGCGGCGCGGGTCGGCGTTTCCGCAGTTCGACGACGTGCTCGTGGACGTCGGCCTGGACGACCAGTTCCTCGACGCGCAGTTGAAGCCCGAGCTGCTGGAGGAGGCGGCTCGGGCGGTCGGCCAGAAGGTCTCCGTGCGCAGGCATCCCGGCCACGACCACTCGTACTTCTTCGTGAGCTCGTTCATGGAGGACCACGTGCGTTTCCACGCGGACGCGCTGGCGCGTAAAGCCGCGTCCCTCGGGGAAACGTCGGACGCGCCCGTCGCGGACGCGGCGACGCTGGCGTCTTTCGCGGAGACGCGCGGCAAGCCCATCGAGTGCTCCGCCGCCGTGGCGTGGGGCCCGAAGGAGCCCCTGACACACGAGAGGGTGACCGTCGCGCCGCCGCGCGCGGGCGAGATCCGGGTGAAGGTGATCTCCAACGCGCTGTGCCACACCGACATCTACACCCTGGACGGCCACGACCCCGAGGGCCTTTTCCCGTGCATCCTGGGCCACGAGGCAGGCGCCGTCGTGGAGAGCGTGGGCGAGGGCGTGACCTCGGTGCAGGTGGGCGACCACGTCATCCCGTGCTACACCCCCCAGTGCAACGCGCCATCCTGCATCTTCTGCGCGAGCCCCAAGACCAACCTGTGCCCGACGATCCGGAGCACGCAGGGCGCCGGCTTCATGCCGGACGGCACGACGCGGTTCACCGCGAAGAAGGACGGGAAGGAGGTGCCCGTGTATCACTTCATGGGCTGCAGCACGTTCGCGGAGTACACGGTGATCGCCGAGATCAGCGCCGCGAAGATCAACAAGCGCATGCCCCTGAACAAGGCGTGCCTGTTCGGCTGCGGCGTCTCCACCGGCCTGGGCGCCGTGTGGAACACGTGCAAAGTCGAGGAGGGGTCGTCAGTGGCGGTGTTTGGGCTCGGCGCCGTCGGGCTGGCGGTGGTGCAGGCGGCGAAGATGGCGGGCGCCGCGCGCATCATCGGCGTGGACCTAAACAAGGATAAGTTCCGCGTGGCGTCGCAGTTGGGATGCACGGACGTGGTGTGCCCCTCGGACCACGCGAAACCCGTGCAGCAGGTGATCGCGGGGGAGCTCACCAAGTGGGGCGTGGACTACTCGTTCGACTGCACCGGGAATGTGGACGTGATGCGCGCCGCGCTGGAGTGCGCGCACAGGGGCTGGGGCGAGTCCTGCGTCATCGGCGTCGCGGCGGCGGGGAAGGAGCTCGCCACACGGCCGTTCCAGCTGGTCACTGGGCGCGTCTGGAAGGGCACGGCGTTCGGCGGCTGGAAGTCGCGGAGTGCCGTGCCGAAACTGGTCGAGCGGTGCCTGTCCGGTGAGCTCCCCGTGGACCACTACGTGACGCACTCCATCGCCGTGCGGGACGGAGACGTCGCCGCGGCGACGAACGCCGCCATCGACGCGCTGCACTCTGGGGACTGTCTGCGCGCGGTCGTCACGTACGACGACCGAAACGTCGCCTAGAGCGATGGCGTTGACGTGAGCGCAGCGAATAGCGAATCGCGCGCGTGTGTTCTTCATGTACTTCTCATGTTTTGTACGTACCGAAACCAAAAGCTCGTGACGTTTCCAGCGCGACACCACTTCGTCCCGCGCGTGGCGACGGAGTCGAAGCGATGGGTCTCGTGCAGTGGTTCAACGTGTGGTGGTCCCTCGGGTATGTCTTGCTTACGGCCACCACCTCGACGCTGATGCTCCTGGTCCCTGCGATCTTGGTGTTCCGCCCGATCTCGCTGTCGCTCTACTCCCGGGCAACCTCGTGGATCTTCGCGCTGTGGTGGACGTCGTGCCTGTTCATCACCGAGCGCCTGAACGGCGTGGGCGTCCGCGTCACGGGCGACGCGCTCCCCCTGGGCGTGCCTCTGCTGATCATGAGCAACCACAAGTGCAACCTTGACTGGATGTTCCTGTGGTCCGCCGCGATCCGCACGGGTTCCATCTTCCAGGTGGGCGTGTTCCGCGCGGTGGCCAAGAGCGAGATCCGCGTCATCCCGATCTTCGGCTGGGGGTGCAAGCTCAACGGCTTCGCGTACATACGGCGCAAGTGGGCGGAGGACGCCGCGCACATCACGAAATGGGTGCGCGCGCAGTTCGCCAGGAAGGCGCCCGGGTGGGTGCTCATCTTCCCGGAAGGCACGCGGTACACGGACGGGAACAAGCGGAGGAGTGACGCGTCGTGCGCGAGGGACGGCGTCGACGCGTCGGCGCTCGACGGCGAGATATTACGGCCGAGGACCAAGGGCTTGGCTCTGTTGTTGCGCGAGAACGCGAAGCAGCGGAAGGCGGAGGATTTTGAAACAAAACGAGCGAAAGGCGCGCCAACACGCGCGCGGGCTTCCTTCGCGAAGGTGGTGGACATGACCATCCAGTACACGGACGCGGCGCGCGCGCCGGTGCTGGGAAGCGCGCTCGGCACGCGGTGTTTCGGGCAGCTCGCCAAAGGCGAGCTCCCTGTGCGGACGTGCCACGTGCACTTCGACTGCTTCGACCCGAGCGACGTGCCCGTGGACGCGGACGAGGTTGCGGACTGGACCATACGGAGGTGGCAGAAGAAATCCGAGATGCTGCGCTCGTGCGCGGCGCACGGGCGGTTCGAGGGCGCGAACGAGTGGCCGACCAGCGGCGGCGCGGTTCCCTTTTTCGCGCAAACGTGCCTTCGCGTATTCTTTGTCGCGCAGGGCGTCGCGTGCATCGCGCTGCTGTACCATTCGCGCGCGTTCGCGGCGTACGCCGCGCTCGCGCTCGGGGGACTCGCGGTGATGTGCCAGGTGGACCCGCCGAACTGGTGAGCCGGTGAGCGATTCGGCGCGGTCGGCGGGGTGGACCTCCTTCAGGCAGTCCATCGCATCAAAACAATCGCGACTTTTTTTATATGAAAAAACGCGAAAAGCTCATTCGACATTGTCGTTCCCGTACTTTTCCGCGTCCTCCTCTGTGGTCTCGCCGTACGCCTTCCTGCTTTCGTATCCCACGTCCCCCCCCACGAGCTCGCTCACCTCACGCCACAGCGGCTTGGGGAGCTGGATCACCTGCTTGAGTGCGATCTGCTTCGAGCACGCCACCGGGTACCACACGCCTCGTTCGCACTCGCTCCGCAGCTGCCCCGGCCCCCAGCCGCAGTAGCGCGCGAAGAACTTGCAGTCGTTCGCCTCCACCTCGCCCGCCTTGACGAGCTCGCACGCGCTCTCGTACCCGCCCAGGAACACCCCGTTGCTCACCTCCACCGACCCGGTGACGCTGGAAGACCCGTGCAGGAACGACACCGTGCCGTCGCCGACGTCGCCGCCAAAGTACAGCGCGTTTTGCGAGAAGGGCCCGCTTTCGTCCCCCGAGACGTACCCCATCGAGTACTGCGTCGGCCGGTTGAGAATCACGCCCATGCTCCCTTTTTCGTTGTGCTCCAGCATGAGAATCACCGCCTGGTGGAAGTACTGCTGCCCAGCCACGAAGTTGTCCCCTCGGGCGACCAGCAGGCACCCGCGCTCGGGCGCGCCGATGACGTGCGCCCACGGCTTCTCGGCGGCGAGTGCGGGGTTCTGTTCCCGGAGCAGCTCGAGGTTCGGCCCCGAAGCCTCCTCAACCGCCGAGTCTTCGTCCGCGGAGGAGTCCGCGCCGGACTCCATAGAGACGAGACGCGCGCGGAAATCGCGCCAGTCGCCCTCCAGCGCGGGCGCGACGTCGTCCTCCGCGGAAGACAACAAGCTCTCCCGAGAGCTCTCGGAGTCCTCCTCGACCTGCTCGCTCGACGAGGACTTTTCGTTCCAGTCCTCCTTTGTTTTCTTCGTCTCAGACGCGTCGCTGCTTTTCGTCTCGGGCGCAGCCGCGGACGCGGCTTCCGCGGACGCTTCCGTGGACGCGGCTTCGCTCTCGTCCGAGCTCGTACCGTCCGAGTCCTCGGTGGCGTCGTCAGCCTCGGACACGTCGGCTTTGTCCTCGTCGTCCGAGCGCTTGGCGCGCGCCGACACCGAGGAGACGGTCGGCGCGAGCCGAATGACGTGGCCGACCCGCATCTGCCGACGATCGCGCGCGCGCGCGGTGGACGCGCGCCGGTGGAGACCCACGGTGGGCGCGGGGGGGGCGACCGCGCGCGCGGCAGCGAGAGAAAGCATCGCCGCGAGTGTTTCCGAGGGGCGATACGGAACACGACCCGCGGTGTCGTTCGGTTGTGGTACGCGCGAAGGTTCCACGAGTGGCGTTGTGCCAACACCGAGGGATAGAGCGGTCCACATCTCCTGCCAGCGCAAAGATGCGGTTTTTTTTTTTTTTTTTTTTT
>MDSV01192698.1_pt1 | contig 10883 bp, 7 predicted proteins | sample 810851 | NCBI WGS metagenome assembly MDSV01 (sample SAMN05326640, study PRJNA326480) | marine metagenome | isolation source: seawater | place: Atlantic Ocean: North East | collected 2012 | reverse complement strand
TGTAATTTTTTCTGCCATTTAATCTTTAAGTATCTTTTCTAATATTTCTTTTTGTTGTGCAAGATGTTTATTAAAATTTCCGGTCGCAGTAGAAGAAGCTGCTTTTCTACCGACATATTTTACAGATTTATCACCAAAATTAACAATTTCTAATGTTCGATCAATATAATTTCTTACTGTATTCCATGCCCCCATATTCTGAGGTTCCTCTTGGCACCATATAAATTTCGCTTTTGAATATCTTTTAAGGATGTTTGCTAAAGTTTTAGCAGGAAATGGATAAAGTTGCTCTATTCTAATAAATGTTACTTTATCATTTTTATATTTTTCTCTTGCTTCAACTAAATCATAGTAAATTTTTCCTGAACACATTACCACCTTCTTAATCATGTCGTCTTTTTTTTTTAATTCTAATAAGTTGTTTACTTTATTGTAAGCATCATCTTCTAAAATTCTATGAAAAGTACTTTTTTTAGAAAATTCTGACAAATTTGAAACACATCTTTTATGTCGTAACAAAGATTTAGGAGTCATAATTACTAAAGGTTTTCTAAATTCTCTATGCATTTGACGTCTTAATACGTGAAAGTAGTTTGATGGAGTAGTGCAATTTACAACTTGAATATTTTCTCCCGCACACAATTGTAAAAATCTCTCTAATCTTGCTGAGGAATGTTCAGGCCCCTGACCTTCGTAGCCATGAGGTAATAATAATACTAAACCACTCGCCCTACCCCATTTGGATTCTCCTGATGAAATGAATTGATCAATAATAATTTGTGCTCCATTCGCAAAATCTCCAAACTGAGCTTCCCATAAAACTAAGGTTTCCGGTTCTGAAAGGGAATATCCAAATTCAAAACCTAAGACTGCTAATTCAGAGAGCAAGCTGTCAATAATTTCAAAATTTTTTTGTTTACTAGAGATATTATTGAGAGGGATATATCTTTGATGGTTATCCTGATTTCTCAAAACTACATGTCTTTGGCTAAAAGTTCCCCTACCAGAGTCCTGGCCTGACAATCTTACTGAAAAACCTTCTGTAAGGAGAGTAGCAAAAGCCAAACTTTCTGCAGTTGACCAATCAATTGTCTTTCCAGTTTTTATGTTTTCGAGCCTTAAATCAAAAATTTTTTTTAAAGTTTTATGAACATTAAAATCTTTTGGAATGCTTGATATTTTTTTTCCTATACTAGTTAATTTTATCTTATCAACACCGCTTACGCCTCTTTTATCTTTGCCAAGACCTGGTTTAAATCTTGACCATGCTCCATCAAACCACTTAAATTCAGATTTGTAATTTTTCGATGAATTAAACTCTTGTTCTAAAAACTTTTTAAATTTCGTTTTCTCGTTTTGAAGTTCTTTATCAGAAGATAACCCTTCATCGCTTAATTTTTTTCCGTAAATCGAAAGCGTAGTTGGGTGAGACCTTATTTTTTTGTACATAATTGGTTGTGTAAATGAAGGTTCGTCACCTTCATTGTGACCAAATCTTCTATAACAAACCATATCAATAACAACATCTCTATTAAATTTTTGTCTGTATTCTGTTGCAATTTTTGCACAATGAACAACTGCTTCTGGATCATCCCCGTTTACATGAAATATTGGAGCTTGGGCAATCTTTGCAACATCTGAAGGATAAGGCGAAGATCTAGCAAACCTCGGAGCGGTTGTAAAACCTATTTGATTATTAACTATTATATGTATTGTTCCGCCAATATTGTGCCCTGGCAAACCAGACATTGCAAAACACTCTGCAACTATTCCTTGACCTGCAAAAGCTGCATCTCCATGCATTAATACGGGAATAACTTTTTTTCGTTGTTGGTCTTTGTGAAAAAACTGTTTAGCTCTGACTTGACCTAAAACAACTGGGTTAACTGCTTCTAAATGGGATGGATTATCCGTCAAACTTATATGAACTGAATTACCATCAAATTCTCTATTAGACGAAGCTCCTAAGTGATATTTTACATCTCCTTCAAAATCTTTGCTTGTGTTAGCTGTCTTTCCAAAAAATTCACTGAAAATAGCCTTAAATGGTTTTCCCATCACATTTGCTAAAACATTTAATCTTCCACGATGAGGCATACCTAATTTAATTTCTTTTGCACCTAAATTTCCACCTCTTTTAATTATTTGCTCCAAGGCTGGAATTAATGACTCTCCACCATCTAAACCAAATCTTTTTGTTCCTACAAATTTTACGTGTAAATATTTCTCGAAACCTTCAGCTTGAATTATCTTATTTAAGATTGCCTTTTTTCCGTTTTCTGTAAAAGTTATATCTTTTTCTGGGCCTTCAATTCTGTTTCGGATCCAAGCTTTCTCATCTGGATCACCCATATGCATAAATTCATATCCAATAGTGGAACAATAAGTTTTTTTTAAAATTTCTAAAATTTTATTCAAGTCTGCGTATTGTAATCCAAGCACTCCATCCAAAAAAATCTTTCGATCAAAATCTTTTTTTGTAAATCCATAGTTTTCAGGTTTTAACTCAGGGTGCTCTTTTTTTTTTTGAATTGATAGTGGATCTAAGTTTGCAATTAAATGTCCTCTAATTCTAAATGCTCTTATTAACATGATGGCACGAACTGAGTCTTTTGTAGCTTGTTTGATAGATTTTGAATCTAGATCTGTATGTGTATCAATAGTTTCTATATTTTGTTTTGATTTAATTGATAGTTTTCTTATTTTTTTATTTGGTGACCAGCTTGGCCCTTTTAAATCCTCATGAACCAATTTCTCATCATCACTTAGTCCTTCAAAAAATTTTCTCCAGCTTTCAGGTAAAGAATGGGGATCTGAAATATAATCAGCATAAAATTCTTTAATAAATTCTGAATTATTTCCTGCTAAAAAAGATGTTTTTTTATAGATTGTATTATTTGAGGATGACATTAAAAGCTAATTGTAACATAAATTATTAAAAATCAACCATTTAGTTTCTGAAAAAGTGTTTTGCCTATATCAGCTGGTGATTTTGATATAGTTATTCCCGCTGATTTCATAATTTCAATCTTGTCTTCTGCTCCACCTTTTCCGCCTGAAATAATTGCTCCAGCATGTCCCATCCTTCTGCCTGGTGGAGCTGTTAAACCTGCAATAAAGCCAACCATTGGTTTTTTTATTTTTTCTTTTTTTAAAAATTCTGCTGCCTCTTCCTCTGCAGACCCTCCTATCTCTCCAATCATAACAATTGATTTTGTTTTATCGTCTTTTAAAAAAAGCTCTAAACAATCAATAAAATTTGTTCCATTAATTGGATCGCCTCCTATTCCAATGCATGTTGATTGACCCATTCCATTTGTGGATGTTTGAGCTACAGCCTCATACGTCAATGTTCCAGACCTTGAAACTATTCCTACAGTTCCTTTTTTGTGTATATTTCCAGGCATGATACCGATTTTACATTCATCGGGCGTAATTATGCCAGGACAATTAGGTCCAATTAATCTTGATTTACTTTTTTTTAAAACTTGTTTTACTTTCAACATGTCTACAACCGGTATCCCTTCGGTAATGCAAACTATTAATTTTATTTCAGCCTCTATTGCCTCTATGATGGCAGCTCCTGCAAATTTTGGTGGAACATAAATCATTGAAGCATCAGCAGAAGTTTTTTCTTTTGCTTCTTGCACTGTATTGAAGACAGGTAAATCTAAATGAGTCTGTCCTCCTTTTTTAGGAGTTACGCCTCCGACTAATTTTGTTCCATATTTAAGAGCTTGTTCTGAATGAAATGTTCCATGAGTACCAGTAAAACCTTGGCATATCACTTTTGTATTTTTATTAACTAGAATTGACATTATTTTATTACCTCAACAATTTTTTTTGCTGCATCATTTAAATCTGAAGCTGATAATATTTTGAGATTAGATTTGTCTAAAATTTCTTTTCCTTCTTTAAAATTTGTCCCTGCTAATCTCACTACGAGTGGAACTGACAAATTGATTTCTTTTGCAGCATCAACTACACCTTGGGCTAAGATATCACATCTCATAATTCCACCAAATATATTTATAAGAATACCTTTAACATTTTTATCTAATAGTATTAATTTAAAGGCAGCAGTTACTTTTTCTTTTGATGCCCCTCCACCTACATCTAAAAAATTTGCTGGCTCGTGACCATAAAGTTTTATTATATCCATTGTTGCCATAGCCAAACCTGCACCATTCACCATACATCCGATTGAACCGTTTAGTTTTATATATGCTAAGTCATGTTTACTTGCCTCAATTTCCGCAGGATCTTCCTCATTAAGATCTCTTAATTTTAAAATTTCTGGTCTACGAAAGATTGCATTATCATCAAAGTTCATTTTAGCATCTAGACAGATTAATTCATTAGACTTTGTAATTATCAATGGATTTATTTCTATAAGGCTTGCATCTTTTTTAATTACTATTTCGTAAAGTGATCTTATAAGATTTGAAGCGGTAATTTTTTGCTTATCATTAAAACGAAAAATAGAAATTATTTTTTCGATTTCATCATTACTAGGTCCGTTATTGCTTAATTCTATTTTATTTGTAATTATCTTTTCAGGAGTTTCTGAAGCAACTTTTTCGATATCCATACCTCCTTCTGTGCTACTTATAAATGCTATTTTGGATGTCTCCCTATCAATTAAACAAGACAAATAAAATTCTTTTGATATATCTGAAGCTTCCTCAATATAAAGTCTTTTAACTTCTTTTCCTTCTGGACCAGTTTGATGAGTAATAAGAACTTTACCCATCATTTTTTTTGCCTCTTCTTCTAGCTCAGAAATGTTATTAATTAATTTAACTCCTCCAGCTTTACCTCTCCCTCCTGCATGTATTTGAGCTTTTAAGACAAATTTTTCACTTTTTAGTTTTAAAATTTTTTTATTTAATTCATTTAAAGAAACTATTACTATTCCATTTGAAACAGGTGCGCCAAATTCTTTTAAAATTTCTTTAGCTTGATGTTCGTGAATATTCATTTTAAGTTGCTATTACTATCATAAAATTTACATTAATCCATAATGAAAGCTAAATTAATAATTTTAACACCGGTTTACAATGATTGGAAAAATTTAGATAAGTTATTGTCTAAAATTAATAAGCTTTTCCTTAATAAAATTAAGCAAAAATTTGATCTCATCATTGTTGATGACTCCTCGTCAGAAAAAAAGAATTTTTCAAAATCAAAATTCAATAAAATTAAAAATATAATTATCTTAGAAAACAAAACGAATCTTGGAAGTCAAAGGTCTATTGCAATTGGAATAAGATATATAAAAAATAAATATAAGAAAAACTATAATTTAATAGTGATTGACTCTGATGGTCAGGATAATCCACTTGGTATTATTGAATTGATAGAAAAATTCAATAAAACCAATTATTGTGTTGTTGCAAGACGAGGACAGAGAAAAGAATCAATTTGGTTTAAATTTTTTTATGAAATTTATTGTTTTTTAATCTTTTTACTTTCATTTAAAAAAATACGCTTTGGGAATTTTAGTTTACTGAGTTTTAAAGATATAAATAAAATTTTAAAAGATAAAAACCTTTGGAATGCTTTTCCTCCAACTCTCTCTTTAAATTTAGATAAAATATCTTTTATAACTATTGACAGAGATAAAAGGTATTCGGGAATATCAAAAATGAATTTTTTTGGTCTTGCAAATCATGCATTAAGAGTATTTTCTGTTTTGAGAACAAGAATATTTTATTCTTCAATTTTCTACTCGATCTTTGTATTTTTAATTTTAAAAAATAACTTTTTAATCATTTATGCCTTTTTTTTATTTTTTTTAATATTTTTAAATATTTCAAATTTCGGTTTATATGTATTGAATAAAAATAATTTTGAACAACGGTACAAGGAAACAACTATTTCTAAACTTTAACAGTTTTTAATACTTATAAGAGAAAATATAGGACTAAATTTTTTTTCATTATAACAAAAATTTTTCAATAGTTCTTCGAAATTAATATAATGAAATTCTCGAGGATGTGTTTTAACAAGATAAATTTTTTTTATTCCTTTTTCTTTAATTAGATTGTTAATTCTATTATTATAATAAGAAAAATATTTACTTTCTTTATTAACAGGATGTGTATTGTTTCCTGCAAAGTACCATCTATTAAATATATTAATTTTTTTCTCCGATAAGACTGAAAAAAATTGATAATGAGTAATGATTGCAATTTCTTTTTCGCTCTCCTTTGAAATTACAGAAAGAGCATTTTTTAGTAATTCTAATTCTTGCTTAGGATTTTCATTAAAATAAAAAGGAGTTATCCATTTCAGATTATTAAATTTTTTATCTAATATTTTAGCTTCAACAGAATTATTTAGATTTACATTCTGTAAATCCATAAACTTTCTATTTGCATTATAATCATTATGATATTTAAAAGTAGTAAAGATGATTAAGAGTAATAAAAAAATTTTTAACTTTTTATCTATTTTTTTATGAAAATCATCAAGTTGGATAAAAAATAAACCACATAAAAAAGGTATTAGAGAAAATATAAAAGTCTGATTTGCTGTAATTAATTGATGGAAGATAAAGCTGATCGCGCATAAAATAATGAAGAAATTTAATAAAACTTCTTTTTGAAAAATTATATTTTTATTTTTTCTTTGGTAAATAATTAATGAAATTATATTTGCTAAAATTAATAAAATTATAAATTTAAAATGGCCAAATGTTCCTCTAAAGGTAAATTTATTTAACAATTTAGCAGACTCGTAAGCTCTTTCATCACCTAAAATTCTTCCTTCTCCAATTGTAAGTGGAAACAGAATCACTTGTATAATGAAATCTTTAATATCAACTCCTACATAAAAAAAATAAATAAATAATAATATTAAAGAAAATGCTGCACCTATTAAAAAATGAGATAGAAAATTTTTTTTAAATTTAAAAAAATATATAAAAGAAAACATCAAAATTAGTAAATTTATTAATCCGGAAGGTAACTGCATGCTCAAAAAAGAGCAGCACATAAAAAATGGAAGAATTAACCAGTATTTTTCATTTTCCTTATAAATAGCTAAATAAAAAATTAAAACTGAGATTAAACTAATTATATATGAATGCTGGTAAGGAAAAGGTGTACCAGCAACTGGGTAACATAATGTTGCAAAACAAATACTCAGTATAAAGTTTGAATTTAAGTCTTTTCTAAAACTATTTAAAAAAAATAGAAAAAAAATACTTGCAGATACATTTAATAGTGACGAGTGATAAACATATGCATTCCAATTATTTCCAAAAATTAAAAAAAATAGAGCTTGTATATAATCTACTAATATTCCTGATATAACCCAAAAATCTTTAATGGGATGGTAACCTTTGGTAATGAGATATCCTGAATCAAAAAAAGAAAATGTATCAATTGGATAAACGCCAATATTAGAAAAAAAGTAATTTATAAAAAAAGCAAATACTGCTAATATTGCATAAGCTATATAATTCATTTTACTGCTAAAATGTTTCATTATAAGTTTACTATCATGAATTTCAGTCATTCAAAATATTTATGTTGAAGATAAAAAATAAAATTAAATTTAAGCATTCAGAAAATCGTATGAAAAATGAAGGTAACGTATCTTCTTCAATTATTGAATTTAAAAAAAATAAGAACCTTTTTAATCTTTTAAAAGAAAGATACGATTGGATGAATAATTTTATTAAAGTAGATGATATTGGTGTTGAGGTTGGTGCAGCTGGGGGTTTTACAAAAAATTTTATTAATTGTAATAATTTTAAGATAAGTGATTTTTCTGATCATGACCACTTGGACTATAAAAATGTTGATGCCCAAGAAACTGGTTTTGAAGATAAGAAATTTGATTTTGTTATTTCGTCAAATATGATTCATCATCTACCATATCCATTAAAATTTTTTAATGAAATGCATCGCATTTTAAAAAAGGACGGAAAATTAATCATTTTTGATGCTCATTGTTCAACAACCTTGCAACTAGTATTAATATTAATGAGACACGAAGGATTTGATTTCACTAAAAATGTTTGGGATATAAACGAACCTGCTACAGATAATAAAGATTTATGGTCAGGGAATAGTGCAATACCTTATTTAATATTTAATGATAAACAAAAATTTTATAAAAATTTAGGAAATAAATTTGAAATTAAATACCAAAAGAATTGTGAATGCTTCTTATTTCTTAATTCAGGTGGAGTTACATCAAAAACTTTTTATATTCCTCTAAATACCTTTTTCTTAAAAATAATTATTTTTATTGATAAATTATTAAGCTTTATTGCTCCATCATTTTTTTCATTAGCTTATAAAATTGTATTGGAAAGAAAAAATTAGTTAAGTTCTTTATCTATTTTTTTAGCTGCATCAAATAATTCTCTAACTGAATTTACAGAATTATTAAAATTAGTTTTTTCTTCAGGAGTTAATTCTAATTCAACTATTTTTTCCACTCCTTTAGAACCAATGATAACTGGAACACCTGCATAGATTCCTTTTGTCTCATATTCTCCATTTAAATATACAGCGCAAGGTAATTGCTTTTTAAGATCTTTTAAATAACACTCCGCCATTTCTACTCCAGACGCAGCTGGTGCATAAAAAGCTGAACCTTTTTCTAAATATTTGACAATTTCTGCTCCACCTTTTTTAGTTCTATCAACTATTTGTTCTATTTTTTCTTTTGATATTTTGCCTTCTTTAACTAGGTCTTTAATCTTTTTCCCTTCAACCTCAGTTGATCCTAGCATTGCAACCATGCTATCACCATGACCGCCAAGGACGAAAGATTTTATTTTTTGAACTGGAATCTTTAATTCTTTTGACAAGAAATATATAAATCTTGACGAATCTAGAATACCTGCCATTCCTACAACTTTATTTTTTGGCAAACCAGAATACTTTTGCAAAGCCATAACTATAACGTCTAAAGGATTTGTAATGCATATGACAAAAGCATTCGGTGAAGTTTTTTTTATTCCTTCGGCAACTTGCTTAATTATTTTGAGGTTAATGCCTAATAAATCGTCCCTAGTCATTCCTGGCTTTCTAGGAACACCTGCAGTTATAATAATTACATCAGAGTTTTTAGTATCTTCATAATTATCTGTTCCTGACAAACTAACATTAAATCCATTAACTGGTGATGATTGGGCAATATCTAGAGCTTTTCCTTTAGCTACTCCTACAGCTACATCAAATAAAACAACGTCAGCTAATTCTTTTATTGCGATTAAATGAGCTAATGTTCCTCCAATTTGACCAGCTCCAATTAATGTAATTTTTTTTTTCACTTTACCTCAATTATTTCATAGTGGGCATCACAAATTCTGGATCAGATCTTAATCCAGAAGGCCATCTTGAAGTTATTGTTTTTAATTTTGTGTAAAATCTTACTCCCTCTGGACCATGCATATGTTGATCTCCAAATAAAGATCTTTTCCAACCTCCGAAGCTATGAAATGCCATTGGCACTGGTATAGGAATATTTATTCCCACCATTCCAATTTTAGCTTTATTTGAGAAAGTTCTACCGGCATCTCCATCTCTAGTAAATATACTTACACCATTTCCAAATTCATGATCATTAACCAACTGTAATGCTTCATCAAAATCATTTGCTCTTATCACAGACAGAACAGGCCCAAAAATTTCTTCTTTATATATTCTCATATCTTTTTTTACATGATCAAATAAACATCCGCCTATATAGTACCCTTTCTCATAACCTTGCAATTTAAAATTTCTACCATCTACTATTAGTTTAGCTCCTTCCTTTACTCCAATATCCACATAACTTTTAACTTTTGCTAAATGTTCTTTTGTAACTAACGGACCCATTTCCGACTGTTTGTCCATGCCAGGACCAACTTTTAATGCTTCAACTTTTTTTGCAAGTGAAGAAACTAATTTATCTCCAATGCCTCCTACAGCCACAGCTACAGATTGTGCCATACATCTTTCTCCTGCAGAACCATATGCAGCACCCATTAAACCATTTACAGCTTGATCCAAATCGCAATCAGGCATCACAACACAATGGTTTTTAGCGCCTCCAAGTGCTTGGACTCTTTTTTCATTTTTTGCACAATTTTCATAAATATATTTAGCAATAGGAGTAGAGCCGACAAAACTCATTGCAACAACATCTTTGTTCTCTATTAAAGCATCAACAGCTTCTTTGTCTCCATTAATAACATTGAAGACTCCATCTGGAAGACCAGCCTCTTTCAAAAGTTCAGCTAATCGCATTGAACATGAGGGGTCTTTTTCAGATGGCTTTAATACAAATGTGTTTCCACAGGCAATTGCCATAGGAAACATCCACATTGGAACCATTGCAGGAAAATTAAAAGGCGTAATCCCTGCGCAAACTCCTAGTGGTTGTCGTACAGACCAACTATCGACATTGGTCCCAACATTTTCTGTAAACTCTCCTTTAAGCATTTGGGGAATACCACAAGCATATTCAACTACCTCTAAACCTCTTGTTAATGAACCTCTAGCATCTTCAAACACTTTACCGTGTTCAGCAACTATAATTTTTGTAAGTTCATCAGAATTTTTCTCAATTAATTCTTTAAACTTGAACATTATTCTAGCTCTTTGAAGGGGAGGTGTATTTGCCCAAGGTTCGAATGCTTTCTTAGCATTTTCAACTGCTTGATTTACATCTTTTGAAGAGGCAAGTTTTACCTCTGAACTTTGTTCGCCTGTTGCTGGATTGAATACTTTACTTTTTCTTTTAGACTCTCCACTGAATGATTTACCTCCAACAAAGTGTTCAATAGTTTTCATGCTGATATTGAATAAATAAGCTTTTAACTTGTTGCAAGCATTTTCTTGATAGATCCAATAGCTTTTGCTGGGTTTAATCCTTTT
>MDSV01100987.1_pt1 | contig 10883 bp, 7 predicted proteins | sample 810851 | NCBI WGS metagenome assembly MDSV01 (sample SAMN05326640, study PRJNA326480) | marine metagenome | isolation source: seawater | place: Atlantic Ocean: North East | collected 2012 | reverse complement strand
CCAACTGGATTTTCTCCAATTAATCCAGAAAAATGTGCCCCAATAGGATTAAAGTATCTCAATGATGCCATTTTCAAATTAATTTTTGAAGCTTCAAAAATATCTTTTAGTATAATTTCAATTGTAAACTTGGTTTTCCCATAAGGATTAATTGGATTAAGTTCGCAGCTTTCTGTTAAAAGAGAATTTTCTTTTTGAGCATATATTGTTGCACTACTACTAAAAACGAAAGTATTACAATTATATTTTTTCATTATTTCTAATAAGTTAATACTACCCATAACATTAACTTCCCAATATAACAGGGGATTTTTAACTGATTCTGAAACAGATTTTAATCCTGCAAAATGAATTATTCCATCTAACTTTTTGTTATTTTTATGTAAGTCAAAGAAAAGATTTTCCAAAAAACTTTTATCCCGCAAATCACCTTCATAAATATTTAAATTAGGATTTATTGAAGAATTTTTTAATTTAATAATTTCTAAAATTTTATCAAGTGACTTTTGAGAGCTGTTTACGAAAGTATCCACAACATTTACTTCATATCCTTTCTCCAATAGCAAAAGACAAGTATGACTACCTATAAAACCAGCTCCTCCTGTAACTAATATATTTTTCATGTAAAATACTAATTAAAATATGAACTTTGAAAAAATGAGCATATTTTACACTAAATAAAAAAGGCTCATAATAAGTTAATATTTTAATCTAGAGTATGGAAATTAACAAAATCATGAAATATAAAATTAATAATATTTGCTGTATCGGAGCTGGATATGTTGGGGGTCCAACTATGGCTGTAATTGCCGATAAGTGTCCAAATATTCAAATAGAAGTTGTAGATATAAATAAAGTAAGGATTAGACAATGGAATGAAGATGATTTCGAAAAATTACCAATTTTCGAACCTGGCTTAGCTGAAATTATTAAAAGATGTCGAGGCAAAAATCTACATTTCTCAAATTTTGTGGAAGAAAAAATAAAAAAAGCAGATATGGTATTTATATCTGTTAATACACCTACAAAAAAAAAGGGGCTTGGGGCAGGCAAAGCAAGCGATTTGAAATGGGTTGAGGCATGTGCAAGAGAAGTTGCCCGCAATGCGATTGGTCATACCATTGTGGTCGAAAAAAGCACGTTACCTGTAAGAACTGCAGAGGTAATAAAGGAAATATTAAATGCAGCACAAAATTCATCCTCAAATGAATCACATCTTTGTTCTTTTGACGTTTTATCTAACCCTGAATTTCTAGCAGAAGGTACAGCTATCAATGATCTTATGTATCCAGACAGAGTTCTAATAGGGGGTGAAAATCAAGAAGCTATAGATTCTTTGTCTGAAATATATTCTAGATGGGTCCCAAGAAATAAAATTCTTGAAACAAATATTTGGAGCAGTGAACTTGCCAAATTAACTGCAAATGCTTTTTTGGCTCAAAGAATAAGTTCCATAAATTCAGTAAGTGCTTTATGTGAAGCAACTGGTGCAGATGTAAGGGAGGTGGCACGGGCAATAGGTTCGGATAACAGAATTGGTTCTAAATTTCTTGATTCTGGTCCAGGGTTTGGAGGGAGTTGTTTTAAAAAAGATATCCTAAATCTTGTTTACTTAGCAGAATATTTTGGATTAAACGAAGTAGCTAATTTTTGGGAAAGTGTAGTGAAGATTAATTCATGGCATCAAAAAAGAATTTCAGAAATTATTGTTAAAAAACTTTTTGGGACTGTCGCAAACAAAAAATTGGTAATTTTGGGATTTGCTTTTAAAGCCAATACAAATGATACAAGGGAATCTGCAGCAATTTCTATTTGCAAAAACTTACTTAATGAGGGAGCAAATCTTATAATTCATGATCCCAAAGTTACTGCCTCCCAAATAGAAAATGATTTAAACATAAATCCTATAAAGTTCTTAGGGAATGAGAATTCTTTTCTTAATGCAAAATCAGGAATCTGGGAATATAGTAAATATATAAATAATCTTGAAATCTTTAATAATGCATACGCCATAGTAATTCTTACTGAGTGGGACGAGTATAGAGCACTTAAGTGGACAGAGATAGTAAAGAGGATGGTCCCACCTGCTTGGGTTTTTGATTCAAGATCAATCGTAAATACTGAAGAAGTTAGAGATGCAGGTCTTAGCTTGTGGAGACTTGGTGATGGATTTGGGGATTAGTACTTATTTACGATTTTCTTAAGATTAAAATGTATAAAAACCCTTTATTTAAGCAAATAAGAGAAAGAATTAAAATATTCGCAATACCACAAAACAAATTTTTAAATACCAAAAATTGATGTCTAAAAAAGTATTAATTACAGGGGCTGCAGGATTTATAGGTTTTCATACTGCAAAAAGGTTAATTAAAGAAGGTCATGAGGTCATAGGCATTGATAATTTCAATGATTATTATGACGTCAAGCTAAAAAAATCCAGGATTAAAAAAATAGAAAAATCAAATAAATACCTAAATAAAAAATGGAGCTTTTTCAAATGTGATTTGCTTGAGAAAATAAAATTAAGTGAAATATTTGCTAAATATAAGCCTGAATATGTAATTAATTTAGCTGCTCAAGCAGGAGTACGATATTCCTTAGATAATCCAAATAAATATATAAATTCAAATATATTAGGTTTCATGAACCTAATAGAATGCTGTAGGCACAGTGACATTAAACATTTAATATACGCCAGCAGTAGTTCAGTTTATGGTGGCAACAAAAATATTCCTTTTAAAGAAGATCAGGGTGTAAATCATCCTGTAAGTCTATATGCAGCGACAAAGAGATCAAATGAACTTATGGCCCATACATATAGCCATTTATATAATTTACCTACAACTGGTTTAAGATTCTTTACCGTTTATGGCCCTTGGGGAAGACCAGATATGGCTTACTATATTTTCACTTCAAAAATATTAAATAGAGAACCAATAAAGATTTTTAATCATGGCAAAATGCTTAGGGACTTTACTTACATAGATGACGTAACAAGTGTCATCTCTAAAATCATGAATAAAATCCCAGAATCTAATAGTGAATTTAATTTTTCTGATCCTGTCCCATCGAAAAGTTGGGCTCCTTTCAAGATATTTAATGTAGGAAATTCAAATCCAACTAAATTACTTACATTTATTGAAATTATTGAAAACAATTTAGGGATAAAAGCTAAAAAAGAATTTATAAAAATGCAGTTAGGGGATGTAGAAGCTACTTTTGCAGATTTAAGTTTAATTGATAAATGGGTTGGTTTTAAACCAACAACTACTATAGAGGAAGGTCTTGAAAAGTTTATCAAATGGTATTTAAATTATCATCAGATTTAATTTATATTTGATTCTTATTATCAAATAATATTCCTTGGAAAAAAGTTTTTAAACTTTTCAAATTAGACTTTAAAAATTAATCAAGAAGTATTTTCCTTAAATAATTTTTTTTTTAAATTCTTCCATAATTATCGACAAATCTAACAATATCATCTTCGCCTAAATAATTTCCGCTTTGAACTTCTATCAATACTAATAATTGTTCTCCAATATTAGAAAGTCTATGCTTAGATTCTAATGGGATATATGTACTTTCATTTTTATTGAGGACGCTAACTCTACCATCTATTTCAACTTGAGCAGTTCCTTTAACAACTATCCAATGTTCTGTCCTATGTTTATGCAGTTGGAGAGATAGAGAACAATTTGGATTAACTGTTATTTTTTTAACTTGCCAATTACTGCCCTCTGCTAAAGATATATAATTTCCCCATGGTCTAAAAATTTTTTTATGCTGAGTGCCTTCAGGTTGTCCATTAGTTTCTAATTGGGCCACCAACTTTTTAATACTTTGCGCTTGATTAAGATCTGCTACAAATACAGCATCCACAGTTTCAATGACTACCAAATTCTTTAATCCAATACCTACGATCAATCGTTCTTCACTTCTTAAGTAAGAATTCTCTACATTATCAACTAATACATTTCCTGAAGTTAAATTTCCTTTTTCATCTTTATCAGAAATAGCCCATAAAGATTGCCAACTTCCAATATCACTCCATCCAACATCTAATGGAGAAACTACACCAAGATCTGTTTTTTCCATAACTGCTACATCTACCGCAATATTTGGGCATTTTATAAAGGATTCTTTGTTAACTCTAAAAAAATCTAAATCTACAAAGCCTTTTTTTATTGATTCCTGACAATTTTTAATCAAATCTGGTTCAAACTTTTTTAATTCATCTAAAATTGCAGATGCTTTAAACAAAAATATGCCACTATTCCAAAGATGATGTTTACCTTCTAAGAAAGTTCTTGCTTTGTCAAGAGAGGGCTTTTCCGTAAACTTTTTTATCTTAACTGAAGATGTTTGGCTCGAAATTTCGCAATAAGTTTCTATGTAACCATAACCAGTTTCTGGAGAATTAGGTATTATACCGAATGTAACCAAACTTCCATTTTCAGAGTAATTTAGACTATCCTCAATCACGTGTTTAAATTTTTTTTTATTTGCAATTTTGTGATCAGAAGAAAGGATAAGTAAAGTAGGATCATTTCCTTTTTCTAAAGACTTTATTGCTGCCAATGCTATTGCTGGGGCAGTATTTCTTCCTTCAGGTTCTAAAATAATTGAGTTTGGGCTAACATTAATTTCTCTCATTTGTTCTGCGACAATAAATCTTTGCTCCTCGTTAGATATTATTATTGGCGTTGCGAGATTATTTAATCCCTTTAATCTTAAATATGTATTTTGAAGAAGTGAATAATTATTATTATCATCTAAATTTAGATATTGTTTAGGGTAACTAGCTCTAGAAAGAGGCCATAACCTCGATCCGGTTCCTCCTGATAGTATTACTGGTATTAAATCCAAGTTTAAAAAGAATTAATTTTAGACATTTGATAAAACGCCTAATTTATAGTTAATTATAATGTCTAATATCAAATAGAAATTATCTTATAAGCAAATAAAACTTTTATTAATTAAAGTGTATTTATTGATATATGGATATAATAGAAAATTAAACAAAATTTATTTTGCATAATTAATTTTAAATTAAATATTTGGCAAAGTTTTGAAACTTTTGAATCTAATAACCATTAGGTTTAAAACAAACAAATCAACAAACATTTCGGGAATAGATCTCTTAAAAGTACACTTTAGTTAATTTTTGCAAGATTATTATCTGCGACTGCATGCAAAATATCATCCTTTCTCCTTTCATCAATAGTTAAAGTAAAATTACAGTTATTTTCTTTTTCAAAAATATTTTTACAAGTCGCAAAACACTGATCTCTTTGCCAGTTACTATTTAAAAGTTTTTTCAATAATTTTCCCTTTAAAATAGAAAATTAAAAATTTTAATAAAAATTGCATAATTAATTTTTAACCTATCTATTTTCAAAAGTTTATAATTTATTATCATTAATATTTTTAAAATTATAATAAACTATTTTTAAAATATCATTTGTAAACATTTTTTATTAGATTATCTACTTTTGATTTCCAACTAAATTTTTCATTAATGTAATTTAGACCATTTCTTGTAATTTCCTGATATTTATCAGGAGAATTCATCAGGATATCTAGGCATTTAAAATAGTCTTCAACATTATTTGCAACAAAGCAATTTAATCTATCCTTAAGCGATAAAGCTTCTGCTGCTTGGGAGGAAATTATTATTGGGATTCCTCTAGAAATAGACTCTACTGCTTTATATTGTTGACCACTGCCAGTAAAAATAGGCACAAGACTTATAAAAGAGTTATCTATAATTTGATTCATATTTTCTGGATTAGGTATTAATTCCACTTCTTCATGCATTTCGCAATTTTTAATTAAATTACTATTTGGATTCCTTCCTGCAACAGTAAATTTAAATTTAAATTTTTTTTGTTTTAAAAAAGGCAAAAGACTTTTTAATATAAATTCTAATGCTAATTTGTTTGGTTCATATGATAGTGTGCCAAAAAATAATAAATTTCCAAAGTTTTTATTAAATTTTTCTTTTATTTCAAGGTTACTTATTGATATTGGTTGAATTCCAATTCCAGATTCGAATAAAGGAATATCATTAAAATTTTTTAAATTTCTTTTAAAAGAAAAATAATTCATATCGTTCTTAGAAACTAGAATTACTGATTTAAGTGAATCATATTTAATAAGATTCCCTTCAAAATTTTTTGTTCTTAAAAATTCATTTAGAAAAAATAGTTTTTTAAATGATTTAAGAAACTTTAATTTGTTTTTTAGATTAAGGGTCATAGAATCCACAAAATCAATTGAAAAACTAATGGAAGATCTAGAAATTATATTCCATAATTTATATGTCCTAATTGAATAACAATGAATAAAAGTTTCATTATTAAAACTATCAATAATATTTAAGATGTTTCTAAATTTTCTCTCTAAAAAATAAGAAGATAAAAAAAGTGTTTGTGATGGTAAAAAACTTAAAATTTGATTAAATACTAAGTTCAGAAAAATCATTACAAAATCTAAAGCATTTATTTTTATAGAATAAACCTCATCAAAAGCATTTGATATCTTATCTATTTCTTTTCTAGTTCGCTTATTTTTAAGGAAATAAAATTCTATAAGAATTGTTTTCAAACCTCTTTTTCTTAATTCTAAAGACCGAAAATAACATAATCTAGATTGACCGGCGTATGGAGGCCAAATAGGTCTAGGTAATATTGAAATAATTGTTTTATTTTTCATTAATATAATTAAATTATTGGAATTTCTTTGATATAAGATATATTTTCATCAACAATACTTTTATAGTTATTTATATAATTCTGCAACCTTTTTTTTGGATTAATTTTATCTAAATTATTAAATTGATATTCAAGAGATTTATAGAAAGAATTTACAATTTTATCTTTATCATTCACAAGAAAAACATTTTGATTGTACTTACAATACTTTTTCTTTATTTCTTTATAGACTTGAATATCTGCGCAAACACAAGAGCATCCAAACAATATCGCATAAAGAAAGGGTATACCAAAACCTTCTTCAGAGAATGTACTAATATATATATGAGAATTGATATAAGTTTCTATTAAAAATTTATCTTCAACATTATTTTGAAAATTTCTAATTTTTAAGTTTTTGGAAAATTTATTAATTTCTAAATTGAGATAAGCTCCAAATATAGAAACATTAATTTTTTTATCTGAATTATTAGAAGCTAGTTTCTCAAAAATTGGAATCAAAATTTCCTTTCTCTTTGAGGGTGAGTTTCCAGAAATATATATTATATTTAACTGGTTTGATTTTGTACTTATTTTTTCTTTTATATTATTTGAATAATCAACAAAACTTTTAATTACTAATTTATTAAAGCTTGGTAAAGGATGCAAAACTATTATTTTACCGCTATTGATTAAATTATTTTTATACATCCAATTCAATAATTTTTTCTTTGTATCATCACTAATCACAATAAAATAATCAGCTTTTGTTAATGGTTTATTAAATAGAGTAGTATGAATAACCTTCTTCAAAAAATCTACTAAGCCATTTGACTTTAGGATTAAAAAAATAGATAAAAAATCTTCAAATGATATGCATTGAATAAAATCATAAACAACAATCCCAATCGAATTAGACTTATTTCTTTTTCTAAGCAACAAATTCAAAGGAAGCCTAGGATATGTAAAAATTAAGTTTTTTTCTCTTTTACTAAAATTTATAAATAGTTCTAACAAAACCTGAGAAACGAATCTTAGATTCTTTAAAAAAATTTTATTATATAACTTGAAAGTTTTAGGTTTACATTCATAGTTGATTTTAGGGATATTAAAAAGAGAATTTGAGTATCTATGGATTCCTCTATTATTCGGAGTACTTAAAATAACATTAAATTTAGAGATACTTTTACTCATATTTATTATTTAATAACTCAAGACATTTTTATCTTAACTTAAGAATATACACTATTTATTATTTAGGTAACTAATACAGTTTATTTTCAATCATTGACTTTACGATATATTTAAGATCCTTTTCTGCTTTCCAACCAAGTTTTTTTAATATTTTTTGAGGAGTCATAGCAGAATAACTAATATCAGCTGGTCTTATAAAAGTGTTATCAATATTAAGGTATTCTTCCGGATTTAAGTCAAAGTATTGAAAAGCCAAATTTACAAACTCCTTAAGAGAATTTGATGATCCAGAAGAAATAATATAATCATCTGGAGTGGAAGACTCAAGCATTAAATTCATTGCATTTACATATTCTGGGGCCCATCCCCAATCCCTATAAATATTAACATTTCCCAAAGAGAGCGAATTTCTTAAACCTGACTTTATTTCAGAAACATGCTTTACAATTTTCTTGGTAACAAATCTACTTGGTCTAAGAGGAGATTCATGATTTGATAAGATTCCAGTGCAACAAAAAATTCCATAAGCAACTCTATAGTTTGCGACTAGCCAATATGCAGTTGATTTCGCTACAGCATATGGGCTACAAGGCTTAAAAGGGAAATCCTCTGTAGCAGATTTATTAAAAGTATCCCCAAAACATTCTGAGCTTCCTGCATTAAAAAATTTTATATCAGACTTTAGGAATCTTAAAGCCTCTAAAAAATTGATCGTGGAGCCTGATATTGAATCCATACACTCTACCGGTTGGTCAAAAGATAGACCAACACTTGTTTGTCCTGAAAGGTTAAATATTTTAGAGGGATATATAGTTGAAATTACTTTTAAAACATTTCTAAAATCATTTGGAGCCAATGAAATTAATTTAATATCATCCAAAACATTTAATTTTTTTAATCTTGAAGTATCACAAACCGATGCATCCCTACTTGTGCCAATGACCTTATAACCTTCTCCTAAAAGTAACTTAGTTAAATATGCTCCATCTTGTCCAGTAGCTCCAACAATTAAAACTGTTTCCAAAATTTCATTAAATAAATTTAATTATAAGTTGATTATGTTTATTTCATCAATCCTATAAGTTCCTTGTATTTTACTTTTTAATAAAAGATACCAATTATTAATAAATCTCTTGGTCCTTATAAATAATCACCTCTTGAAACTAAATAATCTATTGCGAGTTCAGTATTACTATTTAAAGTTGCATAACCACTTACTGACTTGGCAAGTTCAAATATAAAAAGGAAATTAAAAAATTAAAATAAATGTCTCTCAGGATTTACTTAGGTACAAGAAACAAGCAGTTAAACCTTGGCAGCCTTCAAACTTAGGTAAAGATAAAAAGCAAATATTAGTCATTAAAACTTTCAATTATTTCTTTGGTTGAATATATTCCAACAAATGGTGCTGTAATTTCTCCAATAATTCCAGTACTTCTTCCTAATAAACTATTTCTAACAGTTATTAAATCGCCTTCATTTACAAAAGGATTCCTTTTAGAACCTCTTTTTGCTCTAGCAGAATAAGAAATATTATCCTTTAAAATCGTTCCATCTTTATTGTACCTTATTAAAACAATTTTTCCAGATAAAGGTCTTATTGGTCCAGTCAAATCAATTGCATCTGATAAGGCAGACTCTAGGGGTAATTTTACAATTCCAGGGTTTTCGACTCTACCAAAAACATTTACTGTTATAAATCTTGGAGAAAGACCATTTAGGATTGATTTTGGTATGATATCTGATTGAGCCGATACGAGCTTTGGTAAAAATATTCTATCTCCATCAAATAATCTAATATCGTTAGTAGGGTCACTATCATTTAGAAAAGAAGAAAAGTCGACTATTGCTCTTTTCTTTCCACCTCCTTTCCCAATAGGTACATCTCTTATTACTTCGATGCGAGATAAATCAGTTTTAGAAGTTATTCCTCCAGCTTTTCTAATCGCATTAGAGATAGTGATGAAATTTTGAGACGGTCTTCTTATTTGAAAGTTTGATTTGTTGGCCAGATTGTTTTGTATAGTATTCTCAAGATTTTGACTCTGAGAATTATCTTGATAGTCAACAAGCAAATCTTTATTTATTTCTTGAATTGAATTTTCATTTGCATTGTTTTGAACAATTATTTTATTATCTTTATTAAATATAGTTTGATTACTATCAAAAAAAGTTTTTACATTTCCCTCAGCATCTACATTTTCTATTATATTTTTAAATTCCAAAACGGTAAAAGCGGGGAAATTATAAATACCTGGTATTCTTACCTCACCACCTACTAGTATTCTAAGTTTTTTAAATGTTGCTATTTTTATGGTCGTTTTAGCATTGATATTAAATTCAGAGTACTTTTTCTGGATAATTTGAGAGAGCTCACTTGGTGTTAATCCTCTTACATAAGTCTCTTTTATTTTGGGAAGAAAGATTTCACCTTCTAGATCTACATTATAGATTCCTGATCCTATAAATTTAAATTTGCTGACCCTTATTTCAACATCAGTAAAAAGACCAAATTCTCTATATTTTTCTTCCAAAAGTTTCTCCAATTCTCTTATTTTTAAACCTTTTACATATAAATTTTCGGCTTCCGGAACAAAAATTTCTCCTAGCTTACTAACTCTATAATCGCCAGAAGCAATAAATCTATATCTAACAATTCGAATTTCAATTTCGGGATCTATTAAAAATTCTGCGTAACGTTCTTTTAATAATTTTGTGAGTTGATAAATTGTTAAACCTCTTATGTATGTATCTTTAATTCTTGGAAGAAAAACTTCTCCTAATTTATCTAATGTTACCGTCTTATTAAGCTCTGGAGTTTTTTCAAATTTTATTAAAATACTATCCCCTTCATCAAGAAGATAGTTTTGTAGATTCTATAGACAGCTTAATAAAAACAATAAAAGATCTTATTGTTAGGCCCATTCAGCGTTTCACAGGCTTTGCAAGTCTAGGTTTATTGCTTGTTGTTTTGTTGTTAACTGCTTTAGTTTTTTT
>MDSV01099390.1_pt1 | contig 10883 bp, 11 predicted proteins | sample 810851 | NCBI WGS metagenome assembly MDSV01 (sample SAMN05326640, study PRJNA326480) | marine metagenome | isolation source: seawater | place: Atlantic Ocean: North East | collected 2012 | reverse complement strand
TGTAATTAGATATACAAATGGAGCAAATTTAAGACTAATATGATTTATGAACCTCATTAAGTCAACTGGTACATTCAGTTTCTTTACCCTAATTAGTAGATTATCTGGTTATTTGAGAGATATTTTAATTGCAATATTTTTAGGAGCAGGTCCAATAGCAGACGCTTTTTTTGTTGCATTCAGAATTCCAAATACTTTTAGAAGATTGTTTTCTGAAGGTACATTTAATGCAGCTTTCGTACCAAGTTATTCATCCGAACTAAATAAAAGTAATAAAAAAGCTAAACTTTTTTCAAACAATATTTTTAATATTTTATTCTTAGCTTTACTTATAATTGTTTTAATAATTGAAATTTTTATGCCTTTTTTTGTATCTTTAATTGCTCCTGGATTTAAAGAAGATACAGAAAAATTAGAACTTGCAATTATTCTTACAAGAATTACTTTCCCTTTCTTACTTTTAGTAAGTTTATCATCTTTTTTTTCTGCGATATTAAATTCTCATAATAAATTTGCCGCAGCTTCAGCAGCACCAATTATATTAAATATTGTTTTAATTTTTGTTTTATTATTTGGAAAATTATTAGATGATAAACTTGTTTATTATATTTCATATGCTGTTACTTTTGCTGGTTTAATTCAATTAATATTTTTAGCTTTTTTTGTTAGAAAGTATTTCTTACCAAAAATTAATTTTAATTTTAAAAAAAATAAAAATACAAATTTATTTTTTAAAAAGCTATTTCCAAGTATTTTTTCTTCTGGTGTTACCCAAATAAATATTTTAGTAGGTACAATTATTGCTTCGTTTCAAGCCAACGCTGTATCTTACCTTTATTATGCTGACAGAATTTATCAAATAAATTTAGCTATTGCAGGTATAGCTATTGGCACAGTTTTACTTCCAAGTCTTTCCAAATATATAAGTAATAAAGACTATAATAAAATTAACTTTATTCAAAACAAGTCCTTGGAATTAAGTTTATTTTTGAGTTTACCTGCATCAGCAGCATTGTTAATAGGTTCAAGTGAAATTACTTCAGCATTGTTTGGATATGGATCGTTCGATATAAATAGTGTTACACAATCAGCAAATGCATTATATTATTTTGCTTTAGGATTACCAGCGTTCGCACTAATTAAAATATTCTCAAGTTTTTTATTTGCAAGACACAATACCCAAACTCCTTTTCACATTTCATTACTTTCAGTTTTACTAAATATTTTTATTAGTGTTTATTTTTTTTCTGAAATTGGTTTTATTATAATACCAATTGCAACAACAATTTCTTCTTGGTTTAATTCAATTTTACTTTTATTTTATCTTTTTTATAAAAATTATTTTTCTTTTGATAAAAATTTTCTAAACAAGTTTTTAAATATATCTTTGGTATGCTCTTTTTCCTCTTTTATTTTTTATAATTTAATTCAATATTTTGGTGAATTTTTAATTTATGAAAGTCAATATAAACTATTAACTATAATTTTATTAGTTATTACTACTATTTTAATTTATATAACAACATCGATATTCACAAAAGCTTTTAAAATTTCGGATATTAAATTAAAGTATTAAGATGAAAAAAAAAATTTTTTCTGGAGTTCAGCCTACTGGAAACTTGCATTTAGGAAATTATTTAGGTGCAATTAAAAATTTTGTAGACCTTCAAAATGAAAAAGATAATGAGTGTGTTTACTGCGTTGTAGATTTACACGCAATTACTGTTAAACAAGACCCATATATCTTAAAAGATAATATAAGAGAAACTACAGCTGCTTTTATTGCAAGTGGATTAGACTTTAAAAAAAGTATAATTTTTAATCAATCTTTAGTACCCGCTCACTCTGAAGGATCCTGGATTTTAGGATGTGTTGCCAGAATGGGTTGGTTAAATCGAATGACACAATTCAAAGAGAAAGCTGGCAAAGATAAAGAAAAAGCAAGCGTTGGACTTTATATATATCCTGTTCTTATGGCTGCTGATATTTTATTATATGACTCAACTCACGTACCTGTGGGAGAGGATCAGAAACAGCATTTAGAGTTATCCAGAGATATTGCACAAAAATTTAATTTAGATTTTGAAGTTTCAAATTTTCTCAAAGCACCAGAACCACTAATTCAAAAAGAATTTTCAAGAATAATGAGTTTAAAAGATGGATCAAAAAAAATGAGTAAATCAGATCCCTCTGACTTAAGCAGAATAAATTTAACAGACAAAAAAGATCAAATAGTAAATAAAATAAAAAAGGCTAAAACAGATAATTCAGTTTTACCTGATGACAATAAAGGATTAAGTGAAAGACCAGAAGCTGAGAATCTTTTGGGAATTTATTCAAGCTTGAGCAATCAAACCTTAGCAAATACTATTAATGAATTTGCAGGGAAAAATTTTTCAGAATTTAAACAAAAACTTTCCGAACTGGTTGTAGAAAAAATTTCACCAATAACCAGTGAAATAATCAAATTAAAAAAAGATAATAAGTTTATAGATAAAATTTTACAAGACGGTGCTGAAAAAGCTGATAAAATAGCTTCAAAAAAAGTAAAAGAAATTAAAAAAATTATAGGATTTTAAGTTTAAATACTTTAATTTTTTAAAATAGTAATTATATAAGAATAATGTTTGTACAAACTGAAATAACACCTAATCCAAATTCTTTAAAGTTTTTACCTGGAAAAAAGGTATCTAACGATATACCGACTGAGGTAACTGATAAAAATAAAACTAATAATGAGCTAGTTAGAAATATTTTATCTATAAACGGTGTGACTGGAATTTTTTTGTCAGATGATTTTTTATCAGTGAATAAGGAAGAAAAAATAGAATGGGAAGATCTTAAGCATATAATTATTTCATTAATTAATGATTATTATTCAAATGGAAATGATATTGTAATTGATAAAGAGAATAAAAGTTTTTCTGATTTAAATTTATCAGAAATTGAAAAAAAGATTGTAAAAATTTTAGAAACTAAAGTAAGGCCAGCTGTTGCGAGAGATGGTGGAGACATAAAATTTAAAGAATTTAAAGATGGTGTAGTAACCGTTAATTTACAAGGTAGCTGTTCAGGTTGTCCAAGTTCGACCATGACCCTCAAACAGGGTGTCCAAAACCTTTTATGCCATTATATACCTGAAATTAAAGAAGTAATTGCTATCTGAAAAAATTAGCGAATCAATTATAGTAAAATTATGAACAAATTAACCCAAATCAATATCCTTAAAATTAAAAAAATTTTACAAAGCAAAGGATACAAAATATATAAAAAACAAAAATCATTTTCTAAAACTTCATTAAGTTTAGCCTATACGTCAATTGCAGGATTTTTCTTAGTTGCCTTTTTTTATTCAATTCCTCCTATTATAGATTTTTCTAAAAAAAATTTTAGTAAAAATAAAATTGTACTAAATAATTCAAATATAAATTTTAATAGAGTTTTGGAAGGTAAGGAACTTAAAAAAGATCAAAGCCTTAGAGAAGATGAAGAAGTAGATTTTAAAGATTTATTTACTGATGTTTTTGAATTTGACATTAATGAGCAAGATACAGTAAGGTTAAGAGCATCAACCCTACGGCAGTTATTTAAAGATGAAAATTATAATTTGGATGATATTAGAAAAAATAAGTTGGTCAAACCAATAAAAATTGATCTTTTACCAAGTGAAATTAAGTCAATAGAAAATACAAAAAAAAGAAAAGAACTATTTATAAAAATTGTTTTACCATTAATTCTAGATGAAAATAATAGGATAAAGATGGACAGAAAAACACTTTTTAAAATTTTAAATAAAAATATTAATTCTGACGCAGAAAGAAATTGGTTAAAAAGCAAATTTAAACAATACGGAGTTATCAACAGGGATTTAACCACTTTAAAAATTAGAATGGATGAAATTCCAGTTTCCTTAGTGATTGCTCAAGCAGCAAAAGAAACTGGTTGGGGTACTTCGAGATTTGCCCAAGAAGGTAATGCGTTATTTGGTCAATGGACATATACAGGTGAAGGCATAAAACCTTCTGGCTCAGATGTTGGAGATACACATAAGGTTATGAAATTTAAAATACTTAAAGCTTCAGTTAGAGCATATCAAAGAAATCTAAATACACATAAAAGTTATAGAGAGTTCAGAAAAGTGAGAGCAATTCAGAGAGATGTTTTTGGAAAAATGAATAGCTTAGAATTAGTTAATTATTTAGACAAGTATGCAGAAACAGGTCAAGATTATATCAAAATTTTAAAAAAAATTATTCAACAAAATGAACTAACTGATTTTGATGATGCAAAAATTTTACCAAGCAGTAGAAAAGAAAAAAATTTAATTTAATTTTGTTCGATAGAAAATTGTAATCCAAGCCATCTCCAGCCAGTATCATCTTTTAAAGAGCAATTTATTCTTCCTCTTCTAAATTTAAAATTATCTCTAAATTCAATGTAGAGTTTATTTTTAATTAATTTAATTTTTGATTTATCCCAACCGTTGCCCTCATCTGAAAAACAATTAATTTTATCAAGATTCTTTTGATTTTCAAAAAATTCAATTATGGTTTTTGGTGGATTGTCATTTTTTAGAACATATTTGTCATTTGGTATTATATTTTTATATTCAAGTGGGTATAATTTAAGTAAAAAACTAAATCTTTCTAAATCACCATATTTTTCATTTATTGGAAATCTAGGTAATTCATGTCTATCTTTATTTAAATCAATTACACCTGAATTTTGTCCAAAGGCAAAATCAAATTGACTAGCAATATAATTTTTTTGTTCTAAGCTATATTCTCCAAAAGGATAAGAAAAGTATGTAGGATTATAGCCCATATTTTTCTTAAATAAATTTATTGACTTATCAATATCATTTTTAAATTCATTAAAATTATAATCAATTAAATATTCGTGTGAGTGAGAATGATTTCCAATAAAGACAAAATCTTCTTTTTCAATTTCTTTAATTTGTTCCCAATCCATGTATCCTTTTTTGCCTATTGGTTCAGTTGAAACAAATAATATAAAAGGAATTTTCTCATTTTTTAAATATGGCCATGCGTTTTCATAAAATGAAGTAAATGCATCATCTACAGTAAGTAAAATTTCTTTTCTGATTTTTTTAGATTTAAAATCTTTTTTAAATTTATCTGGATTTATAAAATTAATATTTTGATCTTTAATCATCTCAATTTGTTTTTTAAATACTTCCATATTTATATTAGTTGATGGATATTTACTTTCGTTGAATCGGTGGTACATTATCGAAAGTACACCCTTATCATTTGAATAATTTTTGTTATTATCTGCATAAACATTTAAACTTAATATTATGAGCAATTTGATAATTGATGCAGCAAGAGACAAAATTTTTTTTACAATCATAGCTGATAACAAATCATATACCACTGAGTATATTAACAATAGAGAAAACTTTGATAAACTAGCAATATTAATTATACAGTTTTTAGAAAATAATAATTTAAATATTAGTGATATTAGTAATATTTTTGTTAATCAAGGTCCTGGAAAATATTCTGGTATAAGAGCAGCTTTGGCAACCGCAAAAGCTTTAAGCTTTGCAAATAAAATAGATTTATATGGCTTCACTTCTAATCAGGTAATTAATAAAAATTACGAGAATATTATTGAATTATTTAACAAAGGTGTGTTAATAAAAAATTTGATAAAACCACAATATTAGAGTTAATATAATGATATGTCAGAAACTATAGAACAAAAATGTATTGCTAAAGGGGTTAAATTAACTGATCAGAGAAGAATCATTGCTAAAGTTATGTCAGAATCTCACGATCATCCAGATGTTAATGAATTATATATTAGAGTTTCGAAACTTGATACCAAAATTAGCATTGCAACAGTTTATAGAACAGTAAAATTATTTGAAGAAGCAGGAATAATTACTAAACATGATTTTAAAGGTGGGAAAGCGAGATACGAAGAAGTAAGTGAAGGTCATCACGACCATCTTATAGATGTAAACACAGGTGAAATAATTGAATTTGTAGATGAAGAAATTGAAAATTTACAAAAAAAAGTTGCTGATAAATATGGTTACAATTTAGTTGATCATAAATTAGAACTCTACGGAATAAAAAAAAAATCCTAATTAATGAATAGAAAAATATTTATTAAAACATTTGGTTGTCAAATGAATGAGTATGATTCCAATAGAATATATGATGCTGTTAAATCAATTGGATATAACAAAACTGAAAAACAGGATGATGCAGATTGTTATATTTTAAATACTTGTCATATAAGAGATAAAGCCAAAGACAAAGTTTATCACGAAATTGGAAGAGTAAAAAAATTATATAAAGATAAAAAAAAACCAATAATGGTTGTTGCTGGGTGTGTTGCTCAAGCTGAAAACACAGAAATGCTTAGTAGAGAGAAATATATAGATTTAGTAATAGGACCGCAGTCTTATCAAAAAATAAATAATATTTTGCAGAATTTTGAAAAAGAAAAAAAAATTGAAGAAACTGATTTCGATTCACTTTCTAAATTTAAGTACTTTGACAACATTAAAAATAACAATACAAAGATTTCTTCTTTTCTAACAATTCAAGAGGGCTGTGATAAATTTTGTCATTTCTGTGTTGTCCCATATACAAGAGGACCAGAATATTCTAGACCATTTAAAAGTATTATTAACGAAGCAGAAATCCTTATAAAAAACGGATCCAAAGAGATAACATTTCTTGGACAAAATGTTAATGCTTATTCTTATACAGACGGTTCTAAAGAGTACAGACTATCAGATCTTATAAATACATTAGGTAAATATAATGAAATAGATAGAATAAGATATACGACGTCTCATCCAAGAGATATGACAGATGATTTAATTGATTGTTATAAAAATACTAAAAAATTAATGCCTTTTGTTCATTTACCTATACAGAGTGGATCTGACAGAATATTAAAATTAATGAATAGAAAACATACAGTAGAATATTATTTAACTATCTACAAAAAATTAAATAAAATTAATCCAAAAATAAAGTTTTCTAGTGATTTTATAGTTGGCTATCCTGGAGAAACTGAAGCTGATTTTAAAGATACCTTGAATTTGCTTAACAAAATAAAGTTTATAAATTCATTTTCTTTTATTTTTAGTCCAAGACCAGGTACTAAAGCTGCAGAATTAGAAATTATAGATAAAGAAGAAAATAAAAATAGATTGATAACTATTCAAGAAAAATTATTTAAAAATCAAATTGAATTAAACAAATCTTTAGAAGGCAAAACCGTTGAAGTTCTTGTAGAAAATAAACTTGAAAATCAAAATAAGTATTTTGGAAGAAATAAATTTTTAAATTCAGTAATTTTTGAGGGAGATGATAGTCTTATTGGAAAACTAATTAAAGTTAATATTGAAAAAAGCAATCAAAATTCTTTATTTGGGAAAATAATAAATAAAATGAGAGCTGCATAATTGAAAAATATAGCTGAAAAAAATTTTAAATCTGAATTAAAATTTGTTTATTCAGATAATGATACACTTAGTATTATATTTCAAAAAAATGAAATTCTTTTAGGTGTTGTTGGAGAATTCAATAATAATATTAAACAATTAGAAGAAATTACAAATACAAATATACATACTAGAGGAAATTCTATATTAGTTAAAAGTAATGCAAAAAAAAATGAATTAGTAAAAAATGCTATACAATTTTTATCTGAGCAGTTTATTATAAATGGATCAATAGAAAAAAAAGATATAATTTCTTCCGTAAATAAATTTATGATTGACGAAAAAAATAAAACTGGAAAAAATATTGAATATATAATCAAGACACCAAAAAAATCTGTTATTCCAAGATCTGAAAAACAGAAAAAATATGTAAGGGCTTTGAGAGAAAGTGAAATTATAATTTCAGCAGGACCTGCAGGAACTGGTAAAACTTTTTTAGCTGTAGCAGTTGCATTGACAATGCTTTTAGAAAAAAAAATTGAAAGAATAATTTTATCAAGGCCAGCGGTTGAAGCTGGTGAAAGGCTAGGTTTCTTACCTGGAGATATGAGGGAAAAAGTAGATCCATATTTAAGACCACTTTATGATTCTTTATACGACTTATTAGATTATGAAAAAATTCAGAAAAAAATAGAAGTAGGAGATATAGAAATAGCACCATTAGCTTTTATGAGAGGCAGAACACTAAAAAATTCTTTTGCTATATTAGATGAAGCACAAAATGCAACCGATACACAAATAAAGATGTTTTTAACTAGAATAGGTGAGAATTCAAAAATTGTTATTAATGGTGATCCTTCTCAGATAGATTTACCAAATAAAAATTTATCAGGTTTGAATAGATCAAAAGAACTGCTTGGACATTTGAAAGAAATTTCAGTTGTAGACTTTGATCATAAAGATGTAGTTAGACATCCACTAGTTTCTAAAATTGTAAAAGCTTATTCAGATAAAAAAAATGAATAATGATTAAAGCTAATGTAATTTTAGATTATTCTAAGTGGAAAAATAAGATTAAGAATCCAAATTTATATCTAAAAAAAAAGTTACTTAAATTATCAAAAATTTCTTTTTTTAAGAAAAAAAAACAGGAATTTTCAATTTTGTTGACTAATAATAAAAAAATGAAAAAATTAAATTTAAAATTTAGAAAAAAAAATAGACCAACAGATGTGTTATCTTTTAAATTGAAAAATCCTAATTATAAAAGCCCATACATAGGTGATATTGCTATTAGTTTTGAAATAGTTAATAAAAGGTCAAAATTATCAAATTTTTTTTTAGAATTTGATAAAATGTGGTTACATGGATATTTTCATTTAAATGGATATGATCATAAAAAATTAAAAGATTACAAAAGAATGAGTAAAAAAGAAGAATTAGCTCTAAATAGTTTACATAGAATAAATTGACATCCTTATCAGAAAATAAAATCTTAATTTATATAATACCTTTTGTTTTAGGAATATTTTCTTCTTTTAGTTTACCACCCTATAGCTTTTTTTTTATAAATTTTATAACTTTTCCATTATTTCTGATTTATTTAATTTCAAACTACAAAAAAGGTAAATGGGAATCTTTTAAAATTGGGTGGATGTTTGGTTTTGGATATTTTATTTCAAACTTGTATTGGATTACTAATTCACTAACCTTTGAACAAAACTTTAAACCTTTAATACCATTTGCTTTAATTTTGATTCCTCTATTTTTAGGAGTTTTTTATGGTATTATAACGTTTGCTTGTTCTTTTTTTTCATTGAACAAGAGGTTTTATTCTATATTAGTTTTTTCAATTTTTTTTTCTTTGCTTGAATATTTTAGAGGGTTTGTTTTAGGAGGATTTCCATGGAATTTAATCGTATTTAGTTGGACTGATTATTTACCTTTTTTACAAGTACTCCCATTTTTAGGAACTTATACATTAAATTTATTAAGTATAACTATTTTTTTAATTCCTACAATTATCCTATTCGATTACAAAAAAGTAAAAAAATTTCTAATTTTAACTCTTACAACATTATTAATTATAATAAACTTTGTATATGGATCTTTAATTCTTAAAAAAAACGAATTAATAAATGAAACTAATTTAGATTTTGTTATTAAAATTGTTTCACCTAAAATTGATATCAAAAGATATTTTGAAAATGAGAGTCCTGAAAGTATTATAAAAGAACTAATAAATTTAAGTCAACCAAATAGTGATGAAAAAACTCTTTTTATTTTTCCAGAAGGGATATTTTCTAATATTTATTTAGAAGAATTAAAAAATTATAGTTATATATTTTCTGAAAATTATTCAATCCAACATAAAATAATTTTAGGAATAAATAGTGAAAATAAAAAAAAAATATTTAATTCATTAGTTGTTCTAGATAAAAATACAAATCTATTAAATCAGTATAATAAAAATAAACTAGTTCCATTTGGTGAGTTTTTACCTTTTGAAGATTTTTTCAAAAAATTTGGATTAAAAAAAATTACCCAAGGATACAGTTCTTTTTCTAATGATAATCAAAGAAATGTATTAAAAGTAAATGATATAAATTTTATTCCTTTAATTTGCTATGAGATAATCTATTCTGGAAAAATTAATATAGATAATGATGATTTTGATTTTATATTAAATATTTCGGAAGATGGATGGTTTGGTAACTCTATAGGGCCCGACCAACACTTTTCACACTCTATATTTAGATCTATTGAAGAAGGTAGGAGCTTAATACGTTCGGCAAATAATGGAATTTCTGCATTTATCAATTCAAAAGGTCAGATTGTAAATCAAATTAAATCAACTGAGAGGGGAGTTATTGAGGTAAAAAGTTTCAAGCAGCATAAAAAAACTCTTTTTAGTTATTTAGGCAACAAGATCTTCTTTTATTTTTTATTATTTTATATTAGTTTGTTTTTTTTTTTAAAAATAAGGGAGAATAAATGAAGAAAAACTTTTTGTTTACTAGCGAGTCAGTTTCTGAAGGACATCCAGATAAAGTATGTGACAGAATATCAGATATGGTAGTTGATACATATTTAGGTGCTGAACCACAGTCAAGAGTAGCGTGTGAAACTTTAACAACTACAAATAAAGTTGTTTTAGCAGGAGAAGTTAGAGGACCAGAAATAAAAAAAGAAGACTTAATTCAAAAGGTTAGAAATTGCATTAAAGATATTGGTTATGACCAAGATGGTTTTAGTTGGAAAGATACTACTAAGATTGAAACTCATTTACACTCTCAATCAGCAGATATAGCTATGGGTGTAGACTCATCAGGAAATAAAGATGAAGGCGCCGGAGACCAGGGAATAATGTTTGGATATGCATGTAATGAGACTGATGTTCTAATGCCAGCTCCAATTCATTACTCACATAGAATTTTAAGATTGATGGCTG
>MDSV01041197.1_pt1 | contig 10883 bp, 9 predicted proteins | sample 810851 | NCBI WGS metagenome assembly MDSV01 (sample SAMN05326640, study PRJNA326480) | marine metagenome | isolation source: seawater | place: Atlantic Ocean: North East | collected 2012 | reverse complement strand
CCCTTGCTTTCGCGTCTGGATCTGAGCCAAAAGCACGTGCAAATCATGGTGTTAGCGCCGACTCGTGAGCTCGCGATCCAAGTTGCCGAAGCATTCAAGACCTATGCGGGTAACATCAAGGGATTTCAGGTTTTGCCCATATATGGTGGACAGGATTACTCCGGCCAGATTCGCGGTCTGAAGCGTGGGGTGCATGTGGTTGTGGGCACCCCCGGACGAGTATCGGATCATATTCGCAAGGGCACTTTGAAGCTCGACAAGGTGCAAGCCTTAGTACTGGATGAAGCCGACGAGATGCTCCGCATGGGATTCATCGACGAAGTGGAATGGATTCTCGAACAAACCCCGGAAGCCCGCCAAACCGCCCTGTTTTCCGCGACCATGCCGAAACAGATCGAAAAGATCGCCAGACGGCACCTGCGAAATCCGCAAGAGGTATCGATCAAGGCAAAGACCGCCACCGCGGAAACCATTCGCCAGCGTTTTTGGCTGGTCGGCGGCATGCACAAACTTGACGCCCTGACCCGAATTTTGGAAGTAGAGCCCTTTGACGGCGTGCTGATCTTCGTCCGCACGAAAATTGCCACGACAGAACTGGCAGACAAATTAGAAGCCAGAGGTCACGCCGCCGCCGCAATGAATGGCGATATGCCGCAAAAGCAGCGAGAGCAGATGGTTAACAAACTCAAGGCAGGCGGCTTGGATATTTTGATCGCCACAGACGTTGCGGCACGTGGCTTGGATGTGGACCGCATCAGCCACGTAATCAACTACGACATTCCCTACGACACGGAAGCCTACATCCACAGAATCGGGCGAACCGGACGTGCCGGTCGACAAGGCGACGCAATACTCTTTGTCGCGCCCCGTGAGCGACGCATGCTCGGTGCCATTGAGCGCGCGACGCGGAAGAAAATAGAACCGCTGACCTTGCCGACCACCGAGACAATCAACAACAAACGCATTGCCGACTTCAAGCAGCGTATTACAGACACCATCAATCAGGGCGATTTAGCCTTCATGCGCGGCATCTTGGAGCAATACCAAAACGACTCTGATTTAGCGCCTTTGGACATCGCCGCGGCGCTGGCCACCCTATCGCTGGGCGAGCGCTCTTTGTTGGTGAAACCAGAAACTCGCGCTCGCAACGAACGCAATGCCGAAAACGCCAGAGGCCACAGAGATCTAAAACCAAGGGGCCCCAGACCAGAACGTCCTGAGCGCAGCCGGCGTGACGAGAATCCACGAGGCAACAAAAAGCGCGGCGCCATCGTGGCAGCTGCTGATATGGAGTTATTTCGTATCGAAGTGGGACACAATCATGAGGTCGAGCCGCGGAATATCGTTGGCGCGATTGCCAACGAAGCGGGATTGGACGCACAGAACATCGGTCGTATCGACATCCAGGACGATCATTCATTGGTTGAGCTTCCCGCAGGCATGCCCAAACCCATTTTCGCCGATCTGAAGAAAGCTTGGGTCTGCGGTCAAAAACTGAACATCAGCCGAATTGATGGTAACGGCGCTAAAGCAGCATCTGAAGGTAAGAAGGCACACCGAAAGAAAGTGAGCCGGACGCAGACAGACAACCAGGCACAAAAACCAAAGAAGAAAAAGGTGAAGGCAAAAGGCGGCACGGCGAACAAGCCCGTTCGAGAGGTGAAGAAGCGTAAGCGCGTAGCCGCCAAGGACTGACACCAGCACTCCCATCACCGTGTAAAAGATGCGATCTATGTTTGCACGGCGTGAACTGAAAATCTGTCAGGAAACACTGCAAATTCACTTGCCAAGGCGCACTCTGTCCTCGTCTTGGAGGTGATGCTTCTGTGCTATCCCCTCTCCCCCTCTGCGCTACTTCACCTCCAAGACACTTTCATCACTCAATCTTCCCCGGTCTCTTCGCGCCGCGCTCCCAATACACTGACGCAGCTATTTCCTGGCCAACGTCATCGTTTCGAGCGCGGGATGTTCTGTTGGCCTCGCCGACGATCCAACAACCAGCGAAGCGCCTTCGAAAACACATACATGTAAAGCAAAAAACCAAGCCAGAAACCATAGGGATTACGGCTCGGTGCCATCACGTAGCTCACCATCAAAAACCCTCCAACGAAGGCGAAGACAGTGCCGAAAAAAATACCGAGGTCTTTCAACAGTCCTCGAAAAGTCGAATCACTCATGGGCCTCCACGCTCATCACAGATCACGATGTGCTTTGCCATTTCATCTTGGGCCTGCAACCTGCACACTTATCTCCTCCAGTTGGGTTCACGAGCAAACAACATGAATATATGGGTTGATGCAGACGCTTGCCCCAAGGCCATCAAGCAGGTGCTCTTCAAGGCAGCCGATCGCTTACAGGTGCCATTGACCCTCGTAGCCAACCAGTACATCCCGACGCCGCCGTCAAAGGTAATCAGGTCCATTCAGGTCGCGCAAGGTTTCGACGTTGCAGACAACGCCATTGTCGAACGCTTGGTTGAAAACGATTTGGTGATTACCGGCGATATTCCACTAGCCGCCGAAGTCGTTGAGAAAGGCGCTACAGCGTTGAATCCCAGAGGCACCCACTACACCAAGGAAAACGTCAAAGACTATCTGCAACGTCGCAATCGAGCAGAAGAAATGCGCGCTACGGGCGTCCTCAGTGGCGGCCCTGCCGCGCTGGACAAAAAGGATGTGCAGGTTTTCGCTAACGCGCTCGACCGCATACTCGCGCGTTCTGTCAATCGCTAGGGGCCAAAGGCCACCACCAGCCTCCTGCGTTCAATACAGCTTAAGCATCTGTACCGGTGCGCATGGCGTAGAGCACCTGGCCCGTACTGCACAAACGCCCCTCGTCATTTTCGATATCGATGGCCACGGTGCTCAATTGACGACCGCGTTTGATCACTCGCGCTTTCGCCTCTAGCCACTGACCGTGGGCTTGTCGCAGATAGGTGATGGACAGGTCCGCAGTACCGGCAGGCACACTGCCCGGCAAGGCCTTACTGAATACGGCTGCAACTGCCGCCATATCCACCATCGTCGCCAACACGCCGCCATTCACGCTGCCGCCGATACCCGTGGGCGTTGTTTCGGTAACGGTAAGTCGCAGACAGGCGTAGTCGTCCGCAATGTCAGCGACGGATAATCCGATAAACTGATGGAAGGGGTTTTCGTCGAACCGTTGAAAAAAAGCCTCGCTGTCACCCACGGGCATAATATCGTTTTTCACATCAATCCTTTTACTACTGGACAAACTTTGCAGGCCGAACGTTACTCTTTCGACGAAAGCGATGCCAATTCCGTTTGGGCGGTGGCATTTGAACAGCGACACCGTTAGACTCCTGCACCCCAAGGCTGGGTGGCAGAGTGGTTATGCAGCGGACTGCAACTCCGTTAACGCCGGTTCGATTCCGACCTCAGCCTCCATTTTTTCGCGCCAACCGGGGTTCGCTTTAGCGGATCCCGCGGCTGAGTGACGACCACGCCGCCTGCAGGTATTGCCACATACTCCACAACGTCATCACCGCCGCCAGATACAGCAATACGTAGCCTGCTTGCAGGGTGGTTGAGTCGTTTCCAACAGGCTGAGACAGCAACAAGGTCAGCGCAATCATTTGCAGCGTGGTCTTAATCTTGCCGAGGTAGCTGACCGCAACCGCAACGGAATCGTTCACTTCTGCCATCCACTCGCGCAGGGCACTGATGACTATTTCGCGCCCAACAATCACCAGGCTAGGCAGGGTTAACCAGGGATCGTTGTGGTAGGAAACCAAGATGATCAGCGCAGCAACCACGATGAGCTTGTCTGCCACCGGATCCAAAAATGCGCCGAAAGGCGTGGTTTGATTCAAGCGGCGGGCCACGTAACCGTCGAGCCAATCCGTTATCGCCGCGAGGGCAAACAATACGCTGGCGGCGAAAATGCTCCAATCCTTCTGCACCATATACAGCACGATGAAAACCGGGATCAAAAGAATGCGGGCGACCGTTATGACATTCGGGAGATTCACGAATTGTTATCCAGGTTGGTTTGACTGATGGATACACAAGCTATCGCGCTCGGCTGAGGCCGGCACTTATTCATGCAGCGCGTTGTATATCTGGTGTGCAATGGTGCCACTAATTCCCGGCACTTTCGCTAATTCTTCTGCACTCGCACCTCGAATACCTCCCGGACTGCCAAAATGCATCAAAAGCTGACGGCGACGCTTGGGTCCAACACCGGCAATTTCTTCGAGCTCGCTCTGATTGCGTTTTTTACTTCGGCGAGCACGATGACCTGTTATGGCGAACCGATGTGCCTCGTCGCGAATATGCTGCAATAAGTGGCCCGCTTCCGAACGCCCGTCGATCACTGTTTCCCTTTCACCGAGAAAGAAACGTTCCTCGCCAGAAATACGCTCAACACCCTTAGCAATACCGAGGGTTTTGACGGATTCGACTTGTAGCTCTTGCAATACGGCTAAGGCACGTCGGACCTGACCTACCCCGCCGTCAATGACCAATAGGTCAGGCATCGCCCCTTCTCCCTTGATCAATCGGGTGTAGCGACGACGCAGTGCCTGCTCCATGGCCGCGTAATCGTCTCCGCCTGTAATACCCTCAATATTAAAGCGACGGTACTCGGCGTTCACTGGTCCATTGGTATCAAAAACAACGCAGGACGCCACCGTAGCCTCGCCCATGGTGTGACTGATATCGAAACATTCGAGTCGCTGAGGCATCTCATCGAGGCCGATCGCGTCCTGCAAATTCTGAAACCGGGCGAGCATATGGCTTTTGTCCGCCAAGTGGCTGCGTAAGTTCAGTTTTGCATTGTCTTTTGCCAACGAAAGCCAGCGCGCCCGCTGGCCCCGCACATGCTGCGTTAGCTGCACGGCGCGACCCGCTTTTTCATTCAGCGCCTCGTTTAGCGCTTCAACATCGGTGGACAGGTCGCTCACAAGGATGGACTTTGGAATCTCGCGTTGTACCGACGCAAAGTAATACTGAGCCAAAAAAGCCTGCAAAAATTCGCCAGGCGACAACGACAGATCATTTTTGTTGTAATAGGTTCGCTGACCTAGAACCCGACCCGCGCGAACAAACATACCCTGTACGCAGTTCTGGCCGCCCTCTTCCGCAAAACCAAAGACATCGACGTCGCCTGCTGCGCCGTGCACGTACTGTCGCTCCTGCAGCTTACGCAGCTGTTGGATTTGGTCGCGGTATTTGGCCGCTTTCTCATAATCCATCTCAGCGGCAGCAGCGTCCATTTTTCCTTTGAATTGGTCCAGGACATCAATGCTCTTGCCCTGCAGGAACAAAATCGCTAGGCCCACATCTTCGGCATAGTCCTGCTCGGAAATCAGCCCCACACAGGGCGCACTGCAGCGGCGTATTTGATGCTGCAAGCAAGGCCTAGAGCGATTTCTAAAATAGCTCTCGTCGCACTGACGAATCTGAAAAAGCTTCTGCAGCATGTTCAAACTGTCTCGTACCGCCGCTGCCGACGGAAACGGCCCAAAGTACTTGCCTGCACCTTTTTTCAACCCTCGGTGAAAAGACAGGCGCGGATAGGTGTTTTGGGTGGAAATATGCACGAAGGGATAGGACTTATCGTCTCTGAGCAAAATATTGTAAGGCGGGCGATCGGTTTTGATCAGATTTTGCTCTAACAGCAGCGCCTCCGTCTCGCTCTTGGTTACCGTCGTCTCCACGCGATGAATCTTCGCCACCATGGCCATGGTTTTGGTGGCCAGACCAGAGGCTCTAAAGTAGCTTGAGACCCGATTTTTCAAATTACGAGCCTTGCCCACGTAGAGCACCTTGCCGTGACAGTCGAACATTCGATACACCCCAGGCTTACGCGTGAGGTTTTTGAGGAACTGTTCTGCGTTGAAATCGGTTTCTTCCATGCGAGAACTATAGCGACGAGGAACCGTCGAGTAACGCCTTGATGTTGGAAAACATGTCATTAAACATGAGCCGAGTAAGACGCCCGGTATTTACGTTCAGTCGGCTGGGGTGGAAGCTGCTGACGAGGTGATAGTTTTTAGCCAGCTCGATGCGCTGATCGTGCACGAACGGTTTTCTCGCAGCCCCCGTCACGCTCACAACGGATTCGTACGCGTCCTTACCAAGACAGAGAACCACACGCGGCTTGGCTTTCTTGCTTGGGGAAAATTGCGCGAGTTCCTGCCTAAGAAAGGCTTCACACTGCCGCTTTTCGCTGCCCGAGGGACGGTTTTTCGGCGGCAGGCATTTCACGATATTCGTAATCACGGCCCCCTGTAAATGCGCCCTTTCAGCGTCAACGCTGGTGGAAAAACCGTATTCATGAAGAGATGAAAACAGAAAAGCACCGCTGGCATCACCAACAAAGCCCTTGCCCGTACGACCAGCGCCCTGCAGCCCCGGTGCGAGCCCAACGATCAACAATCTGGGCCGAGCGACGCCCCAGGGAACCACGGGAGCGCAATGATAATCAGGATGAATGGTTTTAAGTGCGTTTTGATGCTGAGTGAGCCTCGGGCACTTTCGGCAGGACTCAATCGTCGATCGTAAGGATGCGGGAGTGTTCATTGCCTTAGTGTAGCCACTCCCCTCCCTTGACTGTTAGACCATCTGTGGGGGGTAGTGCACTTAACTCGTGCCCCTATCCGCGGTGCTATGCTGACTGTCATAACCCGTCAGGTCAGCGCCCGTCCCCGACGCCACGGGCCCCTTACGGTCGGGTGGCGTATCCGTGGTTCGCGGTCGATCACCTTTCTGCGCGCCCAGATCAACCACCTCATGCTGAATCGCCATAATGGCCAACTCAACATCGCTTTTGACTCCTAACTTTTCGAACAGTCGGTATCGGTAGCTGTTCACGGTCTTCGCCGACAAGTGCAGTACCTGAGCTATAGCCGACGGCGACTTGCAGCCCAACACCATCAGCATGATCTGCATCTCACGAACCGACAATTGCTGAAAAGGATTATCAGATAAATCCCCATAAGCGACCCGCGCCAGATCACGTACAATGTTCTCGGATATGTAGCGTCGACCAAAGCGGATTTTGTGCAGGGCTGTTTCGAATTCAGCCGGACTGATGTCTTTGCCCAGATAACCCGCGATTCCCGCCCGCATGGCATGCAGGGGTAAGGGTTGATTGGTCCAATGAGTCAGCGCGACGACCCGCGTACCCACCTGCAGTCGCTGAATACGTCTCAGCGTTTCGAAACCCGATATTCCCGGCATGGACATTTCCAACAACAGTATGTCCGGTGTGTGTTGAGCCACAAATTCAACCGCAGCCTCCGCCGAATCGACTTCGCCAGAGACGCCGAATCCACCAATGGAATCGATCAATCTCACCATGCCTGCGCGAAACAAACACTGATAATCAGCCAATAGAATTTTTGTCATGTTCAATGCCCTCGTTCCTTGAGTTTGGACAATCAAACATAGAATCCCTAACGGCCCTCGGCAAACCGTTAGAATCTTTTTCAGCAAAGGCTTACAAAGGTATGAGAAATAGCCGCCATATTTACCGGCGTGCCGTGCCCGCGTGAGGAGAACTCACGCTTTTCGCTTCGGCATTGAGGGGGCTACGATCTCTCCCCCCAGCGAGCCCTTGGCTTAGGAGAAAGCCTGCAAACCCGTCTGCGCACGACCCAGAATCAGCGCATGGATGTCGTGAGTGCCTTCGTAGGTATTCACCGTCTCTAGATTCATCACGTGGCGAATCACCGGGTACTCGTCGGAGATACCGTTGCCACCGTGCATGTCACGGGCCACGCGCGCCACATCCAACGCCTTGCCGCAGTTATTGCGCTTCATCAGGGAAATGTTCTCAATCGGGAGCTTACCCTCGTCGAGCATCCGACCCATTCGCAGGCAACCCTGCAAACCCAAGGCAATTTCGGTCTGCATATCCGCCAGTTTCTTCTGTACCAACTGATTCGCCGCCAATGGGCGACCGAACTGGGTGCGCTCAAGCGTGTAGGTTCTTGCAGCGTGCCAGCAGGCTTCTGCGGCACCCATGGCCCCCCAAGCGATACCGTATCGGGCTCTATTCAGGCAGCCAAACGGACCGGCGAGGCCTTTGACGTTGGGCAACAAATTTTCTTCCGGTACGAACACGTCTTCGAGAACAATCTGCCCGGTTACCGAAGCGCGTAGGCTCATTTTGCCTTCGATTTTCGGCGTGCTGAATCCCTCGAAGGCTCGTTCAACGATGAATCCGCGGATTTCGCCGTCTAGCTTCGCCCAAACCACCGCCAGATCTGCGATCGGTGAGTTTGTGATCCACATTTTGGCACCGTTCATAATGAAGCCACCATCCACGCGCTTGGCATTGGTGACCATGCTGCTTGGATCAGAACCGTGATCGGGTTCGGTCAGACCAAAACAGCCTACCCACTCGCCCGTAGCAAGCTTGGGCAAATACTTTTCGCGCTGTGCTTCCGAACCGAAGGCGTGAATCGGATGCATCACCAAAGAGGATTGTACGCTCATGGCGGAGCGGTAACCGGAGTCCACACGCTCCACTTCCCGCGCCATGATGCCGTAGGCTACGTAATTCACGTTGGCACATCCGTATTTCTCAGGAAGCGTCGCACCCAGCATGCCCATGGCCCCAAACTCGTTCATGATCTCTCGATCAAAGACCTCGTTACGAAACGCGTCGCGCACCCGGCTCAGCAGCTTGTCCTGAGCGTAATCTCGCGCAGAAGACTGGATCATGCGTTCCTCTTCGGAAAACTGGTCCTGAAGTAGGAAGGGGTCGTCCCAGACGAAGGGGGCTTTGTCGTTACTCATGCGTAGGTCCTTAATTTCCAATCGCAAGGCTAAAGCAGCGGCCTCGAGACTGCAACGAAATGACCGACAGGCGACCTTTTGCCCAAGTTTTTTTGGGGGCATTGTCCCTGAGAGCTTCGACGGGAACCGCCCACCAAGCTATCATTGCGCTCCTAAATCCGAGGGAAGACCTAATGAATACTGCTGTCACTCTGCCACCTGCGATGGATGAAGATACTTTGGAGCAATTGATCGACGTGGTCCGCAAGTTCGTCACCGAGCGGCTCATTCCACTCGAGGCTCAAGTCGCGGAAGAAGACAAAATTCCCGACGAGGTGGTACAGGAAATGCGCGAGATGGGCCTGTTCGGTCTTACGATTCCACAGGAATACGGCGGTATCGGCCTAAACACCTACGAAGAATGTCGGGTCGTGATGGAACTGGGACGCACCTCCCCGGCCTTTCGTTCGATCATCGGCACCAACAACGGCATCGGCTCACAGGGTTTGGTGATGGACGGTACCGAAGAACAAAAAGCCTTTTATCTGCCAAAATTCGCCAGCGGCGAAATCATCGGCTCCTTCGCGCTAACCGAGCCGGATGCGGGTTCCGATGCTGGCTCTCTCACGACTCGTGCCGTACGGGACGGCGACGACTTCATTCTGAACGGCACCAAGCGCTATATCACCAACGCACCCAGCGCGCAGTTGTTCACGGTGTTTGCTCGCACTGACCAAGACACAGCCGGTGCCAAAGGGGTCAGTGCGTTCTTGGTGGACGCAGATACTCCGGGAATCACTCTGGGCGCGCCAAACACCAAAATGGGTCAAAAAGGCGCCCATGTCTGCGACGTCATGTTTGACGACTGCCGAGTTCCGGCCGACCGTCTCCTGGGTGGCCCCGACAAGCTGAACAAAGGTTTCCAAAGCGCCATGAAAACCTTGGACCGCGGAAGAATACACATCAGCGCCTTGTCCGTTGGATGCGCAGACCGTCTAATCGACCTGTGCCTAGCCTACGGCAAAGAACGCAAGCAGTTTGGTCAGCCCATCGCCGAGTTTCAGTTACTTCAAGGCATGATCGCAGACTGCAAGGCCGAAAGTTACGCGGCCCAATGCATGGTGTTGGACGCGGCTAAACGCAGAGATGCCGGCGAAGCGGTCAGCACGCTAGCCTCTTGCTGCAAACTGTTTGCAACAGAAATGGTCGGACGCGTTGCGGACAAAGCGGTGCAGTTTCACGGCGGCGCTGGCTACATGGAAGAGTATGCCGTTGCGCGCTTCTATAAGGATGTGCGTTTATTTCGAATCTACGAAGGCACGAGCCAAATTCAACAAAGTATTATCGCTCGTAACCTGCTGAGAGACTTTGACGGTTAGCGCAACGCCATCACGAAGAGACGATTAACGGTAACGATTAATCTCGTCTCTTAGCCGCATGGCCGATTGGCCGGCTTTTTCAGCGAAGTCGCGTCCAGACCCCGCGTAGATGATGCCTCGAGAGCTGGATATGCACAGGCCCTGACCGCTGCTATCCACTCCGGCCTTCAGAACGGCTTCTACATCGCCGCCTTGGGCCCCAACACCAGGAACCAAAAGCGGCATATCACCAACCGCCTCCCTCACCTTACCCAATTCCTCTGGATAGGTGGCTCCGGTTACCAACATGCACTGGTCATTCAGATCCCAATCACCAACTTGTTTGGCCACCGTGAGATACAGGGGATCTTCGCCAACCCGGACGCCCTGAATCCAATCACTGCCCGGATTACTGGTGCGACAAAGCACAATCACGCCTCGGTCGGAATACTGGAAGTAAGGCGCCAAGCTGTCATGGCCTAAGTAGGGGTTTACTGTTACCGCGTCAGCAGCGTAGCGCTCAAACGCTTCTTTTGCGTATAAGGCCGCTGTGCTGCCAACATCGCCACGTTTGGCATCGAGTATGACGGGAATATCCGAGTAATGCGTTTGAATGTAGCCGATCAACTTAGCCAACTGATCTTCAGCCCCCGCCGCTGCAAAATGAGCGGCTTGAGGCTTGAACGCTGACACGTAAGGGGCGCAGGCATCAACGATACCCACGCCAAAATCCAGGTAGGGTTCTTTACGATTCAGTAAGTGCTCTGGCAGCTTG
>MDSV01012210.1_pt1 | contig 10883 bp, 12 predicted proteins | sample 810851 | NCBI WGS metagenome assembly MDSV01 (sample SAMN05326640, study PRJNA326480) | marine metagenome | isolation source: seawater | place: Atlantic Ocean: North East | collected 2012 | reverse complement strand
TTGTTGGTATTTATGGGAATATTTGGGAGTATAGTTCTATTAGAAGTCGTAAGTAATACCTTTTCTCTCCCAATCACCAAACCTAGTTGGCTCTAAGCCTTTTGGCCCGTTTTTTTCTTTTGCCCGCAGTATAGCAACTTCTTGTTTTTTTCTTTTTTTAGCCTCAGCCAAAGCATTTTTTGCGTTTTCCTTATTTTTTTCTGCTATAGTTTTGTTCATAAATCTATATGAGTAATTTCTAATATAATAGAGTATAATACTGTGGGTAAAATTTTTCAACAATAAGGAAATTATAATGAATAAGATTTTAAAAATTTTTAGCTTTGCAATTGTTCTTTTATCAAGCAATATTGTATTTGGGTCTGAAACTCACATTGTAAAGATGTTAAATAATAGTGATCAAGGTTCGATGGTATTTGAGCCAGCTTTTATAAAAATTAACAAAGGTGATAGCATTACATTTGAGATGACAGATGCTGGTCATAACGCCGTTACGGTTGTTGGCCCTGCAGGTAGCGAGCCATTTGATACAAAATATAAGCCTTCAACAACAGTAAAATTTGATGTAAATGGATTATACTTGTATAAGTGCGCGCCGCACGCCATGATGGCTATGGCAGGATTAATTCAAGTTTCTGATGCTAATAATAAAGACGAAATGAAAAAGGCGATAGAAAAATTTGAAGGTACTGTTATGATGCCTAATGTTAAGACTAGAATGTCTGATCTTTTAAATGCAAATGTAAAATAATTAGAAGAAATCCTAGGGGCTTAATTTTTTTATGAGTCCCTAAATGCTTTTTCAATTTGCTCTTGTCTACTCTTTTCTTCTGCACAAAATAATGCTGTAGGCCTTACAAGTAGTCTTTCAATTCCTATAGCTTCACCAGTATTAATGCAATAACCATAACTTCCATCATCAATTCTCTTAATTGCTTCATCGATTTTTGGAAGAAGCTTTGATTCTCTATCTAATATTCTCAATCTCAAATGGATCTCTTCTTCAATTTGAGCTCTATCTAAGTCATCACATTCTCTTGATTGCTGAGACAACTCAGCTCTTTCATTTTCTAAATGTTGTCTTAGCTCAATTTTCATATTAACTAGTCGTTCTTTAAAAAAGGTAAGCTGGTCTTCATTCATATACCTGCTAGCAGCAGCTTTTCTTATTTTTGCTTCGGTGTATTTCATTAATCAATTATCCTATATAAATATTAAACCAAAATGAATACTAAATAGTTAGGCGCGTTATTATACAATGGTTTCTTCAACACTCAAGATTAATTTTAAGATTAATAAATTATTGATTTGATTTATCTTTTCGTAAAGACAATATATTTAAGCCTTTTAAAAGGTTTATAGCTTCAGATAATTGATAGTCATTATCAAGCTTTTTATTTCTTGTTTGAATACCTTTCTTGCTATCTTCTTTGTCGAGATTTTTTAAATGCCCAGTTAAATCTGACTCTTTTATCATTTCGGTATCATTTAATGAATTTAGCTGAAGATCTTCTACTACAATATCCGGTGTGATACCTTTTGCTTGTATAGATCTTCCATCCGGTGTGTAGTATCTTGCCGTGGTTATTTTAACGGCTGTTTTTGAGGTTATTGGCAAAATAGTTTGAACGGAACCTTTCCCAAATGATTGCGTTCCCATAATTATTGCTCTTTTATGATCCTGAAGAGCGCCTGCAACAATCTCTGAAGCTGAAGCAGAGCCACCATTTATTAGGACTACAATGGGCTTACCTTCTGCCAAATCTGTATCATTTGAAAAATATTCATATACTGCTTTTGTTTGCTTACCCTTTGTAAAAACTAGCTTTTTCTTACCTTTGATAAATGCATCGCTTACATCCACAGCAGCACCTAAAACACCACCAGGATTGTTTCTCATATCTATTACAAATCCTTTAATACTTCCTTTTGATTTTTTATTTAGATTTGATATCGCATCATATAAGTTTTTCCCTGTTTTATTTTGAAAACTTGAAATTCTTATATAACCATAGTTATTATCTATGATTTCGTGTTTAACGCTTTTGACTTTAATTTTGGCCCTAACTATTTTTATATCAATAGGTCTGCTTTCACCCTCTCTAGCAATAGTGAGAAGTATTGGATTTCCTATTTTACCTCTCATAAGATCGACAGCTTCATTTAGAGATAAACCTTTAACTGATTTGGAATCTATTTCTATTATTAGATCACCTGCTTTTACGCCAGCCTTATAAGCGGGCGTATCATCTATTGGAGTAATAACCTTTACAAAACCATTCTCCATGGTAACTTCGATTCCTAAACCCCCAAATTCGCCTTTAGTACCAATTTGCAAATCCTTAAAATCTTTTTCGTTTAAAAAAGTAGAGTGTGGATCAAGCCCTTCAAGCATGCCTCTAATAGCATTATCAAATAATTCTTTATCAGATATATCCTGAACGTAATTCTGTTTAATTTTTAAATAAACCTCAGAAAAAGATTGCAATTGATTTAACGGTAAGCTTGTTTTAGAAGCATTTGCATTGCTACTATCTTTAAAATGTGTAAGCATATTTACAAAGAATACTAATGTTAACGCCACAATTAAAAACTTATATTTTGATATCTTCATAACTCTATAATATTAGAATTTTATCATTGAGCCAAACTAAATTTGTTCTGGATATTGCACCATTCATGAGGATTCTGAGGAACCCCATTTTTTCTGATTTCAAAATAAATTGAATTTTTTGAATTACCACCACTAACACCGCTTTTTGAAATTATTTCTCCTTTTTTTACACTATCTCCTTCGTTTTTTAATAAAACTTTGTTATGTGCATAAAGAGACATAAGGTTCTCTCCGTGGTTGATAATTATCATTAGACCATACCCCTTTATCCAATCGGAAAATACAATTTTTCCTGAATAAATTGATCTAACATAGTTACTAGATGATGTTTGTATTATTTCCCCATCCCATCTATATAAATTTTTAAATTTAAATTTATTAAAATTATGACTAACCTTTCCAATAACTGGCCAAGGTAATTTCCCCTTTATTTTGAAAATACCAACATTTTTACTTGAATAACTTTTCTTATCTAACAAAGCTAGTAAGTTTGATTTATGATTTAAATATTTAAAATACACTTCTTCGCTATTTTTAATTTTCTTCTTAATCTCTTTTGACAGAAGCATATTCTTTTTTTCTAATTTGTTAAGCACAAGTAATTTTGTTTCTAAATCTTTATTAAGATTACTCATTTTCTTGATTTTTTCATTATATTCATTTAATTTTGCAATCTTAATATTCTCATCAATTTGGTATAAATCTATTTTATTTTTATGTGATTTATTCAAAAACTTTGAAAATTCGATATCTAAGAATATATCTTTGCTATTTGAATTTAAAATCTTGTAAATAAAGTTATTACTATTTTTTGAATAATTGTCATAAATTATTTTTTTAAGAATTGTATTTGACCCATATTTTTTTATTTTAATTTGCTCTATTTCATTTTTAATATCTAAAATTTCTGAACCTAGATTTTTTTTATTTCTAGAAATAGTTATGATTTTTTTCTGAATTTTATTGATGCCTATATCAGTTTTCTTAATGTCTTTGTTAATTTTATTTAAATCTTTAATTAAATTATTTTTTATCTGATTTTCTTTCGAAATTTTTTTCTTTATCGTTTTTAACTTATTTTCGATGTTTACTTCATCAGATGAGTGAGCGCATGATCCAAAAAATGCTGAATAAGCTAGCAGAGTGAATATAATTAATTTATTAGACATATCTAATATTGATTGGTAACATAAGTTAAAATAATACTATAATATAATATAATTAAAAAATTAAGAGGAATGCTTTATGACAGAAGCAGCAGGACAAACGATAGATCACAGCAACGTCACTCAAGAAGATATAGATAGAGCGTCTCGTTCAATTAAAGCTATGTCTCATCCTTTAAGACTGAAAATACTTTGTATTTTAGGTGATTCTGAATTTAGTGTGCAAGATATTGTAGATACTGTTGGGACATCACAAAGCAATATCTCTCAACATCTTGGTATTTTGAAAGACAAGGGAGTTCTGACAACAAGAAAAGAAGCAAATAAAGTTTTTTACAGGGTTAGCGATGAAAGAACTTTGAAGTTGTTAGAAATGATGAGAGAAGTATTTTGTTCTTCTGAGTAGAAAGAGAAATTCAAAACTATGGATGTTTATTTTAATTTTATTTCAAATAATCCAATTCTTTTTCTTTTATTTTTTGTAATATTAGCATTTATTATATTTAACGAATATAAGTCAATTACCCAGAAATTCAAAAATATTTCTCCTCAAGACGCTGTTTTTTTAATAAATAAAGATGCTTTTATTTTAGATGTAAGAGAGAGTTCAGAATTGTCACAAGGAATTATAAAAAATTCAAAGCATATAAATTTTTCTTCTGTTAAAACTAGTTTAGATTCTATTAAAAAATACAAAGACAAACCAACCATTGTGTATTGTAAATCTGGCGCAAGGTCTTCAACAGTTTCTAATATTTTAACAAAAAATCATTTTGATGAGGTTTACTCATTAAAAGGCGGTTTTGATGCCTGGATATCAGATAATCTTCCAATATCTAAAAATTAATTATGAAAGCAAAAATATATTCAACAAAGATTTGCCCCTACTGTGTAAGAGCTAAAATGCTTTTAGAGAAAAGGAAAATCGAATATATTGAATATAAAGTTGATGAAGATAATGAAAAATATATGGAAATGCTGGAACTTTCTGGTGGAAGGCAGTCTGTTCCACAAATATTTTTGGATGAAAAACATGTTGGTGGATATGATGATCTTGTCGATTTGGATATGGAAGGGGGACTAGATATAAATGAATAATAACTTAAAATAATGCAAATTATAAATGTCTTCTATTGATGTTACAATAATTGGTGCTGGGTCTTGGGGCAGAGCCCTTGCGCACAACCTACTGAAAAATAATAAAAAAATATTAATGTATTCGAGAAGTCCAATGCATCAGCAGTATGTAGAAAATACAAATATTTCTTTAACAGACGAAGTAGAAAATATATTTACATGTAAAGCTCCATGTGTGATTGCTACGCCAGTAAAATCACTACATGAAATTGGGTCACTTATAAAAAAAGAAAATTTCAATGAGCCAATTATTCTTACTTGTAAGGGGATAGATTCAGCTTCTGGAGAATTTCCAACACAAATCATTAGTAATTATACTTCAAATAATAATCTTGCTGTATTATCTGGGCCATCTTTTGCTAGCGAAGTCTTAGACGACAAACCGACTGCAGTTACAATTGCATCTAAAAATAAGATAGTGGCAAAAACTTTTTCAGAAATGTTTCATAATAAATTTTTTAGAGTATATGCTTCCGAAGATGTAATTGGTTGCCAATTAGGGGGGGCAATGAAGAATATTCTCTCTGTAGCGGTAGGAATATCTGACGGTTTGGGGCTTGGCTCAAATGCTAAGGCAGCATTAATTTCTAGAGGTATTTTGGAAATGAAAATCATTGGAAAAATATTGGGTTGTAATAGTGATACAATATATGGATTAAGTGGTTTAGGTGATTTGGTTTTAACTGCCAATGATAATTTATCTAGAAATAGAAGGTTTGGCATAGAAATCGCTCAAGGCTCTAAAATAAAAGATGCTGAAAAGAAAATTGGCCAGGTAGTAGAAGGTATTTTTGCTGCAAGGGGCTTAGATATTTTGATGAAAAAATATTCGCTAAATTTACCAATTTCTAGCAAGGTATTTGATATAATTAATGAGAAAGTAAATCCAAAAGATGCAGTAAATGATTTATTATTAAGGGAGCAAAAAAGCGAATTTGTTTAATTTTAAAAATAAAAATATGGAATTAAACGCATAATATGTTGTCCAGAGTATTAAAATTTTATATTTATAAGACTGATCCAGAATTAGCACATAAACTTGCAATTAAGTTTATAAAAACACCCCTATCCAAACTTAATTTTTATCCAAATAATTTTTATGAAAATTTATATCAAAATGTTTTTGATATGAATTTTAAAAGCCCTGTAGGTTTAGCAGCCGGATTCGATAAAAATGCAGAAATTTATAATCAAATTATTGATTTAGGCTTTGGTTTCACTGAAGTAGGAACTATAACTCCTTATCCTCAAGAGGGTAACCCAAAACCAAGAGTTTTTAGATTATCAGAGGATAAGGCTATTATAAATAGATTAGGTTTTCCTAATGACGGCATGTCAATTATTTGTGAGAGAATTAAAAATGATCCTGCTAAAGGGATATGCGGTGTGAATATTGGGCCAAATAAAGAAAATGCGACTTCTATAGAGGATTATTTGTCATGTTTTGAGCAGTTCTTAAATTATGCATCATATATAACAATTAACATATCCTCTCCAAACACACCGAATCTTCGCTCACAACACGATGATGACAAAATAAGTCAATTAATTGATTCGATTCAATGGAAAAGGAATGAAAATAAGTCAAAGATTCCAATATTACTTAAAATATCACCAGATATTGATGACAAAAAAATAAGCAATTTATGCGATATTTTTATTAAGAAAAAAGTTGATGGACTAATTTTAACAAATACAACAATTCAAAATAGGATGAATTTATCTAATAATAATAAATTTGAAAAAGGTGGTCTCTCCGGGGAACCATTGAATGATTTATCTAATGATATTATCAAAAAATTTTATTCTTTTTTGGGAAAAAAAATCCCAATTATTGGTGTCGGAGGAGTTAGTAGTGGTGAAACTGCGTTTAAGAAAATAAAGTCGGGAGCAACCTTACTACAATTATACACTTCATTAGTCTATGAAGGGCCAAGCATAGCAAAAAAAATTAATAAGGAATTAAGTGAACTAGTTAAAATAAATGGTTTTAAGAATATATCAGATGTTATTGGCATAGATTGTAAATGAATATTTAGTCTTTAGAAGACTTTATTTTATTAGCAATTGTATTTCTTCCCCATCCAAGTATTTTTGCTGCCACTGTTTTATTACCGTTTGAAAGTTTAAGCGAGGATCTAATAAGAATTGAGTGATAAACGTTGTCAATTTCTTTTGAAATATTTTCTGAATTACCATCAAATCTGTTAAGTATCCATTTTTCTAAAATTTCCTCCCAATTACTTTCATTTTCTAAAGCATTGTTATCTTTTAAAATATTCTCAGGCAGATCATTTATCTTAACATTATCATCCGGTGACATTATAGAAATATATTTACACACATTTTGAAGCTCTCTTATATTTCCAGGCCAATCGTATTTCAAAAATATTTTTTTTGCATCTTCGTTTAAAATTTTGTATTTGACAGAATATTCTTTACAGTATTTTTGCATGAAATAGTTAGTTAATTCAGTTATATCAGTTTTTCTATCTCTTAAATTTGGTAATTCAATCTTAATAGCATTAATTCTATGCAAAAGGTCTTCTCTAAATAAATTCTGGTCCACAAGTTTTTGAAGATTTTTGTGTGTCGCTGTAATAATTCTTGTTTTAACTTTAATAGATTTTGCCCCGCCAACTCTAAAAAACTCTCCGTCTTGTAAAACTCTTAACAATCTTGTTTGAACATCCATAGGCATATCACCAATCTCATCTAAAAATAATGTGCCATCTGATGCCTGCTCAAATCGTCCTATTCTCTGGCTATATGCTCCAGTAAATGAGCCTTTCTCATGCCCAAAGAGTTCTGATTCTAAAAGTTCAGTTGGAATTGCTCCAGTATTAATTGCAATGAATGGTTCATGTTTTCTAGCGCTATTCTCATGAATTGCTTTTGCAATAAGTTCTTTGCCAGTTCCTGTATCTCCAAGTATCAAGACCTCAACGTCTGTACGAGATATTTTTCCAATTGATTTATAAATAAACTGCATAGATTCTGAAAGGCCAATAATCTTGGGTAATTCATTAGTATCATTTAGAGGAGTTTTTTTAAAGTTTTGAGAGTTATTTTTACATGCATTCTTCACGATAGAAATTACATTATCAATATCAAATGGTTTAGTTAAATACTCATATGCCCCTTTTTGCAATGAACTTACGGTTGTCTCAAGGTCTGAAAAAGCAGTCATGATTATTACTGGGACATGAGGATATTCTCTTTTTAGTTTTTCCATTAAATCAATTCCACTTATTCCAGGCATTCTAACATCTGAAAGAATAATATCTGGGTCAATTGTTTCGAAATCCTTTAAAAGACTTTCTGCATCAGAAAAACTAGAAACCATAAAATTTTCTTTTTGAAAAGCTTTTTCTAAAACCCATCTTATTGATTTGTCATCATCTAATATACAAATATGTTTTTTTGAATCATTCATTTTAATACTTCTCTATTGGTATAATCATTTTAAAAATGGTCTTTTTATTTTCTTCCTCGAAAGTAATAATACCTTTATTGATTTGAATTAATTTCTGAGAGATTGATAAACCAAGACCGCTACCTTTTTCTTTGTCAGTAATTAAAGGCAAAAACAGTTTATTTGATATATCTTTATTTACACCAATACCATTATCTATAATACTGATAACTGCAACTAATTTATGTCTTATAGAGCTGATAGTAAAACTTCTATCAATTCTTGTTTTTATCTCAATTAAACCATCTTCTGTTATCGCTTCATTAGCATTTTTTATTAAGTTTAAAAGAATTTGAATAATCATATCCTGATCAACATGAAGTAGCGGGATGCTTGGGTCATAATTTTTTTTAAAATTGATACCTTTTATACCTAAAATCTTTAATACTTTGTCTATCAACAAATGAATATTTACGTCTACAAAATTAGGAAGATCTATTGGGCCGTGCATTTTATCAATATAATTTTTTAAACGATCTACCTCATCAATTATTATACTAGTAAACTCTTTATGCCCCTCATTAATTTCTTTTTCAAGTAATTGCGCAGCACCTTTTATCCCGCCAAGTGGATTTTTTATTTCGTGCGCTATAGAACGTGTAATCATTTCTGTAGCACTATTTTGGTTAACAAATTTTGCATTCTCTACAATATTTTTAATTCTTTTTTGTGCTCTCATCTCTAAAAGTACATGTTTATCCTTATTAAAAAAAATTGTTTGAACGTAGCAATCAACATTATGTCTAGCTCTAGTTTTAAGAGAAATTTCAATATCTCGAGAAGTGGATGACTGATTCAATGCTATAGCATCATAAACCTGATTAATTATAATACTTTTGTCATTTGCAAATAGATCTCTTAGTTTTGATTTTTTTAAAACCTCTTTGCTGCTGCTAAAAAGACTTTCTGCAGCCGAGTTAACGTGAACTATTTCCATAAATTTGTTAGTGATAATTACAGAAGTAGTAATACTTTCCAAAATATTTTGCGCATCCATATGATATTGTAAAATTAAAATTATTTAACAATTAACATACATCATGCACAAATTAAGTGCAAATGAAAGATTAAATAACGCCCAATAGCAGGGCGCTATAAATTTAGATTATAAACTGTAGTACATTTCAAACTCTAATGGATGAGTATTCGCCTGAAAAGCTTGTACTTCCTCCATTTTGAGTGCGATATAAGCATCTATTGTGTCATCATCAAAAACTCCGCCTTCTTTTAAGAAATCCCTATCAGCATCTAATGCCTTTAAAGCTTCATCAAGCGATGAGCATACATGTGGGATTTTGGCTTCATCTTCAGGACTAAGATCGTCAAAAAGGTCTATATCCATATTTTCACCCGGATCGATTTGATTTTTTATACCATCAAGACCAGCCATCATTAGCGCAGTAAAAGTCAGATAAGGGTTTCCGCAAGAATCCGGGAATCTTACTTCAATTCTTCTTGCTTTATCGTTTGCTTCAAAAGGGATCCTTATGCTAGCAGACCTATTTTTTGCTGAATAAGTAAGTATTGTTGGCGCTTCAAATCCCGGCACAAGTCTTTTATAACTATTTGTCGCAGAATTTGAGAAAGCATTTATAGCTTTTGCGTGTTTAATTATACCACCTATATAATACAAAGCTGTTTGTGATAAACCTCCGTATTCATTTCCTAAAAATAAATTTTCTCCATCTTTAAATAATGATTGATGAACATGCATACCGTTCCCATTATCATTGATAATAGGTTTAGGCATAAAAGTAGCGGTTTTACCATAATTATGTGCTACGTTGTGAACAACATATTTGAGAATTTGATTTTGGTCTGCTCTTTTAACCATAGTATTAAATTTGGTTCCAATTTCACATTGTCCCGCAGTTGCAACTTCATGATGATGTACTTCAACTTCAACTCCCATTTCTTCAAGTACATTGCACATTGCTGAACGTATATCTTGAAGAGAATCAACTGGCGGAACAGGGAAGTAACCACCTTTAATACCCGGTCTATGCCCAGTATTGCCATCTTCATATTGTTCTCCAGAACTAAAGCAGCCTTCTTCTGATTCTACTCTGTAGAATGATTCTCCAATCTCATTTCCAAAAGTTACAGAGTCAAAAATAAAAAACTCAGGCTCAGGACCAAAGTAAGCTGTATCAGCAATACCTGAATCATTAAGATATTTTTCTGCTCTAATAGCTATTGATCTTGGGTCTCTAGCATAACCCTCTCCAGAGGTTTCTAAGACATTACATCTTACAATTAGAGTTGAATCACTAAAAAAAGGATCCATTACGGCAGTTTCAGGATCTGGCATAAGTATCATGTCCGACTCGTTTATGGCTTTCCAACCAGCAATAGATGAACCATCAAACATTTTACCATTTTCGAACATCGACTCATCAACTGCGCTTGAAGGAAGTGTTACGTGCTGTTCTTTCCCTTTTGGGTCTGTAAATCGTAGATCTACATATTTTACGTCATTCTCCTTTATTGT
>MDSV01033300.1_pt1 | contig 10884 bp, 14 predicted proteins | sample 810851 | NCBI WGS metagenome assembly MDSV01 (sample SAMN05326640, study PRJNA326480) | marine metagenome | isolation source: seawater | place: Atlantic Ocean: North East | collected 2012 | reverse complement strand
GGTCATTACCCTGCCTATTATGTAAGTTTCCAATACATAAGTCGTGGTTTAAGCTCTAAGGGAGTTCCCGTCATTATAAGGTGTGTCGCATTTGAAATTAATTATTTACAAACACTAGCAGCTGAATTATGAAATAAATAAATTATATAATGCATGTTATTTAAATCATTTAGGTTTCAAAACATTTATCCATTAACAGAGCCTAAATATTAATGGTGTGCTACTTTTCTGGGCAACTAATCTCTACCCTCTTTATCTTGAATTTTAGCCTTAACATTGTCGATTGTATCTGACGCCTCGACATCAAGCGTGATGGTTTTACCTGTGAGTGTTTTTACGAAAATCTGCATTATATATACTAATATTAGATAATTTATTTTTATATATAGTTTTATTTAAAAAATTTTATAATTTAATTTATGAATAATAAATCAGTAATACTTAAGGTGCTACAAGCACTTGACTGAATGCATCTGTTTCTTCATTTTTTTTTTGATTTAATATTTTTTGATAAGATTGAACAATTAATGGAATAATTGGTTCAAAATCAATAGAATCAATAATAGTTTTTAATTTTAAAGTTAATTTAGTCCTAAGTGCCTTATGTATAGCTTTATTTTTTTCGGTTTCGATATCAATCAATGTTCCGTCTGCTCTACAGAAAAAACTTTTTTTAAATTCATCAATTTGTTCATCAGTAAAATCAAAAGGTATTTCATAATTACATATATTCATTTCCGTATCTTTAATAGAAAATTGATAATCAGTATTTATTAATTTGGAAAAAATAAAATATGCTAATTGAATGGATACATAATCAATAGCGTAACCAGTCCAAAAAGAATACTTTTTAACCTTTAGTTTTTTTAATTCAATTACAAGTTTTTTACTTACAAGGTTCTTCAAGTCTTTCGATATGTCTGAATCACTAAAAAATATAGTGTTAAGAGAAAACCCATTTTTTATTTTTCTAATATATTTTTCGTATAATTTATTGAAAATTGAATCAGTAATTTCCAAAGAGGTCATAGTGTTTGGAGCACATAATAAAAGACATCCAAATATACAACCCATTTTAATTAAAACTTTTATTTTAATAAAAATTATATATAGTTTCAATTTTTATAAAAATTGATTTTTCTTTAAACATATTGTAAAAACAATGAGTGATTTAAAAGCAACTAGAACAAACACATACATATATTCACGTGTAAGTGGAAATCAAACCAGACTTAATGATAATGATCCAACATCACCATTTATATCAAGTGATTATCAAATTAGCAGATGTATTTCATATGCTAAAGAAAAACTTAAAGTAAATGGACCTTCTGTTTTTGTTGAAAATAAACCTTCTTATAGTACTGAAATGTCACAACAAGATTCATTATTTGAATTAATTAAAGATAATAATATTCATGTGATTTTTTTAAGAGTTGATAGATTTTCAAGATGCTTTTCAAAAGCATATGAAATTATTGATAAAATAATTCCATCAAAGAATATTACCTTACATTTCGTAGAAGAAGGTATTATTTTTAATAAAAATAGTACTTCTGGTGTTAAACAACTATTAACGGAAGCATTAATGAAAGCTCATATTGAATCAGATAATTTATCAAGAAGATTAAGAGATATTAATACTCATAAAAAAAATCTAGGTAATGATTTAGGACCACCAGCTTATGGTATGAAGATTATTATAGAAAATGGAATTCGTAAAAAAGTAATTAATGAATATGAATCAAATATTATAGATTTTATTAAAAAAGTATATAATATTAAAGAATTTAACAAAGATAAATCTATATCATTTAGAGTTTTAAATAATATGTTAATGAAATTAACAGATGAACAAGAAATTAAAGATAAAATTAAAAATGATCCAATTCAAATATGGGATTCGAAAGTTACTTTTGATCAGCAAAAATTAACCAAGGGATTTGATGCTGAAGATATTGCTTTTATATTAAATGATAAAGGTATTAAAAAACGAGATTCTGATTGGACAAAAAGTTCGATTTCAAATATTATTAATAATGAAAGAAAGAGAAAAAGATCATCTTCACCAAAATTTATTAATAATAATATTGTTCATGTCGATAACGAAAGATATATTGAGAATATTAAGAAAAAAAGAAATAGAACAAAATATCAATTTAATGGAATCACTGGACAATCATCTAAGATGATTCAAGATCAAATGGCTTCTACTATGAATAGTATGACCATGTAAATTAATATATTTATAAATTTTAATTGATTAATTTAAACAATTTTTATTAGAATACCCTCTTTAGTATATGATTTATTTAATAATATTTTGAAAGGTTCTTTTTCATCTTCGGGTCCTACATATTCATATACAATAAAACATGAATTATCTGATAATTCTTTAGGACTATGATCTCTTTTTGAACTTTTTAATTCCCAGGTTAGTGGTAATAATGGCTTACTATCACATAGAGTAATATTTTGTTCATATTCAATTGACGCAACAATAACTATTTTTGCTGAATTTAATTTATTGAAAGTTAATAATATATCTTTTACATGTGTATTTTTTTCAAATTCTTGAGTTTTTCCATTTGGAAACTCAATTTCAAAAATATCTTCATGATTTTTATATAATATTTTCCAATTCCATTTTTTATAGATTCTTCCTTGAATGTATTTCTTAACAAATAAATCATCATAGCGAAGATAAATATAATCAACCAATTCCATATCAAATGCACGTGTAGCGTTTTTATTATATTTAGTAATTTCATAAGGAATTACTAAATCACCATCGCCAAACATTTCAGGGACAATTAATTCATCATTTTTTCCAATTATATAATGACTATGAGCACGATTTTGACTAAATTGTAATGAATTTCCAAATGTATATTCATAATCATATATATCTTCATCATCAAAATCTGTTGAAATTAAGAATTCTTTTTTTTCTTGATTTGTATTTTTTGTATTTAGTTCTTCTTCAATTTCTTGATAATCACCATAAATTAAGTAATTATTTTTAAAATCTTCAAATTCATCTTCACATACACTATCTTCGGTATCAGATTCATCTTCATTATATAAATCTTTTGATCGAACGGTTTCTTTAAAATCCTGTAAATTAAGCGTTTTTTCATCATTAAGTTTATGGATTCTTTCTTCTCTTTGGTTTTCTTCTTTTTTTTTTCTTAAATAGTTATCATATATACCTTCATTTGTCATTCTTTCCAAAAGTTGGGGTTTTTTCAGGGTAGAATAGCCTTTTACACCTACAAACTTAAAAATTTCTTTAATCTCATTTACTTTTAATTTTTCCATTTTTTTTACAGTTTTTTTTATTTATAAAATAAAAGATCAATTTTTTATTCTGCATTCAAAAAATTATCAGAATTATTATATATAACATAAAATTTAATGGTAAATTTCTCTATTAAATTATATATTATTTCTGGTTCTGATAAGTAATTATATACTTCATTTTCATATGTAATTGAGTCAAAAGAAATAATAATGACATATAACATTCGCAACGTTTGTAATGTATCTTTATATTTTATATATTTAGTACTATTATATTCAATATTTTCAAGTATATGCACATTAATTTCAATAAAATCAAATAATTTATCTACTGATTCTCTATGATCTATACATAAATTACATATTGTATTATGAATTTCTTGATTATCATATACATTACTACAGTCATTACATACTTCTTGATCGCATACTGAACAAACATAATATGTTTGAGATAAATGACCACAATCACAACTATTATTTTCACAAATCATAATTTATTTACATATATAATTGTTATGCTTAATAAAAAAATCAATTTTTATTTACCTCCTTTTATTAACCAAGAACTTGATTGAATTTTATCCCCAAAACCGTCTCTTAATTCAATACCACGTTCAGCACAAACTGGTCCTTCAGGAATTGTATTATTATTTTGATCTCCACCATTACAGAAAAAGTCAGGTTTTGGCTCTACTGTTCTTAATGTTTCACAAACTGTTCTATCTTGATCAATAGATTTAATAACATAATCTACACATTTGAATTCTTCAATGATTTTTATTCTTTCATCACAAGGCATAAATGGTTTTCCTTTTTTTAGTGTAGCTTGATGATCATTATTTACAATAACCATTAATTTAGTACCAATTTTTTTTGAAAATTTTAAATACTCTAAATGTCCAACATGAACTGGATCAAAATAACCACTTACACAAACAATTTTTTCTTCCATATATATAATAATAAAATATTTTAAATTTTTAGATAATTTAAATTATAATCTATATTATTATCAATGATTTTTAAATATATATCAGGAAATAAATTAACACATGCTTTTACATCAGGAAAAAATATAATTAATAGTAATAAAATTCCAATTATAAATTTTGCTGTTGAAAACAATATAGGTAAAAAGTTAATAAACAATGAATTTAAGAATATAAGTAATTTAATTAATAGTAATTATCGTATAGCATTAAAATTATCTTTATTTGATTTTAATATAGATCTGATAAAAAATACTATTGATTTATTTGTAAATAAAAATATTAAAGTATTAATTGATGCTGAAAATGAGAATAATTTTAATATTTATAATGATTCATGTAATGAATTAATTAAAATTTATAATAAAAATAAAGTAAATGTATTAAAAACCTACCAAATGTATCGTAAAGATTCAATGGATATATTAGATTATGATTGTAATTATGCTAAAAATAATAATTTATATCAAGGAATAAAACTTGTTCGTGGTGCATATTACAATGAAGATAAAAATAAAAATGTATTATTTAAAAATAAATATGAAACTGATTTAAATTACAATAAATCGTTATTGTATTTATATAATAATCCTATTAATAAATCAATTATAATAGCATCACATAATCAAGAATCTATTAATTTAGGATATTTATTAAATCAAGAAAACAAAATCTTTGAATTTGCTCATTTATTAGGTATGAATGAAAAGAACTACAATAAATTAATTAAAAATAATGAAACTGTAAATGTATATATACCTTATGGTCCATATAAATATATGTTACCATATTTAACAAGAAGATTATATGAAAACATTGATACTATTAAATACATGTAAAAAAATTGATAGTTATTAAGAAAATTATGTTATTAGAAATACTTTTAAAATTATTATGGATATTGTGAAACCACGTAGAATATTATGCAAAGAATTTTCAAAAAATGGAAGTGGTACATGTTTAGACATAGAATGTAATAATTTTCATCCATTTACATTATGTCATAATAATAAAAATTGTGCTAGAAAAAAATGTTGGTTTAGACATGATAAAACTTGGTATAAAAATTCATCAAATTCATGTATTATTATTAATAATGAGGAAAAAGAAAATAATATTAAATACTTAGAATTATGGACAAAATATCCAGAAAATTTTGACACAAATGAGAATCATAATAAAAAAAATATAAATAATTTTAATCAAGTTAATGCTAGGAACATTATACCTAGTGATATTGATATAAAATTTTTGAGTAAAACAGCTGAAACATTATTTAAAGATAATTTTTATATGTTTGGTTAAATTATAAATATATAATTAGAATTAAATTATATTCTACACATATAATTTTTTTCAATTTGTGTCAATGAATATATGTATGAAGCATCACGTAATGAGCAATTATTTCTAATTGAAAGACTGTATATTTTTTTAAATGTATCTGCGATTTTATCATCAAATTTATCACGAATTTCTTTTTCTGACCAATATTCATCGCTTTTATTTTGTAACCATTCATAATATGAAACTAATACTCCTCCAGAATTTGCTAATATATCAGGAATAATAGTTATATTTTTATTTTCTAATATAACTTCAGCTTCATCGTCAATGGGTCCATTAGCTGCTTCAACAATTAATGTACAATCTATATTTTCAGCTATTTTTTTATTTATTTGTAATTCTAAAGCACTTGGAATAATTATATCACATTTTAATTTAAAAAAATCTTCTTTAGTAATTTCATTTCCAAATTCATAATTTTTGATTGATTTATTAATATTACTATGATTTTTTAGATTAAATATGTTTAAACCTTCAGGTGCGTATAAATAACAACTATGATCACCAACTGCTATTAAATTCATTCCAAATGTACTTAATACTTCACATGTATGATAACCTACATTACCAAATCCTTGTATAATGTAATTCTTTCCTCGTAAGTTATAATCTTTTTTATCTGCCCATTCTTTTATTGTTAAGGCAACACCTCTACCAGTTGCTTCTTGTCTTACATAACTACCACCAAAATTAATTGATTTACCAGTAAAAACACTTTTCATATTGCAAGTTGAGTTATGATTACCACTAATAATATTATATTCATCAGTCATCCAGTCCATTATTTGTGAATTAGTATTAACATCAGGAGCAGGAATATCTTTATTTGATCCAATATATGGATATAAACTTTTAGTAAATTGTCTTGTTATTTTTTGTAATTCTTTATCATTGTATTTATTAACATCAATACTTAAACCACCTTTAGCTCCACCAAAAGGTATATCTTGAATAGCACATTTATAAGTCATCCATTGAGCTAAAGCATTTACTTCATCCATAGAAACATGATTATGATATCTAAGACCTCCTTTAAAAGGACCCATAAAGTTATTATGTTGTACTCTATATCCAGAAAATATTTCAACTTTATCATTAATTAGTACTGGAAAATTCATTTTTATTTCATTTATTGGTTTATTTAATATTTTTATTAAATTTTCATTAACTCTTATTTTTGATGATGCTTTCTTTATTTGATTATCTACAATATTAATTATATTTTTCATTAATTTGTTTATAATAAATTCATTTTAAGTTAATATCATAATTAAATTTAATCCATTTTTTTATTTCGAAGTATCCAGCATTTTGTTTTTTCATTAAATTTTTTACAAGTTTTGACGGTAAATTATCAGGTTTTATTAGGTATTCACCATTTTTATATATATAATAAGCAATATACTTATTATTTATTTTATACGTCCGAATTTTATTCGTCTTCATTTTTAATAATAGTAAGTATTACATAATAATCAATTTTTATATTGACTATTTATAATATATTTTTTTAAATTTTTCTGATAGTATTTAACATTTAAATTTTATTATTTTTAGTTATTAATTTATTTCGAAACATGTGATGAATACTGTGATTTTTTATTGGATGATATAAATTTTTCTGTTTTATTTCTCTAAATATCCAATTTTTTCTATAAATTAATGTAGATAACTCATCTATTTTTTTTATATTTAAATTATTTTTAACACCTAATGTTGTAAATAAAGCTTCATCTAAAAAAAGAGTATTATGTTTTGTAGCAAATCTTTGAATTACATCCAATATTTTTCTAGAAATACGAATACCACATATCATTGATTTGTAATAAGGAGTTGCTAGTTTTCCATTAGTAATTCTAATTACATCATTCCATAAATTCCATTCCTTATTAAATATTTTTAAATCCTCACATAATAAATCTTCCTTTTTATATTTTTTATCAATATTTATTAATGTTTTTACATTAGGTATAAATACATCTTCTTCAATAATCCACATATATTCATAAGTATTATTTATATAAGTTAAAAAATATAAAGCTTTATCTCTTGAACATGCTCTATTCTTGCACCATAGAACTGAGTTTTTATAGCCTTTATTTTCAACTTCTTTGTTATTTATTTGTACAATTTTAAATTTTTTTTTAAAAATTTCTTTTACATTATAATCATTGTCATCAATAATTATAAATATATCATATTTCTTACTGAATGATTTATCTATTAAATTAAAAAAATCATCTGATGGTCTAACTGTTAAAAAACATAATGCTTTTTTCATATATATCTAATTAAGTATCATATAAAATTATTTATTTCTTAATAATAAACATTAAAAAAACAAGAATTATTTTTTTTTTATAAATATTATTTATTTATAAAAATCACCCCCTGCAGGACTCGAACCTGCAATCTTCCACTTAGAAGGCGGACGCGTTATCCAATTACGCCAAAGGGGCTAAAGATAATTACTAATAATATTATTACTTTAAGTATATTAATTATTATTTATTTTTTATAATAAATCTATTATTTATTAATTCTGGTAATTGTTGTCTATAATAAGTATTTTCATAGTATTTTGGTAAATCATAATTATAATAAAAATCATTATATTTATCTTTGAAATTTTTTAAACATTCATCAAAATTATGATTTTCATTTATAAAAAAATATATATCCCTTCTTAAAAACGGTAACCTTTTTTGAACTTCCAAAGATTCAATAATTCCTGTTTGAAAACAAAATGTACAAATATTTTTTGTTTCAACCCAATATATTTCATCTTCAAAATCACTATCTTCTTCTTGTTCTAGTGTTGGTATAATTCTTTTTTTTCTTTGATGTGAAACAATATGATTTTTATATGTTAAGAAATTAAATATTTCATTTAAAATATTATGATCATTAATTAATGTATCTTTAAATATATTGTATAAATTATTATAGTGATTAATATAAAATTTTTGATACTGGACTTTAAAGTGATTATTACAAGAGTTACAAATATCCATATTATTGTAATAATTTATAATTTTTAAATAATATGTGGATTTCACTTTTTAACATAATTTCAAATTATTATAAAAACTTAAATTATCATAAAAAATATAAATATATTATGTAAATTTTATAATATATAAATTATCAAAAAAGATTTTAATTATTATATTTTGATTAAATTACTTTATTTTTTTAATTTATTCCTCCAATGAACTTGTATATTTATATCTTTTATAGGATGATATAAATTTTCTTTTTTTATATCAACATATCTCCATTCTCTTCTATATAATATTGATTTTAATTCAGGAATAACATTTATTTTTAAATTATTTTGTTTAGCTAATGTTGTAAATAATGCTTCATCCATAAATAAAGTTTTATATTTATGTGCAAAATTTTTAATTACTTGAAGCATTTTATTACTAACTCTAATCGCACAAATCATTGACCTATAATATGGAAGTTTTACTCTTCCAGTAGCATCTCTTCTTACAGTGTCAAATTTACACCAATCATTTTCATTTTTAAATTTTATAAAATTTGCGCATAATAAATCATTACTTTTATTATATTTTTTATCTATATTTTTTATTGTTTTAAAACATGGAATAAAAACATCTTCTTCAATAAACCATATTTTAGTGTATTTATTAATATTTTCATTTTTTGAAAAATAATATAATGCCTTATCTCTAGAACAAGAACGATTTTTAAAATACATAACAGTATGAATAAATCCTTCTTTTTCTGGTACTATATTGGGATATTTAATAATTTTAATTTCTTTTGAATAATTAAAATCTAATTTATGATCATTATCATCTATACATATATAGACATCATAATTTTTTTTTTTTGTAAAAATTTCAATCAAATTAAAATAAGATTTATCAGGTTTTACTGTTAAAAAACATATAGCATTTTTCATTTATACAAGTTATCTATATATATTTTTGTTATTCTATTATTTAACAATTAATTTATTAGAAGTATATTTTTTTTATATTTTTATTGAATATATGTTGGTAATTTATAAAAAGGTTATTATATTTATATTTTTAAATAGTATTTAATAAAAATCAGGGTTCCATTTTTTAACATAATTACAAATAGAATTTATATGTTGATTGGTAATATTATTGTTTATTTTAGAGTGTTCAAAGTCTATAATCCATATTTTTCCATATATATTTTTATCTTCAATAAAATTATATCCAGTAATATCTGGATATTCTATATGATGCTTTTTTAATGTTTTTATAATATTAACTATAATTTCAAATATTTCATCAGGTATATCGTGAGCATTTTCACCATACATATCAGATACACTCATTCCATTAATTTTTTCCATAGTCATTACTTTATTTTCATTATCATAACTTATTATTTTTGGAACATGAAATAGTTCTAAGTCATAAATATATTTATGCATATTATATTCATTTTGTTCAACATTTTCTTTGATATAATAATCATTCATATTTAATAAATATTGGTAATACAATCTTTATTCAATTTATTTTTATTTTTTAAAATTAATAAAAAAATGATTATACTTACATGAAAAAAATATAATATTATAATATGAAATCTTTATTTATTTTTAGAAGAGATTTTCGTTTAATTGATAATAATGGTTTAATTGAAGCATGTAAAAAAAGTACTAAAGTATTATGTGTATTTATATTTACACCAGAACAAGTTAAAAATAATGAATATTTCTCAAATGCTAGTTTTCAATTTTTATTAGAATCTTTACAAGATTTAAATGAAGACTTAAAAAAATATAATTCTGAATTATATTTAACATTTGATACAAATATTAAAGCTTTAAAGAATATAAAAAAAGATTTTGATTATCAATCTATTTATTTCAATGAAGATTACACACCATATGCTAAAAAAAGAGATCAAGAAATTGAAGATTATTGTAAAAAAGAAAATATTAATTGTTATAAAACACACGATTATTTACTAGCTCCTATAGGAACATTTTTAAAAAAAGATGGAACTTATTATGGTGTTTATGGTCCTTTTAGAAAACTAACGAAAGGTTATAAAATTGATAAACCTGTTAATTATAAATTCGAGAAAAAGAAATTTATTAAAATCAAAAGTCCAAAAAAATTAGAAGACATGGATACTTATTACATTAAAAATGAAAATTTACTTATTAGAGGAGGTAGATCAAGAGCATTAAAAGTATTATTAGATGTTGGTAAATTTTCTACTT
>MDSV01019699.1_pt1 | contig 10884 bp, 8 predicted proteins | sample 810851 | NCBI WGS metagenome assembly MDSV01 (sample SAMN05326640, study PRJNA326480) | marine metagenome | isolation source: seawater | place: Atlantic Ocean: North East | collected 2012 | reverse complement strand
GGGATATTGAACAGTCTCTTTCGTTAGCTAATAATAACTAAATAATATCATTTGTATTTACAAAATGGAAAAGAGTTTAAAATGACTTATTTTGATTTGGGTACCTATTCATTTCCTGTTACGACAGTGTCTAAAGAAGCTCAGATTTGGTTTGATAGAGGATTAATGTGGATTTACGGATATAATCATAGTGAGGCTGAATATTGTTTTGAAAAATCACTCAAATATGATCCTGAATGTGCAATGTCGCATTGGGGAATAGCTTATGCTGTAGGCCCAAATTATAATAAAACATGGTCAGATTTTCCAGAAGAAGAGAGGCAAGTCTGTATAGAAAAATCTACACTTTCAATTCAGTTTGCTAAAAAAATTCAGGGGTTAAAACCTGTCGAGATGGCATTAATTAATGCGCTAAGTATTCGTTATCCTTCTAGCTACACAGAAGAAGATTTTACTCCTTGGAATGACAGTTATGCTGATGAAATGAGAAAAGTACATCAAAAATTCAAGGAAGAACCTGATGTATGTGCCCTTTTTGCTGAAGCTTTAATGAACCGCACCCCTTGGCAATTATGGGAGGTAAATACTGGTGGTGTAAAAGATGGAGCTGATACGTTGGAGGCCATTTCTGTCTTGGAAACGGCTTTCGTGGACTTAGATTTAAAAGGAGCATACCGGCATCCAGGATTACTACATATGTATATTCATTTAATGGAGATGTCACCACATCCTGAGAAAGCCTTGAAAGCGGGTGACGCCTTAACGGGCTTAGTTCCTGATGCAGGTCACCTACAACATATGGCTACTCATATTGATGTTTTGTGTGGTCATTACGAGAATGTCGTTAGTCGAAACCATAACGCTTCTATTGCAGATAAGAAATATTTGAAATTGCGTGGTCCTGATACGTTTTACACTGCTTATGTATGCCATAATTTTCATTTTAAGGTATATGGAGCAATGTTTCTCGGACAATTTAAGCCTGCGTATGACGCTGCTTTGGAGTTGCAAGAATTATTGACACCGGAGATTGTAAGAGCAAGTGCGGATTGGCTGGAAAGCTACTACCCGATGAAGTTTCATGTTTTTGTTAGATTTGGGATGTGGGATTGTCTTAAAACTATAGAGCCTCCGTCGGATAGTGAGCTTTTTTGTTTTACCACCGCTGTTTTATATTATGCAAAGTCAATAGCCTACGCTGCAACTGGAGAGGTTGACGAAGCTCAGAACTTTAAGGACAAGTTTTTAGAAGCGAAAAAAAATGTACCAGAAACAAGATTTCTTTTTAATAATTCTTGTCAGGATATATTAGCAGTGGCTAGCGAAATGTTGGAAGGTGAATTGTCTTATAGAAAAAAAGATTTTGATAAAGGCTTTGCTCATTTAAGAAACGCAGTTCGTTTGGATGACGAACTGCCTTATGAAGAACCCTGGGGCTGGATGCAACCGGCTCGACATGCGTTAGGAGCTTTATTGCTCGAACAGGGAAACATTTCAGAAGCAGAAGCTGTTTACCGAGCAGATTTGGGTATCGATGGAGTTTTAGGGCGGCCTTGTCAAAATCCTGATAATGTATGGTCACTACATGGTTTACATGAATGCCTTCAGAGGAGTGAAAAAATAGAAGAGGCAAAATTCATAAAGCAGAGATTAGATTTAGCAAATGCGAGAGCTGACAGGCCTGTTTTAGCTTCTTGCTTTTGTAGATTGACCCATACGGAAACATAATTTTATAAAATTTTCCATTTAGCAACATCCTTATACTTTATCGCGAGATTTATGATTTCAGTCTCAATTGTACGTAAAAGTCGAGTATGGGGACGATCAGCAGGTAAAGCAGTCGAAAGCGTTCGTTCAATATTGGGGTTCTCAATTTGTAAAGAAATCAATTCTCCGTTTTCAACGGATCTATGTGCAATAGAATAGGCCAATATTGCGAATCCTTCATTTTGTCTAACTAGATCTAATAAGCTAAATGGATTATCGATTTCCTGCGATATTTTCTGTTTTAACCTGCTTGTAATAAATGCTCGATCAATGAGCGTTCTGAAACGATCGGAAGCTGGGAGAAGCAAAGGAAGTTTAGAGACATCTGCTAAAGATATTGATTTTTCTTTTGAATTAAATGAACCTCTAGGCCCAATCAGATGTAAATTCTCACTCATAACTTCTCTTAATTTTAATCCACTTGTCAGTGAAGTGTTTGAGATAATTGCCACATCCGCCTGGTCAGAATGTAGAAGTTGGGGAATATTATCAGGATATGAAGTTCTTACGCGAATCTTGACTAAAGGGTGCCTTTTATTAAAAGATTTAATGAGAGGAATAAAAAGTACTCGGGCTACACTTTCTGGCATAACCACTCTAACTTCGCCCGATAAATGACCCTCGTCATGTTGCAAATCATTTTTGATCATATCATGCAGATTAATTATCTCTTTTGCATGAAATAAGAATCGTTTTCCAATTTCTGTTGCATGAACACCTCTACCTGAACGATCAAAAAGGCGAACATTTAGATCACGCTCCGTATCATTCAAGGTCCTTGATAAAGCTGGTTGGGAAATGCCAAGATCGATAGCTGCTGACGAAACTGAACCCTTCTCAGAAATTCTTAAAAGCATTTTTAACCGACGGTAACTCAAATCCATAATGGCAACCTCATTATCTGAACATAACACATTTGTTATAGTATATACAAATACTATAGCCATTGTGGTTAATAAGTTTTTTATATTACTTTTACTAACAATTTGTGGATAACCTATGCACTAAAGCAAGAAATAAAAACTTCTTAAGTATATCTGTAGATATTGATAAGTAAGTTTTGATTGTCTTATTTTGTATTCAAGTGTCTGAATATAAATATAGCTGCTTTAATTCATAGTTTAATAAAAATTATTAGAAGCCACTGCCAGCTTTATTAATGGCAATAGAAAATGGGAGAAAAAAATGAATAAATTGTTAAAAGGTATTACTTATAGTGTGACTTTAGGTTCACTATTAGCATTTGGGCATGCTGCAAATGCAGACAAAATAACATTAACCGAATTTAAATACGCGTCGGCTCAAGCCTCTATTCATGTTGTAAAAGAAATTATAGAAACAAGGTTGGGTGTTGAGGTGGACAAAAAACCAGGAAATAATGCTGTCTTTTACGCTGGCATGGCAAAAGGGGATGGAGATTTTGATGCGCATTTGGAGGGATGGTATCCTAATCAAATTGCCCTTGTGGACGAATATGTAAGAGGAACAAAAGAAATTAGTATGAGCGAACATTCTTACGGGGCGACAAGTGGATTTTGTGTTCCAAGATATTTCGCAGAAGCTAACAATATTAAGCATATTACTGATTTATCTCGACCTGAAGTTGCAGCGCAGTTAGACTCAGATGGCGACGGTATGGGCGAAATTTGGGTAGGTAAACCTGGATGGTTGGCCACAAATGAAAATCACGTGAAGGCTCGTGATTATGGCTTATTAGCTCTGAATACAGAAACGAGACATGATGCTGCTGTGCACTTTGCAAATTTAGCAGCCGCAGTAAAACAAAAGAAGGGTTATGCTGGTTATTGCTGGGCTCCTGATGGGGTATGGAAAATGTACGATGTTGTTCAGCTTGAAGAGCCCCCTTACGAGGCGTCTTGTAATAAAGTGATTAATCAGAAAAACGATCCAGATTGGTTTGAAAACTCAGTGGCAAGTTGTGCTAGTGCTCCTAAATCGGTATATATTTTGTGGTCAAAGACTTTAGAGGATAGATTACCAATTGTGGCAAGTTTTCTCGGAAATATAACTCTTGATACTGAAACAGTTTCTAATTGGGCATATGAAGTTGGATCTTTAAAACGACCAGCTGCGGAAGTTGCAGCCGAATGGATTGCAGCTAACGAAGATCGTGTTAACGGTTGGCTTGGAATGTAAGAAATTATAATTGTCGCGGCTACTATCTAGCCGCGACTTTTCTTTAGCATCTTTATTTTTCTTATATCAAAAAAATCTAATTAAAATTAAGTTATAGAAATCAGTTTAAATTCTATGATTACTTAAGGCTAAAATATTGCAAACATGTTATGATTTTATTGTTGTAGGTGCAGGATCTGCGGGTTGTGTTTTAGCAAACCGCTTAAGTAAAAATAAGAATCATTCTGTCTTGTTGATTGAGGCAGGAGGTGAGGCAATTGATCCTTGGATTAAAATTCCCATTGGCATTGGTAAGCTATTACAAAAACCAGAAATATTATGGTCTTTTCAAACAGAAGCTGAAATGACGATGAGTGGTCAAAATCACTATTGGCCAAGGGGTAAAATGTTGGGAGGTTCAAGTTGTGTTAATGGTATGGTGTATGTAAGAGGCGATCGATCCCAATACGACATGCTTGAACAGAGAGGTTATAAGGGCTGGAGTTATAAAGATGTTTTACCAGCATTTAAAAGAATCGAAACTCATAAAATTGGAGATCCTTCCGTCAGAGGGAAAAATGGTCCAATTGAAGTTAACAATGTAAGGCATCAGGATAGTCTAACAAAAGCGTTCATCACATCGTGCAATCAAATTGGAATTGAAAGTAACCAAGATTATAATTCAGGGGATTCTACTGGGGTTGCTTTGTGTCAGATGTCTCAGAAAAATGGATCTAGATGTTCAGCAGAGTTGGGTTACCTGCGAACCGCCCGAAATCGAAAAAATCTAGAGGTTTTAACATATAGTTTGGTCGATAAAGTAATACTAGACGATGAAAAAAAAGTCATTGGGGTTGACGTTTTAGTTGGTAGCTCGCGAACAAAAAAACAAGAAAAGTTAGTTATTAAGACAAAAAAAGAAGTTATTATTTGCGCTGGTACTTTATGCTCACCAGCAATTTTGGAAAGATCTGGCATTGGTAGTGGGCCTTTTATTAAAGGATTGGGTATTCCCGTGATTAATCACTTGCCTTTTGTGGGTGAAAACCTTTCTGACCATTGCAATGTAAGAACAACTTATGAATGTAAATATCCAATAACTGTAAATGATATTTTAAATAATCGTTTAAGAGGAGCGTATGAAGCTTTAAAATATTTAGTATTAAAGCGTGGCTTAATGACAACCCCAACTGTTAGCACTCATGCGTTCCTCAAAACAAATATGAAACTTAAAAGTCCTAATTTAAAGTTGCAATTAGGTCATGTGAGTGGTGGAGATCGGTTTTCAATGGCGGAGGAAACTGGAGTAGATCCATTTTCGGGCTTTGCTCTTCAGACATTTCAATTGGACCCGAAGTCAAGAGGATCAATTCACATAAAATCCACAAATCCTAATGAGCATCCCAAGATAGTTGCGAATTATTTGGAACATTTTGATGACCAGAAAGCTATTGTAAATGGTTTGAAAATGCTAAGAAAATTGGCAAATCAAATGGCCTTAACCAAATTGATCAAAAAAGAAGTGAGACCTGGAGCTCAAATAAAAGATTATGATGATCTGCTGAAATATGCGAAAAACACAGGACAAACTTGTTGGCACTCGGTAGGTACCTGTAAAATGGGTCCAGACGAAAAATCAGTTGTAAATTTAAATTTAAAGGTAAATGGTGTACAAGGTCTTAGAATAGCAGATGGATCTGTTTTACCTCATCTCGTTTCGTCTAATACCAATGCACCAATTCTAATGATTGGTGAGCGTTGTTCAGAATTTGTAATTGAAGAATTTAAGTAAAGGAAATAGTTGAATTTGGAACAAAATGATAAAAATCTGCCGGTAATCGAACTAGAAGGTGTTTGGAAAATATTTGGTGACAGTGCCAATGAGGCGTTAAAAGATATTTCCGAAAATAATATCTCAAAATCTGAGGTATTAGAAAAATACGATTGTGTCGTTGGTGTAGCAGACGCAAATCTAGAAATTTACCGGGGTGAAATTTTTTGCATAATGGGCTTGTCAGGAAGTGGAAAGTCAACACTTGTGAGGCATATCAACAGGTTGTTAGAGCCAACCTCGGGTAAGATTACAGTAAACGGGCGTGATGTTCTTTCTCTGGATATCAAGGAATTAAGAGACTTTAGAAATGAGCATATCTCAATGGTTTTTCAAAATTTTGCATTACTTCCACATAGATCGGTGATAGATAATGTGGCTCTCCCATTAGAAATTCGAGGATTGCCAAAAAATCAACGTATGGAAATTGCCCAAAAGGCTCTTGATTTGGTGGATCTTTCTGATTGGGGAAATAAGTTTGCGCATGAGTTGTCTGGTGGAATGCAGCAACGGGTTGGTTTGGCACGAGCTTTAGCAGTCGATTCAGAGGTCTTGTTAATGGATGAGCCCTTTAGCGCGCTTGATCCTTTGATTCGTCGCCAGCTTCAAAGTGAGTTTATGAAGCTTGCAAAAACTATGAATAAGACGACAGTTTTCATAACTCATGATTTAGATGAAGCTGTGCGTATTGGCCACCGTATAGCTATAATGCGAGATGGGCGGATGGTGCAGGTTGGCACTGCAGAGGACATAGTTATGAATCCCGCTGATGAATATGTGGCCGATTTTGTTTCTGGTATTTCAAGGTTTAAAGTTATTAGAGCAAATGCAATTATGGTTGATGTTCAGACCTATGAAAAAGAGTATGGAACTATTCCGAAGGGAATTAAAATTTTTCACGAAGCCGAAAAGCTCGATAGTATTTTAAAATATGCTGCGAATACAGACGAGATTATTGGAATAATGAATGATAAAGAAAAACTTATCGGGATAATCGATAGATCAGTCTTATTAAAGGAAATCATCGAGGGGGCGAGTGAAGATGAGTGATATAGAAGAAAATAAATCCCAAAAAGATGATCAATCATTGGCAATAAAAGAATTTATTGGTCCCCAAGCCGACTATTATAAAATGCAGTTTGAAAAAATAGGAAGTAGCTCTGGGTTTACTCCAACCTTTAATTGGGCAGCTGCATTGCTGGGTTCAGTATGGTTTGCTAGTCGTGGTCTTTGGAATTGGGCTTTAGCTTTTACAATATGTGAGATTATTGGAATCGTTCAAATAATGCGGGGGTTGTTTGGTGATTTAACTTCAGATTTGGCATCAAGAGCTAAGATGATTGAGATGCAGTTGCAAATCAGAGAAACACAACTTGAAAAAGCGATAAAAGATAATGTTGAAAATTTAGATTCTTTTAGGAATAATATTAAAGGGCTAGAAGAAATATTATCAAGAATTCAAAATGATATATTTTCCGCAGAAGCTTCTAGAATTTGGATAGTGCTGTTTGGAATATTCTTAATTTTTATTACGAAAGCTTTTCAAGGTTTATATTCAAATACGGCTCTTGAAAAAAAGTTTTCAAACTGGTTGTCTACTAGAGTTGGGAATGCACAAATAAATATTGTAAGTGTTTTCTTAGTTGTATTGTTTTCGATTGTCGTTTTTGTAAGTACAGCATTACAGTATTCTATGCCTGGTCAAATTTCATTCCTTGATGAATTTCCGACTGGCCCCCAAATACGATTAAATGCCATTGCTGGAATTGAAGTATTTTTTGATTTTTTGACTCAGGGCGGGGAGAATTTTTTCAATGCTATTCGTAGAGGTATTTTGGCAGTACTTGATGCTTTAGAAGTGGTTTTTGTTGCAACCCCTTGGATGGTCATAATTGCTTTTGTGATGGCCTTAACTGCTTTATCTTCAGGAATAAGGGCGGCAATTTTCTCCGGTGCATTTCTGGCTTATATGGGTGTTATCGGCCTATGGGTTTTATCTATGCAAACGTTAGCATTGTTAGGTACCGGTGCTTGTATCTGTATTGGATTTGGAATTCCTTTCGGTGTTTACTGCGCAAGACGGCCTAAAGTTTATCGATATGTACAACCCATGTTAGATTTTCAACAAACTATGCCAGCTTTCGTTTACATGATTCCAGTAATTGCATTTTTTGGCACTGGAAAACCAGCTGCCGTTGTCGTGTGTACAATTTTTGGAATGCCACCAGTTGTGAGATTGACTGTGTTGGGACTACAAGGAGTGCCTCATTCCATCAGAGAAGCGGCAATAGCTTATGGGGCTACTAATTGGTATCTATTGACAAAAATTGATTTGCCATTGGCAGCAAAATCAATTCGAACTGGCATGAATCAAACTATTCTACTTAGCTTGCTCACCGTAGTTGTAGCGTCATTAATCGGTGCTAAAGGTCTCGGAGAAGATGTGCTTGATGCTCTCCAATATGCGTCGGTTGGGCAAGGCATTTTAGCCGGATTTGCAATTTTATTTATTGCTATGATCTTAGATCGAATAGTACAGGGAAAGCGAGATTAGTACCAAGTATTATTCTACATAACAAATGAGTTATAGCATGTATTAGGAGTTGATGCATTGTTCCTGAAAATTATTTAGCATAATTTGTAAGGGAAGACTGGGAATTTTAAAACCAATTTGGGCATCACTCCGTTAATAAAAAAATGTTTGGCTGTAGATTTTGAGGACAAAATTATGAAAGACATAAGTAAAACAATAGCAGGAAAAATCACTGGTGGTCACATGCTCGCAAGAGCATTGAAGCATAAAGGAATTGAACGTATTTTTTCTTTATGTGGGGGGTTTATCAACCCAGTAACAATTGGTTGCCTGGATTATGGAATCGATGTTGTTTCGGTGCGTAATGAAATGGAAGCTGGATTTATGGCTGCGGCAAGCGCAAGATTAACCAGGGAAGTTCAAGTTTGTCTTGCAGAGCCTAGCGGTTTCACCAATTATATTTCCGCAGTTGCAGAGGCATATTATGCTGGTGACCCTGTAATTTTTATTGGAATTTCGTCAAATACCAACAACTTTGACAACAAAGGTTTCAAGGAAATGCCTCAGTCCGAAGTTGTTAGGTGTATGACCAAATATTCGATAGAGGTAAATGATCCGGCGCGAATAGATTGGTTTTTAGATAAAGCTTTTGATATTGCGAGTAATCATCCTTCAGGCCCAGTCCAATTAACCATTCCAACTAATTTTATTTTCACTGGTCAAATAGATGAAAATCCAAAACCCGGTGCTAGGGTTTTTGATCCTAAGCGTAAAAAGATTCACCAGCCTTATCCAAATCCTACTGATTTATTATTAGTTGAAGAAGCTATAAGAAATGCCAAAAGCCCTGTCATTTTAGCTGGTGCAGGTGTTTGGTATTCGCATGCCGAGAAAGATTTAGAAAAACTTGCTGAGAGTTTAAATATTCCAATATTCACCCCATTTACGCATATCAAACCAATGAATATGTCGCACTCAATGCATTTAGGCTTATTAGACTATCATCAGAATCCATGTTCCAGATTGATTGGAGAAGAGACAGATGTGATTTTAATGCTTGGAGGACAACTAGATTTTCCAGTTAATTTTGGCGAAGCACCTTTGATAGGAGAGAATACAAGGCTTATCTCGGTTAATGCAACAGCTCGTGAATTAAGTGATAATATGCTTTCAGAAGATCGCATTTGTTCTGATATAAAAATGTTTGTCCAATCATTGGATGGTAGAAACATTCCGGCTGCTAGCTCGGATTGGCTTAGTAGACTTAGGCAAAAAAGAAGTGAAAGTGTTGATGAGGTACGAAAGTATTTAAGTGATAATAGTCAACCAGTTCATCCTATGAGGATGTGTTACGAAATTATAATGCAGTTAGAAGAGAATGATTACTTGGTCATAGATGGGGGTGATATTGCCTGTTGGTGCGAAGTAGCCTTGAATGCTTGGTCTATGGAAAACAGAAAAATAGCCGGTATTATAGCACCTGGACCTTGGGAGCAAATGGGTACTGGTCCTGCATTCGCAACTGCAGTTAAAATGGCAAAACCAAATTCTAGGGTGGTTTTGATTACTGGAGATGGGTCCATAGGTCTTGCACCAGGTTTAACGCCACTTGAAACAGCGATTGATAGAGATATTGCTGTAACTGTTGTGGTGGCAAATAATGCTCAATGGGGAATGATTAAGAACCAACAAAAAGAAATGTGGGGTCGCGAACTTGGTACATCTTTAAGAGATGTAGATTATCATAAAATTTTTGAAGCTGCGGGTGCACATTCTGCTTTGGTATTAGACCCTAGCGATTTGCCAACTGCGATTCAAAGAGCGTGGTCTTCTAATAAACCAAGTTTTATTGAAGTAAAAACGAGTCCAGATCCTTCACTAATGACTAAAGGTTTGGTAGAGATGAGGGTCCGAACTGCAATTGAGTAGGGAAAAATATAATGCTTCGTCAAGTTACTTTGATTAAGTTTAAATCTGGAATTTCTGATCAACAGATTGAAAACCTTAGTGTCGAATTTTCAAAGATTGCAAATGTTGTGAACGGCATATTACGGTTTGATTTTGGCCCAGATAAGAATTTAGAAGATACAACAATGGATTATGCATTAGTGATAGATTTTGACTCTTCAGATTCTTGGAAAGAGTATAGATTGCATCCTAAACATGTTTCTTTTGCCATGAACGCTATGCGAATTATTGAACGAGTCGAAAGAGTTCAGTATGACGTTAAAGCAGATTCTTAGCTTTCTTAAGGTTTTAAAACCATTCGTCCAATAATCTTACCAGTTTGCAAATCTGAAAGAGCACTTGCCGCATCTTCTAAAGGTCTAGTAGTAATTGGGATAGGTAAATTTAGTCCATTTTTAACCAAAGAAACCAATTCTCTAAACTCCTCCAATGTACCTACATAAGACCCAGATATCCGTAACATACGAAAAGCAAGGGGTGGTAGTGATATGGAGTGGCTTCCCCCAAACAAACCAACGTGAATGTGATGACCGCCCTTTCTAAGAGTACTGGTGGCAAAAGCCATAGTTTGGGGCAATCCCACAAAGTCCAATGAGCAAGCAATACCCGTTTTATTATCTTCACTTCCAAATGAAATCAGATTTTCCAT